>Ga0208324_1000400_pt1 | contig 20150 bp, 20 predicted proteins | sample Sb_taG_2_FD_187707 | JGI IMG/M metagenome (GOLD analysis project Ga0208324, IMG submission 187707) | Peat soil microbial communities from Weissenstadt, Germany - Sb_50d_5_LS metaG (SPAdes) (version 2) | ecosystem: Environmental > Terrestrial > Soil > Wetlands > Peat | place: Germany... | reverse complement strand
AGTGGCCCTTGCCGATGGCGAATCCCAAAACCACGAATGCCGCCATCGCGGTGAACTTCGTCCAGGTAGAAACGTTTTGCAGCAGCGCTCCCCAGCGGAGTCCCACGACGTTGACATAGGTCAGGACGGCGATCAGCAGTAGACCGAGCAGATGCGCCCGCGTCATCACGATCCCGGCGAATGTGACCACCACGTGATCTTGCGACACAACGGGAAAGACCTGCCCCGCGTATGCCGCTGACGCCACCGAAAGCGCTGCGATCGTTCCGCCGTTGGCCACGCTGAATAGCATCCATCCGTACAGAAATGCGATCAGATCGCCGTAAGCCTCGCGCAGATAGATATACTGCCCGCCCGAGTCGGGGAACATCGAACCCAGCTCCGCAAACGCGAAGCAGGCGCAAAGCGAAATCAGAGCTCCCAACACCCACACCAGCAGAAACAACACGGGCTGCGGCAGCGGTCCGGCGATGTCCTTCGCAGTCAGAAAAATCGATGACCCGATAATGCCGCTGACCAGCAGCAGTACGGAATCAAGCAGCCCGAGCCCGCGCACCAACGTGGGCTTCGCGTCCGACGGCTTCAAGCCAGGCGTCGCCCCAGACAACAGCGAATCGGCGGCAGGCACGACCGGGGAGGGTTCCATTATCCGATTCCGAGTTCGTCAGGAGATTCCAGCGGAGTGCCGCAACGCCGGCAGATCACGGCCGAGCAGTCGCGGCAGATCAAAGGATCGTTTACTTCTTCCGCGCAGCTGGGGCAGTAAAGCGTACTGGGTCCGGGCGGGGGAGAAGAGTCCTCGGGATGTGTCGCCATGAGGAGGAAAACTGTAACACAAAGAAAAGAAACACGGGCGGAAAACCGGCTCAGAATCGAGACCACCCGAACACTCAGAAACGCTAGGGAAATTCGGGAAACCGGAGTCTCCTAAAGGGCGATAAAATCGTTCTCATGCCAGAAAAATCACTTACTCCCGATGAAAAACTACAACAGGAATTCAATCGCTGGGCCTCCGCCGGTGAAGGCCCGAAGATGGAGCAGCACCATCTCGACATTACGTCGAAGACGATTCGGAGGATGAACCTCCGTCCGGGCGAGCGGGTGCTTGATTTAGGGTGCGGCTCGGGATGGGCGACGCGGCTGCTGGCGCGGCTGGTGGGCGAAGGGCCGGATGGTTTCGGCCAGGTGGTTGGGATCGATGTTTCCGGCGAAATGATTCGCGAGGCACGCGCCGCATCGAAAGATTTTGACAACGTGCTTTACGTTTGGGGATCGGCGCAGCAGATCCCATGGGAAGAAAACTTTTTTGACAAAGTATTGTCGGTGGAGTCGTTCTACTACTATGCCGACCAGGATCGGGCGCTGATGGAACTTTTCCGCGTGATGGCGCCACGAGGGAGAGTATTTATCCTGATCAATCTATATAAAGACAACCAGTATTCATTGCAGTGGGTCGACAAGTTGAAGGTCCCAGTGCATGTGCGCTCGCAGTCGGAATACGTTGAGTTGCTGCAAAAACACGCCTTCGAGAATGTGGAGGCATTCCGGATTCCCGATGACACGCCCACGCCAGACGATTATCAGACGAAGTCGTTTCACAGTCTCGAGGATCTGCGGGCTTTCAAGCGCGAGGGCGCTCTGTTGTTGACGGCTTCGAAGCCCGATCTGCGGACACCCGCGCCGGGATATACGATTTACTAAGCCTCTGGGACGCTAACTATATGGGGCTGAAGCCCGAATGCTCTAAGCGTCCGACTACGGCGCGGCTGAAGCCGCGCCCTTTCAAATCCGTCTGACTACGGCCCCAACGTTTATGGTTCCATTGCGGCGCGGCTAAAAGCCGCGCCCTTTCAAATCGCTGTGTTTAAGCGCGAGCGCGCGAGACTCCACATTAGATCTCGTCATCATCATTATCGCGATGGCTCAAGTCCTTGACCGGGCTTAGCGCTCGACCGTCGGAGGCGTGGCGAATCTCGATTCTGCCATTTACGTTCTCCAGTTTGATGCGCGGGCCGCCGCTGCCGAGTTCGCCACGCAGGTCGTGGCCGACGAAGCGATGATGATTCACGTGGAAACCGAAGTCGTTTTCGATTCCGCCGGAAACTGTGCTCGCCTCGATCTCGGCTTTGGAGTCGGAAGGAATCGTCAACTCCAGCGAGCCATTCACCGACTTCAGTTCCACGGAGGCGCCGGAAATTTGATCAAAGTTGGCATCCAGGCGGCCGTTGATAGTGGAAAGTTCAGCGCGCCCTGAGAGATTGTGCGCTTCCAGTCGGCCATTGATGCATGAGGCGTTTACCTCGCCCGATAGGCCGGTTACATCGAGCGATCCATTGATCAGCTTGATTTCGTCCAGCCTGGCGGTGCGCGGGACAGTCAGCGTATATTCCACGCTCGCCGGATTATGGCGCGAGCCCCAGCTGAAACTGAGATCGTGGTTGCGATACTTGGTGCGAATCGAAAGATGGTCTTGACCAGAGTCGATCTCGATGTGCGCCTCATCGAGTTTGTCCTTCGAGTCGGCGTACTTCAGCGCATCTACCTTGACCTCATTCCGGTCCCACGTAGAAATGTGAACCGCGCCGTCGATATTCTCGAGTTCCACCCGGCCATCGGCGGTGAGGGCATAGGTCTGATGAAACTCTTCGGTGAATGCGCCACGGTGATCGGAGGCATGCGCTCCGAGTGCTAGAACGAAGAGGGCGCACATAGTTCCTAAGATGGCGCCCAACCACCTGGGAAATTGGCGGTGGCGGTTCATTGCGATTCCTCCTTACGGCGTTAGACGAAGCGACTCGCGATTGGTGAGGGGGTGCCGAGAAATTGAGTTGGCGAACTCGAAATAATCCGTAGCTTTGCCGGACGCAGCGTAGCCCGCACGTCGTCTATTTTATCGTTTCTTGCATAGATTCTAAGTCACACTTCTGAATTTCACTTCTGCATCATCCTTCTAAGTTCGCCGTTCGTTTCCTGTCGCTTGCTTCGGTAAGCAAGTAGACTCCCAGGATGGTTATTTCCGGTTCGATCGGACGCCGGTAACGTGGCAGGGAAAAGACCACATAGAAAATTGCTGGATACGACAAGATCAGCCAAAACAGTAGCCAGGCGCCGGGTTTGCGCCGGCGCAGAGCCCGTCCGAGTCCCCAGAACATCAGAACCGAAGACGCCAGGAACAATGAGTTCTTCACCTCTGCCAGCCACCAGATTTGTGCCAGCCGCGGCGGTCCGCCCCAGAAGTATACGAAGCGCTTCAGGCAGAGCCCTACAAAGCGCGGGTAATCGGCACGAATGTAATTCAGGGCCTGCCGTTTTCGCATGTCGATATACGCCAACTCGCCCATGGCAGCGTATTGGCGCAGGGCGTAAAGATCCTGTGTGGGATGGAGATACTGCATCCAAGAGCCATCTGCGCCGTTGCCATTGCCCAGGCGAAGTTCCGCGCCGAAGTTGTCCCGAATGAAAATGAATTTCCCGAATGCCTGATAATTGCGCATTAGCCAGGGCGCGATGCAAACAACGAAAATCATTGAAGCCAGCGCCACGCCAGCCAATGATGGCTTGCCCCGCTTGGCGCGGCGATACCAGGCCCACAGTCCCGAGGCTGGCAGGAACGAAAGTAACACCGCGCTATTCAGCGCCGCAATGGCCCAGAGTGCGCCGAACCAGAGCCACAGTTTTAGCCCGTCACTCTCTTCCAGGGTAAGAGTCAGCCAGAAAATTACGGCCAACAAAAAGGCTGATACGCTCGTCTCCCAGACCAGGCGAACGCACCACGAAATGACATAAGGCAGAAGAGCCCACGTCCATGCCGAGCCGATGGCAACTTTTTCGGAGAAAATCCGGCGTGCGATCAGGAAGATCGGAATGCACGTCAAAGCAGAGAAAATGCTGTTGATGGTGAGCAGCACGAAAGCCGATGCCCGCGAATACATCCCGAAAATGTGGAAGACGCCGGCGATCAGATACGGATACAGAGGTGGCTCCCACGCGGTTGATCCGGTGGGGGCACCAAAGGGGTCGCTGAAACCGCGACCTGAGGCGATGGCCTCGCCGATCCGGCCCATCTCCCAGCCGAAGCTGAAATTGTTTTCCGAGGTCTTAATCTTGTAAGTGTGGCCAAGAATAATCCACGCTACGCGCAAGAAGAGGGCTATCGTCACCATCCAAAACTGCGAGGTGCGGATGTGAGCCCACGCGTTAACGAGAAAAGTGGGAATGCGCGTACGCGGGTCGACCGCGGCGGGTGTTGAATCCATGGATGACTCTATTTGTAGCTGAGTGGCGCGCGCAGGGGCAAATCGAGAACCGTCTCGCGCCATTTTGGGGGCTCTTGAACTGTATAATCATTTGTTCATCGAGGGCACCTCATGGGTTGGCTGCAGAACAAGTTCGAAAGGAATTTCATGATCAGCACGGTAGATTACGTTTTCAACTGGGCGCGGAAGTCCGCCGTGTGGCCGATGACGTTCGGGTTGGCGTGCTGCGCGATCGAGATGATCGCTTCGTCGACCGCGCGCTTTGATATTGCACGCTTCGGATCGGAAGTATTTCGTCCCAGCCCGCGGCAGAGCGACTTGATGATCGTCGCCGGGACAGTGACGTTGAAGATGGCGCCCGTGGTGAAGCGAATTTATGACCAGATGCCCGATCCGAAGTGGGTGATCTCGATGGGCGCGTGCTCGTCGGTGGGTGGGCCGTTCAATACCTACGCCGTGCTGCAGGGCGTGGACAAAATCGTGCCCACGGATGTTTACGTCACCGGCTGCCCGCCGCGGCCCGAGAATCTTTTCTACGCGCTGCTCAAACTGCAGGACAAAATCGATACCATGACGCTGGCGAAGAAGCCCACCGAGGTCCGTCTCGATCCGAATATGATGGAGAACTTCAAGCGTCAGGTCATGATCGCGCAGACGATGCAACCCAAGTAGCTGTCAGCAGTGAGTATTCCGCCATCTGAGAACTGAAATCGGCCTTCCCTGAAGATCGCAGCGGTAGTCGCGGTCACGGCGTTATGTCTTTTGTCCGGCGGCCCCGTTGTGGGACAGAGTTCGACGAAAGAAACGGCCGTCGGGAAACAGATCACCGAGACCCTCCACCAGATGTATGAAGCGGAGAAGCTGAAGGATCTCAAGTTTGTCCTGTCGCATCTCGCGGATGATTTTGCCGAAGTGGCCGGTGACGGAGGCGTGTACCATCGCGCGGATATTGAAGCAGGCTGGGCCGACGTTGTGTTGCGCGACTACAAACTGTCGGACTGCGCGTTCAAGTTGATGGGCCGCGACGCCGCTTATTTGACCTGCAAGATGGAAGTGGATGCGACCTACAAGGGCCAGCCATTTCCGCAGCGTTTTCGCCTGACCACGGTGTGGACCCGACAGAAGGGTGAATGGCTGATACGGCTCGAGCAGGGGACGATTATCCCCGAGCCCTCGAAAGACAACCAGACAAAGCAGAAGTGACAGAAGACTGCGGGGCCGAGATTAAGATCATGCCTGCGTTCGCTAAGCTCACCACCGAATCCGAACTCCCACCCGCCGACGAAGCCAAAGAATTTCCCTGCGGCGAAAAGACTATCTGCGTGGCCAACGTGAATGGAAGTTACAGCGCGATAGATAACGTCTGCCTGCATCGTGGCGGGCCGCTGGGACAGGGAATGGTTGAGGGTGCCAAGGTTGTATGTCCGTGGCACGGCTGGGCGTGGGATGTGAAGACGGGCGCGACCGAACAGGATCACGGCATGAAGGTCGCAGTGTATCCGTTGAAGATCGAAAACGGCGATGTGCTGGTTGAAATCTAGCAGACTTCGGAAGATTCTATTGGCATTGCTTTTGGGTGGCGCAGCGCTTCCAGCGCTGCGATAGGCAGCTTCCTATTACCAGGCTTTAGCCCCTGAGGTCTCTGCTTTACGTTTGTTCCGAAACCGCCGGGACTCGACGAATCAACCTCAGCGCCTGAAGCCGCCTCCAAACACGCGGAGTTGCGGCACGGCTGAAGCCGTGCCCTTCCCGAAGGATGGAAAAATCAAACCCGCCGCTATCCCAGAAGCCTTAAGAACCTCCCCGGCTGATTGTCGTATCCCGGAAATACTTCACTCAGATTCTTGTTGCCCATGTGTCGCGCAACCGCTTCGCCAACGACCTGCCGGAAATCCGTGGTCAATGCCAGATCGCGGCCCTCGTAGAGCTGCGATTGATTGAGGCCCGGCCAACGTCCATACACTTTGCCGCCTTTGACTGGCCCGCCTAGAACGAACATTACGTTGGCGTGGCCATGGTCGGTTCCGCGGTTGCCGTTTTCGCGTGCCGTGCGGCCGAATTCCGACATGGTCACGACCACTGTGTCCTCGCCGAGATCTCCGAGATCGGTCCAGAAAGCGGCGAGTGACTGTGAGAAGTCGCGCAGCACATTCGCAATCTGACCTTCGGTCGCGCCTTCGTTCACATGATGGTCCCAGCCGCCGATGTCGGCAAACGCCACCTGCACGCCGAGATTCGCCTTGATGAGTTGCGCGAGCTGGCGCATGCTGTCGCCGAAGCGTCCTTTGGGATAATCGGCGCCGTCCGCGGACCTGTACTTCGACGGATCGGCGGACTTCAGCATCTTCACCGCGTCAAAAGTTTCTTCGCCGGTGCTGTGAAGCACGGTATCGAGGGAATGGTTGTACATGGCCTCGAATGTGTTGGCGACTGGCGAAGCTTTCGAATTGCGTCCGCCGACCGAGAAGTCGTTGATATTGTTCATCGCGATGGCAGGCTCGGCTCCGCTCAAGACGCGCGGGATCGACGGGCCCATGGCGATCGCTTCGAAGGCTGATTTCTGCGGGGGGCTCGGAAGGTCGCGCAACGAGCGGTTGAGCCATCCATCCTCCGTAGACTTGATGCCTGGAGTGCCGGACTCCATAAAATCCTGCGCATCGAAGTGCGAGCGATTGGGGTCGGGGGAGCCAGCCGCATGCACAATTGCCAAGTGACGCTGATTCCACAGCGGCTGGAACGAAGCGAGGGAAGGATGCAGGCCGAAGAATCCATCCAGATCGATTACCGATTTGCGCGGAATGTTGATGCTGGGACGCATGGCGTAATACTGCGGCTCAGCGTGCGGAACCACGATGTTGAGACCGTCGGCGGCGCCACGCTGAAAAACTACCACCAGTCGCTTGTGACGCGTGCCCGGTTCAGCCGCGCCCCATGCAGCGCGAGCCAGAAAGCTTGGTACGGTGGCCGTGCCGATGATGCTGAGTGCGCCGTTACGAAGAAAAACCCGACGAGTAATGGACATAGAAAACAGCTCCTGGCTCTTAGCCTTTAGCTTTTAGCTTTCTCGTGCTTTTTGCTTTGCACTTCCGTCCTAGGGCCGAAAGTCGCGGGATTCAGGCTAAGAGCTAGAAGCTCAGAGCTCAGAGCTATCGTCTCTGAAATTCCGGCGAACCCAACAACAAACCCGCGATCGTGTTCACGTCCGGCGGACGAGCCGCCGCATCGGGCTTGCGAGGTCCGGCCTTGTTGCCTGGCCTCGGCTGCATACTGTTTTTTTCTGCCGCTTCAATCTGGGCTTGGATCGAGTCGTGCGTCTGTTGGGACACGCCGCCTGCGACCAAACTCATTTCCAGATTCAAGAGTGTCAGCGAGGAATCCGAGGGTGCGGAATTGCTTCCCGCGAGTTGCGTCGCATCCACCTTAACACCCTTAATCTTCCCGCCCGTTATGGCCAAAGCGAAATTCATGCGGTTGAGCAATGCCGAAGAACTCACCCAGGTTTCCGCTTTCATGGAATAGCCGGTTGGCGGCTGCGCACCGTAAAGAGGCATGCCCATGTTGTTGAGTTGCCGGGTCAAGGGCAATGCGTCTTCCACCTCTGCGCCAGTGGCGCGCACCGTGGAGGCCACAAATTCCAGAGGCGTCTTCATTTTTGCGCGATAGGTTTCGTCGTTCCAAAACTCGGGCGAGTGAAAGAGCACGATCAGCACTTCGCGTATGTCGCCCTTTTTCTTCAGAAACGTTTTCTCCATGCGATCCACTAAAGCCTGCGGCGGATTGTCCGAAACAAAGCGCTCCGCGAGCTTCAGCGAAACAAAGTGTGCTGTTTGCGGGCTTGTGGCCAGCCGGTGAAGCACTTCCAACCCTTCGCCTTCGCCTTTGGGCTTGATGCGACGGCCAAGCACAAACTTGGGCCCGGGTTCGTGCATTCGCGCATCGAACTTGAAGCCACCGCCTTGCGCGGGCTGGTCGATGGTCCATCCCGTAAAAACTTTGGCCACTTCGGTGACGTCACGCTGCGAGTAGCCGCCGTTTACGCTCAAAGTGTGCAACTCCAGCAACTCGCGACCGTAGTTTTCGTTCAGGCCACTGCGTCGCTTGTTCGGATTCGGTCGCGGATTCGGGCGCCAATAAGGCCCGGGATGCAGCGGAATTCCAAGAGCCTGCGGTGAGTTCGGTCCCACGCTCAGCCAGTTGTCCAGGTAGAACAACATTGCCGGGCTCTTCGCCGTAGCTACAAGCAGATCTTCGAACTTGCCCAGCGCATGCGGGCGAATTACATCGCGTTCGTAGCTCGTGAGCATCAGGCGGTCGAGTCCCTTGTCCAGGAACACATTGAAGTGATTGAACCAGAAATCTGTCATCACCTCTTCAAACTGGCGCTCGCTGTAGATGGCGCGCAAAAGTTTTGCCTGCGTCAATTCGCCGGTCACAACGCCAGCCGGGTTGTTCATGGCAAGCAGTGTTTCTTTCTGCCTTGGGTTCACTCCCTCCAGAAATTCTTGCCCTTTTCCTCCGCGCAGAGAGTCGGCCAGCGTAAGCTGTGCAGCCAGCGACATGCTAAGAATTTCCTTGAAACGCTGGTCTGGCGGAAGGTTCGCCAGTTGCTGGACTTCGAGGTCGGTGTAAAGTTGCTGCTCACGAAGACGCGCCTGCTCCTCGTCCTCGGGCGTTGTCTTCGGCGGAGCTTCTGGCGCGGCCGCCATCGCAGAGCCATCGCGCGAAGCCCCGTTTGTAGAAGATTCGCTCATCGACCCACTCATGGCGCCGTTCGCGGTGTTGTCCGACACAGTCGGACTCGCAACCTCCGATGATCCGCTTAATGATCCGCTTGATGATCCGCTCGCCCCCGCCACGCCACCTTCGACTGGTGCGCCGGCAACTGTTTTCGCCGCGGCTGCCACGGTCGCACCCTTGGCTGCTTCTTCTTTGCGATCCTTTCGATCTTCAGCGCGGGCTACCTGTACCTCATAGATCGCATGCCGCGCCGGATCGGACGGCATCGCCCTCTTGCCGTTCATCACTTGATTGATCTCTTGCGGGTCAGGAAAGTTTTCTGCGATCTCCTTCGTGCTCATGCGCAGAGTGCGAAACGGCTCCAGGCGGGAGTTCAGTGCGCTGTCGTTGATCTTTTCGGGATGCAGTTGCAGGTTAATCCATTGATCGACGCCCATTGCCATGACCCGCTGCACATCGCCGGGGCGTGGGCCGAAGGTAAGCCGATTGAGCGCGTGGAGCGCGCGTCGATGATCGCTGGCGCCGGAGGGGGCCTCATTCCGATCTTCTTTCTTTGCGGCCAGCAAGTGTGGCACAACACATGACAGGGTCACCGAGACCAAGCTCAGCGAGAGCAGAAAGATGGCGAATTTCGTGCGGCCGCGAGGCATGAGGATTCCCGGGGGCGGTGCTCTTTATTGTCAACCCTAACCGGCGGGAAAGTTGCGGATTGCGCGGGTTACGGAAGTGGCCAGGTTGTCTGGAAAGGCCATCCGCCGAGGCGCTGGGAACTATTCAGCTTTTCGGAATAAGTAGTTGTTGCGGGTGTTTGGGTGCTCATGTTGCCAATAGCGCACCAGTTGCAAGCCAGCAGCCTGCGCCAACGCGATAAACTCCGGCGCAGAGGCGTAGAAAGAAACGGCGGTGCCGCTCCGAATAACGGCAGGCTTCCCCATGATCTGCCAGTAGGCCATTCTTCGCAGCATCCCGAACCATGTTCTCATGCCGTTGTTCCGGTACAGGTGAGAGAGGGTTTCCCGCCGGCTGGCGGACTTCGGACTTGGATCCGGCGTTTGAACGAAAGGAATTTCTCCAAGAAATATGCGCGCGCCAGGTTTTGCGATGCGATGGATCTCGATTAAGCTGGCAGGGATTTTCTCTCTCGGAACCACTAACAGCACGCTGTTGCAGACGACGACGGATGCGCTCTTGTCGCCAATGGGAAGTTGGTCTGTGAACCCCTGCACGACGTTAAAGCCAAGCTGGCAGAGCACTCTGGCCTCCTCGTCGGTGGCGACCAAGCCGATCGCGGACCTGGCGCCAGCGCGCTCTGCCATCCGCAGCAACGTTCCATCACCACAGCCGATATCTACGACGTCATCGCCAGATCCGAGAGTCACTGCCTCGATGATGCGCTCGTGGATTAATTTCGTAATCGCCTTTTTGCCCCTACCCCTCAGCGCCAAGTCGTGGGGATCTCTGAGGCACAGGGCGACCTCGCGGCAGTACTCCACGTAATCGTCGGAGTGCATGACTTCCGAAGAACTGGTCATGAAACGGTCATCCAGCCTCGGAGAGACTTCTAGAAGAGCGAGTGAATCGGCGCTTACGGATTCCTCACGTCGCTGAGAAACCTTATTCGGAGTTACGGACATAAACAATTCCTGCCCTCGATTAGATAAATCAGGTTAAATACATCTTTCCCCGCGAAACCTTGTGCTGCAGAGTGGCGGCCAATTGGTCGACGTCGCCCGGGGCGATGTTAACCGCCATATGGTCGGCCAGAAGCGGAACTCGACTGCTGCCGACGGCATCGCGCCGCACCTGAATCAGCAAAGCCTGCACCACACTGGGATCGTATTTTTGCGGACTCATGCGTACAAGATCGCTGAGCGCGCTGCCCAGGGAAAGTGATTCGCGATAGGGACGAGTGCTAGTCATCGCGTCGAAGGTGTCGGCCAGGGCCATGATGCGCACTGGCATAGGCAGGTCGTTGCCAGCGAGAGCGTCGGGATAACCGGAGCCGTCGCTGCGTTCGTGATGCCAGCGCACCGACTCGTGAATCTTAGGCCAGGGAAACTGTACACTGCTGACGATCTGGTGGCCCACTACGGTGTGATCTGCCATCTCACGAAACTCCTCGGGATTTAGCGCTCCAGGCTTGCCGAACAAGCGGCGGTCGACGGCTACCTTGCCAATGTCGTGCAGATATCCTGCACTGCGTAGAGCGGCCACTTCGCCCGCCTCGAAGCCCATCGCCTCGCCGATCGCCGCGGCATAACGGCCGACGCGCAGTGAGTGGCCGTGAATATTGACATGCTTCACGTCAATCGCGGTTGCAAAGGCTTCGAGCGCTGTGTCGTAGAAGCCGTGCAGGGAAGCCATAAGCCGCAAATTTTCGGTAACGCGCTGCGCCAGCGTTTGCGTCAGCGCGTGATTCTGCACCGCCAGCGCAATGTAGTTGCACAGCAGGTCCATGGCATCGAGTTCCGCCGATTCGTACGGTGCGTCCCCGGGCCGCCGTCCGAGGGCCACAACTCCGGACAGTTTGCCGGCCGCCTTTAGCGGCGCAAGGCATTTGAAGAGTTCGGGCGCAACATTTCCATTGGAGCTGAGAAAAATGGAATAGGTAGAAGCATTCAGCACGATCGGTCCGTGCGCCGCCGTGAGAGCGTGAGCATGTTTGGGCAGTAGGGGAATGAAGGCGGGCTCGGGCAGCATGGTGAAGCCTTCCGCCGCCACAGAAGTCAACATCGTGGGCTTATCGTGGAAGACGAAAAGTGCGCCCTCGCGGGCTCCCGCCGCTTCCATTACCGCGGAGAGCATACGGCGCGATGTGTCTGAAAATTCGCGCTCCGCCGTGAGTTCGGGGCCCAGTTCGGAGAGAGCCTCCACGGTGCGCAACAGCCTGCGGAAATTGTTGGTCTCCACGGTCACGATGAGCGTCGCGAGAGCGCGAGCCAAATTGAGCGTAACATGCGGCAATCGCTGCCGCGAGAAACGGTTGTTGGTTAGTTTGGTGCAGTGTTGGCGCGGCTTAAATGAAGTAGCGACTCTGATTCCGGCGGGCGAAGCGGTCTTTCAAGAATCCTCGTGCCGCTTCGCTAGAAATGCTCGCGCAACTCGGCGAAGCTGCCCACGATGAGCAGGCGCCGTGGTGAAGCAGCGGCGTTCACTTCTTCATGTTCCAGAATCCAAGTATCGCCGTGGGGAACGAACACCGCGTTCAATCCGACCGCTAGCGCCGGGTTAATGTCAGACTTGGGGCTGTTTCCGATCATCCACGTGGAATCGTGTGCGAGCCCGTGCTTATCGACTAACTCTCGATATGCATCGCTATGTTTCTCCGCCACGATTTCGGTCGCCTCAAAATATTGTTTCAATCCCGAGCGATCGATCTTTCCAGATTGCTCCGCCATCGCGCCTTTGGTCACCAGGATGAGGCGATGCTGAGTGGAAAGGTATCGTAAGGTCTGAGGAACGTCTGGCAAGAATTCAATAGGATGGTCAGCTATGGTATGAGCAAAACTATTGATCTGGGCGTGCAATTCCGGCGTGACTGGCTGGACACTCAGCCGCTCAAATGTATCTACCAAAGCGTGGGCAAAGCTGTGCAGGCCATAGCCGTGCTTCACAACGCATTCGCGCTCCACATCGTTGAGAACTTCGCGCACCTGCTCGGCAGAAAACTCGTGGTGGTTGAGAAACGAAATAAAGCGGGCGATTGCCCGCTCAAAATAAATGTTATTTTCCCATAGCGTATCGTCGGCGTCGATGAGGAGTGTTTGGGGAAGCAAGCTTTCAGCTCTTAGCTTTTGGTTCTTACCTTTTGGGGACAATCCAACCGCCGCGCACAACAGCGCCGAGGCTGGAAGCTCTACCCCACCCAATCCACGCGCGCCTCAGGCCCAATGATCCCCGCCTTGTGGCCCATATCAAGAAGACGTACGACGGCCTCGCGGCCGTCCGGACCATAGTCGAGCGTGCGCTCGTTTACGTACATGCCGACGAAGCGATCGGCGGTTTGTGTGTCAAGATCGCGGGCGAACTGCATGGCGTAGGACAAGGCTTCTTCCCGGTGTTCGAGCGCATACTGAATGCTGTCGCGCAACGCGGTGTTCACGGCGGAAACGAGGCCGGCGCCGAGCGCGCGGCGGATGGCGTTGCCTCCCAGCGGCAGCGGTAGTCCCGTCATCTTCTGCCACCAGCGGCCGAGATCGACGATGCGGTGCAGTCCAGCCTTGTCATAGGTCAACTGGCCTTCGTGGATGATGAGCCCAGCTTCGTACTTGCCGTCGAGCACCTGCGGAATGATCTGGTCGAAGGGCACGACTTCGGTTTGGACCCCGGGAGCGAAAAGTTGTAGGGCGAGATACGCGGTAGTGAGCGTCCCTGGAACAGCGATGCGTTTTTCTTTGATCTCACTCTGGGTGAACGGACGCGGCGAAACGACCATTGGCCCATAACCTTCGCCCACGCTGCCGCCACATGACATGAGCGCATACAAATCCTGAATATAAGGATAAGCGTGAAACGAAATCGCGGTGACATCGTAGACGCCTTCACGCGCCCTCTGGTTCAGAGTCTCGATATCGCAAAGGGTGTGCGTAAAGCGCAATCCTGGCACGCGAACTTTACTCGTAGCCAGGCCGTAAAACATGAAGGCATCATCGGAATCGGGGCTGTGAGCGATGGAAATCTCGCGTACCTGTGATGACGGGTTACTACTCGAATGTTTCGTTTCTTGTTCCGAGACTACAGTCATTTCTTAGACTCCAAACAAATCCCTGCACTCCTTAGTGCGCTAATTTGGCTGACCGGCGCTGCCAGCGAGATGCAATGCCAGCCGCCATCATCACCTTGATAACCTCTGCGAACAGAAACCAGTACAGTCCCCAGCGGAAGGCTTGTGCGACCGAATGGGTGAGAACGGCGAGCCAGGCCAAGCCTCCGGTGAAAAGTACAACTTCACCCAGAAGCCCGCCCAGCGCGGCGCGAGCAAAAGTCTTGGGGCCACGTTCCATCACATATCCGGCAAGGCCGGCAACCAGCGGATAGGCCAGCAGAAATCCGCCGGTGGGTCCGAACAATTGCGCAACCCCACCCGGACCGATCGGGCTGAAGACAGGCATACCCATCGCTCCTTCGGCAAGATAAAGCGCCAGCGCGGCAAATCCGCGACGGCTGCCGAGGAGAAGGCCGACCAGAAGAACCCCAAAGTTCTGCACTGTGAGCGGCACGGGTGTAAAAGGCAACGGAATAGTGATGCGAGCGCACAATGCCACCAGCAAGCTGCCGCCAACCACGAGGGCGACCTGCCTCACGCCTTCGGACGCGAAAGCGTGTTCCCGCTGGTTATTCAAACTTTGAACCGCCGGTTTTGCCATGGGGAGACCTCCGAATTCAGTGCGAAGCGTCACTGCTCAACGTCGCGCGGCTGGCGCTCGCTTACTATTTCATTGGAAGTTCCTTCTTGGGCGGCGTGTGCGACCTGCAAGTGGTGCCGCAATCGGATGTACAACGCGATCGCGACACACACCACCACCAGCGTACTTATACCCAGAATCAGGAACCACCAGATCATCCGCACAACCGAGTAGGATAACAGAGGGAGTGGATGTGACGAGAATGCAAAAGTGGAATTTGTCGTTTTGGCGGGCCTGCCACTTCAGCGCAGGCCGTAACCTCGTGACAAGAAACGCGACGGTGCCTTACAGTTCGATTGTGCCCTGCGGCTAAAGGCGGAAATACGGTGTCGACTCGCGATTATCCAAACTAATCGGCAGCCTTGGCGCCGGCCATTCTCTCCCGCATCATTTCGACTCGCTTGAGCATGAACTTGAACCTTTCGCGGCCATACTTGGAGCTCATGATTACCTTTTCGATGACGCCGAACATCTCGGGATCACCAGCCTTCTCGCGCAGTTCCTTTAGAAAAGGATGAACTTTTGCGAACATGATAAACATTTCCCCGCTTACCGCTGGTTGCAGGAACAAGTCGGCGCTTAACGCTCCGTGCAGCACAAACGACGCGGCCATGCTCCAGTAGCCATGCACCTGGCGCAGCCAATTATTTTCTGGCGAGCCAGGGGTAAAGGCTATCTTCATGAAATCGTCGGCGCCCTTCGGCCAAAATTGGACGAACCACCAGTTGCGCGCCTTGCGCATTTCCGCTTCGCGGCGCAGATCGTAGAGTTGGAGAATAAGTTGAGCATCGGTAGCGGTCGGTTTCTTCGCCATAACGTCCTCCATTGATAAAAATTACGGGTTTCGTTTGGACTACGCGCTGGTGGCTGCAGCCTCAGGCAGCGGCGCGGGACGCTCGTAGTCACACTCTTTATTGGGGCACGCGATCACTGGGCCGGCTTTCAAATTTTTCTCAACCAGATACTCGCTGCCACAACTCGGGCATTTCTCTGGAATCGGTTTGTGAGCCGAAGTAAACTTGCATTTCGGATAATTTCCGCAGCCATAGAAAGTATTGCCTTTGCGGGCACGCTTTTCGACCAGTTCGCCGTCCTTGCACTCTGGACACTTCACTCCGATAAAATTCTGCTTCACGTATTTGCATTCGGGATATCCGCTGCACGCCGTGAACTCACCGAAGCGACCGTGGCGAATCATCATATTGCGCCCGCACTTCGGGCAGAGTTCATCGAGCGGAATGTCGGGAACCTTCTTGCCCTGGTCGAGGCGCCGCGTCGTCTTGCAATCCGGATAGCCCGTGCAGGCCATGAACTGCCCGAAGCGTCCGCGCTTCAGCACCATCACGCGTCCGCAGTTCTCACAGTACTCTTCTTGCGTGGTCTCCTGCACATCGGCCGAATCCAGATCGGGCAGGTTGATTGGATTTTCTTTCGTGAACTTACAAGTATTCGGATCCTCCTTATCGTAGGTGCTGCAAGCGTAGAACGATCCGTGCTTGCCCCACTTGATCACCAACGGCGCCCCACAGCTTTCGCACTTCTCGTCTGTGGGCTTCTCCATCCGCTTGATGTTCTCCATATGCTTTTCGGCATATTTGAGATCCTTCTGAAACTTCTTGTAGAACTCCGCAAGCGTGTCAGTCCACTTTTCTTTGCCTTCTTCGATATCGTCGAGTTCTTCTTCCAGATGAGCGGTATACGCCACATCGAAAATATCGCGGAAGTTTTCGACAAGAAGGTCGGTGACCACCAATCCGATTTCAGTCGGCGTGAACTTTCCCCCGAGCTTCTGAACGTATTGCCGCTCCTGGATGGTCGAAAGAATGGCGGAATAAGTCGATGGCCGTCCGATGCCACGTTCTTCGAGTTCCTTCACCAGTGACGCTTCGTTGTAGCGCGGCGGAGGTTCGGTGAAATGCTGCTCGGGCTTCAACTCTCTTAGCGTGAGTTTTTGTCCCGCTTCGAGAGCGGGAAGTTTGTGCTTCAGCTCTTCGTCTTCCTCATCCTTGCCTTCCTTGGATTCCTCGTAAACTCGCAGGAAACCGTCGAACTTCAGCACCGATCCAGTCACGCGGAACCAAAAACCGTCGCCGTTCCTGGTTTTTGCGTCGATGTCCACCGTTGTCTGGTCGAAGACTGCTGGCATGATCTGCGACGCCACAAAACGCTGCCAGATCAGCTTGTAGACCTTGAATTCATCCTCTTTTAAATATTGCTTGATCTGGTCGGGATGGCGCATCGCCGACGTGGGCCGGATGGCCTCGTGCGCCGCCTGCGCTTCCTTCTTCTCCTTATATGTGTTTGGAGTTTCGGGAAGATAGGACGCACCGTATTCTTTGCCGACGTATTCGCGTACTTCCTGAATCGCCTCGGGCGCAACGCGAGTCGAGTCGGTACGCATGTATGTGATCAGGCCAACCAGTCCTTCTTCGCCCAGTTCCACGCCCTCATACAGTCGCTGCGCGATCATCATGGTGCGCTTCACGCTGAAGCGCAGCTTGCGGGACGAGTCTTGCTGCAATTTGCTGGTCGTGAACGGAGGCGCAGCATTACGGCGGCGTTCCTTCTTATCGACCGACCGGACCAGCCAGTCGGCATGCTCCAGCGCTGCGCGGATCTTTTCCGCATCCTCGCCGTTCGTGACCTCGATCTTTTCTTCGCCTTTGCCCAGGAACCGGGCGTCGAATGCCGGCGGCTTGCTGGCGGCCAGGTGCGCGTCGATCGTCCAGTATTCTTTTTTCTCGAACGCCTTGATTTCGCGTTCGCGCTCCACGATCAGTCGCAGCGCAACGGTTTGCACGCGTCCGGCGGAAAGCCCGCGCCGAACTTTATCCCACAACAGCGGCGAAACCTGGTAGCCGACTAACCGATCGAGCACGCGCCTTGCCTGCTGAGCGTCTACTAGGTTCTGGTCGATGGCGCGGGGATGTTCGAATGCCGCCTGCACGGCGCGCTTCGTGATTTCGTTGAAGGTAACGCGCTGAATTCGCGGCGGGGCGTCAGTGTCTTCCTTTTTTTTCTTCTTTTTCTTCCCGTGCGTTCCGTTGCCGTCGAGTTCACCGGCCAGGTGCGAGGCGATCGCTTCGCCTTCGCGATCTGGGTCAGGCGCGAGGTAGATCGCATCCATTCCACCTGCCAGCTTCTTCAGCTTGGCCAGAACTTTTTCTTTGCCCGGGATAACGACATAATCGGTCGCAAACTTATCGTCTGTATCCACCCCGAGCGTGCTCTTGGGCAGATCCTTGACGTGGCCCAGCGAGGCCTCGACCGAGAAGCCTTTGCCAAGATATTTCTGAATGGTCTTCGCCTTGGCCGGCGATTCGACAATGACTAGACTCTTTACCAACTCAACCTCAATTCTTTAGGAATAGTTTCGAAGCTAGCACGAATGGGACGGCGGCAACAAGTTACTGTAAGAAAGCTGCTAGCTTCTCGCCACTAGCTGCTAGCTAAAACTGTCACTTTCAGACTTTGAGCCAGAGAGGCCAGCATACGCTGGATTTCCAAAATCTTCGCTTCCAGATCCTTGTGCTCGTCTGCGTTCAAAAGATCTAAATCTCTCGCGAGCAGCAGATGATATTCGACTTCGTTGGCAGAGCCGCGAGCGATCTGAACAAAGCGCCTCATCTCGGCATCAGACCTTCGCCCGCATCCCTCAGCAATGTTTGCGCCAACTGAAACTGAAGCTCGTCGCAGCTGACTCGTCAACCCATATATTTCCTCTTTGGGAAAACACTTCGTCTTTTGATACACAGCCAAGGTTAACTCGTGCGCCTTGGCCCAGACCCGCAAATCCTTGAAGTCTTCCATCGGTAATCTCGCGCCCGTTTGAGCCAGAAGCTAGCAGCCAGAAGCTGGGTCAAAAGCTCTTCACAAAATTCTTCCCCGGCATCTGCCTTACTTTGCCGGTCAGCTCCAGCTCGAACAGGGCCGCGAAGATTTCCGAGGACGATAATTCCGTTTCCAGGCTCTCCACGAGTTCGTCGATATGCGTGGCTTCGTCGGCTTTCAGCAGGCTCAAGATACGCTTTTCGTGCGGAGGTAGCCCCTCGTCCGGGAATAGAGATGCGGAAGAGGCACCGCCGGATTCAGGCGATGGTGGGGGAGTCAGCGCCAGCTTCACTTCCGGCGGCAGATCTTCCCACACATCTTCCCAAGTGGCGACCAGCTTCGCGCCCTGTTTAATCAGCGTGTTTGGCCCCCATGAATTTTTATTGGTGACGTTGCCGGGCACGGCAAAAACGTCACGGTTTTGTTCGAGCGCGCAACGCGCCGTGATTCGCGTACCGGAGTACTCCGCGGCTTCCACCACCATACGCCGACGGACATGCCACTCAAAATCCGGTTGCGAATCGGGAAGTTTTGCGGCGCAGCAAAGGTTCCCATCGCGAATTCGGAAATCAGCGCACCGCCCAGTGCGAGAATCTGCTCCGACAGACGTGAGTTTTCTTTGGGATAAATCACGTCAACGCCTGTGCCAAATACCGCGACTGTCTTGCCTTTGGCAGCAATCGCTCCACGGTGTGCGGCGGTGTCGACGCCGCGGGCCATACCGCTGATGATCACCAATCCCTGCGCCGCAAGATCGCAGGCCAGACGCTCAGCCATCCCCAAGCCGTACGGAGTGGGGTGGCGCGTGCCTACCATGGCGATCCCTGGCTGCGTCAGCACCTCAGGTTTTCCGTGAACATAGAGCACCACAGGCGGGTCGTAGATTTCTTTCAGGCGTGGCGGGTAACAGGGATCTTCCAGTGAGACCACCGCTACCCCTGCAGCCGTTGCCCGCGCAATTTCTTCCCGCGCCAGTTCCGCTGATTTCCCAGTCGCAATCGACTGCGCGGAAACAGCCTTGATTCCTGTGCTTTCCAGTTCCGTGAGAGATGCGTGGAATACCGCCTCCGCGTTACCGAAATGCTCGACCAGTTTCCGCGCCTTTGTCGGCCCCAAACCGGGGGTGAGTGATATAGCGAGCCATTCCAGAATATGAGTTGCAGATGAAGATGCGGCAAAGGCGTTGGGCAAGTCGAACTCCAATTTGGCGAGGCTGGCGGAATGTAGTCAATCGCGAAGGGGAGTGTCAAGGGAAGCCGTCACAAGGGGCTGTCAAAAACAGTCTGCTAAAATCAAAACAGGAATGAGACGTCTGCGCATCTCCGCGATTTCCTACCTCAACACCGCTCCCCTGATGTGGGACTTCGAGCACGGCGAGGTTGGGAGCGAGTTCGAAATTTCTTACACGCTGCCGTCGGCTTGCGCCCGCTCACTTGAAACCGGTAACGCCGACATTGGAATTATCCCGGCAGCGGCTTATGCCTCGGTTCCCAGACTGATGGTGTTACCTGGGATCGCGATCGCGTCGCGCCGTCCGGTGCGCTCGATTCTGCTGGTGAGCAAGAGGCCGCTGGAACAGATTCGCACCGTGGCTTTGGATACGTCTTCCATGACGTCGGTGGCGCTGACCAAAATTCTGTTTGCGAAATGGCTGGGCGGCGACCGGAAATTCACGCCAATGGCACCGGATATTAACAGAATGCTAGCCGAGCACGACGCTGGACTCGTGATCGGAGATCCTGCTCTGCAGATCGACCGCTCGCGCTACTTCACGCTTGATCTTGCCGAGGAATGGATTCGCTACACGGGCAAACCATTCGTCTTTGCTTTCTGGGCGGTTCGGCAGGAGTCGCTACAGGAAGCGCAGTCGCTGGATTTAGCTGAGGTGTTTCAACAATCGCGCGACCATGGACTTGAACCG
>Ga0208324_1000397_pt1 | contig 20199 bp, 18 predicted proteins | sample Sb_taG_2_FD_187707 | JGI IMG/M metagenome (GOLD analysis project Ga0208324, IMG submission 187707) | Peat soil microbial communities from Weissenstadt, Germany - Sb_50d_5_LS metaG (SPAdes) (version 2) | ecosystem: Environmental > Terrestrial > Soil > Wetlands > Peat | place: Germany... | reverse complement strand
CCCGCCGCATCGCCGCTGCCCGGCTGCCAGCAGCCGCCTGACCAGCCACGGTCCGCCGTTCATGCCCACATATCCGGCTTGAAAACTCAAGACCGATGTCAAAGTCCTAGTAGCCAAGCGCGGCTAGCGGCGATCGGCATACCCCGCTCATGGTCCAGCCGGTCTTGCGTTACTTTGGACACCCGGCGGATGTTCCTTCGCGATGTATCAGGGTGAGGAATCGAAGTCTCCGTAGGATTGGATCGAATGCCGAACTCGGCCGCCTGATCGGGACGTCCGGGTAAGACGAAAGACGGGGGTACATCTGTGAGCCAGCCGAGCGCCGGCCGTGATCAGCGAAGCGCCGATGGAAACCAGCTCATCGTCTCGTACATGTTCTTGCGGAAGATCGTGGGCTGGATCGGAACCTTGCTGCCGATCGTGCTTCTTGTCGGCCTCGCGATCTCCTCCACGCAGTCGCGGCCGGACTCCATGAGCGGCTACTACTACACCGACATGCGCAACATTTTCGTCGGGGCGCTGTGCGCGCTCGGCGTCTTTCTCGGAGCGTATAACGGGTACGACGAAGTGGATCGCTGGATAACCAACATCGCCGGCTTGGGTGCGATCGGCGTGGCGTTCTGCCCCACCAAGCCGGCGGTCTGCGCGGCTGGTGCGCAAACCTGCCCGGCGTCGTCGGTCACGCATCTGTCGACCAGCCAGCAGGTGGTCGGTGACATTCACCTGTTCTTCGCCACCGTCACGTTCATCTTGCTGGGCCTTATGGCGCTGCGTTTCGCCAAGGGGGGAAAGACGCCGCCCGGGCAGGACACGATAGGTAAGATCCGGTATGGGCTGGGCTTCGGGAAGCCGAACCCCGGCGACCAGCCGCAGCGATACAGGGGAGAAAATCTCTGCTACCACGCGAGCGGCATCACGATTTTGTCCTGCGTGATTCTCGCGGCCCTATCGAACCTCCTGCCTTCCGCGGTCAACGCGCACTGGCCCTTGCTGTTCATCTTTGAGGCGGTTGCGGTTTTCGCCTTTGGATTCTCCTGGTTCGTTAAGGGCCGGACGATGGAGGGGATCCGGACCCGGATCCCCTGGATAGGTGCACCCGCAGCGAGACCTGTCCCGGCCGGCCGGCATTTGGAAGATCACCGGTAGCTGAACCTGGGGCGTTCGGTCGCCGGGAGCAGCCGAGTAGTTCGAGGCTGGCGGAACCCCGGGCCCGCGTACGCCAAGACGACAGTCAGTTGCCGGCCCCGGACTATGCCGCGCGCTCTCCTGTCGCCTGGACGATGGGTTGGGGAGAACAGATCACTCATGATCACCGAGATGATCGGTGGTGGACACGGCCCTGAGCAGGGGTGCTGCCGACTTGCAAGATGCTCACGATGAGGCTGGTTGGTGCGAACAGGTAGTTGCAGCCGGTATGCTGTTGCGGTCCACCGAGACCAGATGATCCGGTTCACGGGGCTGTAGCGCAGCTGGTAGCGCACCTCCATGGCATGGAGGGGGTCAGGGGTTCGAATCCCCTCAGCTCCACCGAGAAATAGCAGGTCAGAAGCTCACCTACAGCTCTCATCCTACGCGGCGGATGGGAGTTGTAGCCATATTGGGAGGAATCTGGGAGATCGTGTCCTCCCCAGCGTGCCCGGCTGGTTCGGTACGGAATTGCGCCACCGACGAGTCGCGGGCCTGTGCCCTGCTCAACCGGGGATGGTGCGGCGGAAGGCGTCGCGGTGCAGGAAGTGCCCGTGGCTGATGATCAGCCCGGCGGCGGCGACATCGGCGGGGATGCCGTCGGCGGCGTCCAGGAGCTGGCAGGTCAGCTCGGGGACGCCGATGGCAGTGGCGTTCATGGTGATGCCTCCAGGGGGAAACGGGCCGCCGCGCGGGCGCGTGGCGGGGGCGGCCCTTATCCGGTCATGAGAGAGGGTCCCGGGGCGGCCCGCAGATCGATCCAAGGCCAGCACGGCGTGCGGCAGCCGGATAGCGGGCTAAGCCGCCCCGGGAAGCTGAGGTGTCAGGCGCCGGCGCGGAGCTGGTGGTAGACCTCACGCGCGACGTAGCGCTTCAGGCAGCCGATGATCTCCTTCTCCGGCAAGCCCTCTTTGGTGCGCCGCTCGACGTAGGCGCGGGTGGCCGGGTGGCCTGGGCGGGAGCCCCGCCGGGTGATCACGATCCGCCACAGCGCGTGGCTGGCCTCACGGTTGCCGCCGCGGTTGAGCCGGTGCCGGCTGACCTTGCCCGACGAGGCCGGGATCGGGGCGACACCGCACAGGTGCGCCCACGAGCTCTCGCTGCGCAGCCGCCCAGGGTGGTCCCCGGCGGCGATCAGCAGCAGCGCGGCGGTGTCAGGGCCGACACCGTGCAAGGCCAGCAGGCCCGGCGCGCGGGCGGTGACCAGCGGGACGATCAGCTCATCCAGGCGGTCCAGCTGGGCGTCCAGGAACCGGGCGCGACGGCCCAGCTCGCGCAGCGCGACCCGGGTCGCATAGCCGGGCACGTCCCCTGGCCGGGGCCGCAGCGCCGCGATCGCCTCCACCAGCTGCGCCGGGCGGTGCCCGGCGAACCGGGCCCGCAGCTCGTCAGGGCCGGTCACGATCAGCGCCCGGGCCTGGCTGATCGCCTGGGTCCGCTCGGCGCGGGTGCTGCGCTTAGCCACCATCAGCGCCCGGATCGCCTCCACCGTGCCGTCGCGGCCCTTCGGCTCGCCCGCCGCCCGGCCGGACTGCGCGGCCCGCGCCGCGCTGACCGCATCCAGCGGATCGGACTTGCCCGCCCGGTGCCGGTCCTGCCGGTCCGCCCGGTCCACCTCCACCACCCGGACACCGGCCATGGCCAGGTGCCGGGCCAGGCCCGCCCCGTAACTGCCGGTCCCCTCGACGCCGCCCAGGGCGATGTCCCCGAACCCGCCCAGCCAGCCCAGCAGGCTGGCATATCCGGCCCCGGTAGCGGGAAACTCCTGAACGCCCAGCAGCCCGCCGATCGGGTCCAGCGCGGCCGCGACATGCAGATCGGCGTGAGGGTCCACGCCGCCGGTGATGACAGGTCTGTCTTCTACGATGGTCGTAGCCGTCCCTTTCGTGGTTGAGGGATGGCACGCACCCGCTAGCCGTCGGACCCGTGAACCCCGGCCTCTTGCCCAGGCCAGGCAGATCAGACCGGCAGCGCCGGTGGGTGCCAGGAACTGGGACCCGGCCGGCAAGCCGGTAGCAGGACAACCTCAACGGCGTCGGCCGGATCGCAGGTCAGGCCGGGTCCCAGGCTCCGACGCTACGCCCGTACCACCGCAAAAACCCCGGAAGTAAGACGGCGTGCCGGAACCGCTCCCCCCACCCTCCCTGCCGAATATGCGTCCACTAATGGTGTCTCGGGGTCGCCTTGTGTGGAGCGCAGATCAGCCTGCTCTGTGCGCTGTGCGCCCGGGCGCAGGTCGTCACAGGGCACGGGTGTGGTCTGGTGATTCCGCAGTTCGTGGTGGCTGCTTCCTCAGCGTGGACCGTTGAGTGGCATCTGCGCAATGTGTTTACCAAGCTCGGCATCCGTTCCCGGCGGGAGCTGGCGAACGCACTGCCCGGCCCCGACTCCCTGCTGGCCCCGGCCTGATCTCAGGCGACGGGGAGGCGCCTCGACGACTCGCCGCCCGACGGACCTCCAGCACTAACACGATCGGCCGGAACGAGGCGCCGATAGTGGCCGCGCGTTCCACCAATAGGTCAGCTTTCGCCTTCCATAGACCCGCGCGTGACGCTGCGATAAGAACCCACGGAGCGCTACCCCAGGGGCAACCCAGTGGGCAACCCAGGCACCAGACCCAGGGTCTGCCACGGGCGCGGAGCAGAGGCGGGGCGAGCAGGCTTCGTATCGTAGTCACACCTCTGGGGAAGGAGCCCCCCATGTCTGCCACGACCGAAACCTCCGCCGGCGCTGCGGCGGTCCAGCCGTTCGCGGTCCCGGTCGCCTCCGAGACGGAACTCGAGGCGCTGCGCGCCCGCATCACCGCCACCCTGTGGCCCGACCCAGAACTCGTCACCGACTTCTCCCAGGGCGTGCAGCAGGCGGTGACCCAGGAACTCGCCCGCTACTGGGCAGCCGAATATGACATGCACCGCTGCGAGGCCCGGCTGGGCGCCCTGCCGCACTTCGTCACCGAGATCGACGGGCTGGACATCCACTTCATCCACGTCCGCTCCCATCACGAGAACGCGCTGCCGGTCATCATCACCCACGGGTGGCCCGGCTCGGTCATCGAACTGCTGAACATCATCGACCCGCTCACCAACCCCACCGCGCATGGCGCGAGCGCGGCCGACGCCTTCGACGTGGTCATCCCCTCGATGCCAGGCTACGGGTACTCCGGCAAGCCGCGGGACCTCGGCTGGGGCCCGGTCCGGATAGCACGGGCCTGGGACACGCTGATGAAGCGCCTGGGCTACCAGAGCTACGTGGCGCAAGGCGGCGACTGGGGCGCGATCATCACCGACATGATGGGCGTGCAGGCACCTGCGGGACTGCTCGGCATCCACACCAACATGGCCGGCGCCGTCCCGGCCGATGCCTGGCTGACGCTGGTGCGCAACGTGTTCGGGGCCGGCGGCCCGCCGCCATCAGGCCTGTCGGAGGAGGAAAGCCGGTCGTTCGAGCAGCTGAACTTCTTCTTCACCACGGGTATCGGGTACGGGGTGCAGATGGGGACGAAGCCGCAGACCCTGTACGGCCTGGCGGACTCGCCCGTCACCCTGGCGGCCTGGATGATCAACCACGACGCATCCAGCTACCAGGACATCGCCGCAGCCTTCGCCGGGCACCCCGTCGGCAACCTGACCCGGGACGAGGTCCTGGACAACGTCACCTTCTACTGGCTGACGAACACCGGGGTTTCCTCCACCCGCCTGTACTGGGAGAACACGGTCGGCTTCTTCGACGTCAAGGGCGTCTCAATCCCGGCCGCGGTGAGCACCTTCGCGCACGAGATCTACAAGGTCCCCCGCAGCTGGGCCGAACGGGCCTACCCCAAGCTCATCTACTTCAACGAGCTCGACCGGGGCAACCACTTCGCCGCCTGGCAGGAGCCAGCGCTGTTCTCCGCCGAACTCCGCGCCGCCTTCCGGTCCCTGCGCTAACCGGCCGTCTGCATATCCTCTCCCGGCGGGATCCGGGTGGCCGCATTCCAGGCCCTTGGACCCGCCGGGCCACGCCAGGTCGTCCCGGCAAATCCGGCTGGCTGGACAACGACAAGGATCTGTCATGACCGCACATTGGCGAACACCCGCCGGACTGCACACGTCACCAGCACGGCTGCCCGTCGAGGGCAGGCTGCCGTCTTTCGACGGCGCGACCGGGTGGCTCAACTCACCGCCGCTGACAACGGCGGACCTGCACGGGAAGGTCATCCTGGTCAACTTCTGGACTTACACCTGCATCAACTGGCTCCGCCAGGTCCCCTACCTCCGCGCCTGGGCCGGGAAATACGCCAATCACAGCCTGACCGTGATCGGCGTGCACACCCCCGAGTACGGCTTCGAGCACGACTTAGACAACGTCCGCCGCGCCGTGCACGATATGCGGATCGATTACCCGGTCGCGCTCGACAAGACTACGCGGTCTGGAGCGCCTTCGACAATCACTACTGGCCCGCCCTGTACTTCGCCGACGCGCAGGGGCGCATCCGGCACCACCACTTCGGCGAAGGCGAATACCAGCAGTCGGAAATGGTCATCCAGCAGCTGCTGACCGAGGCGGGAACGACCGACCATGATCATGAGCTTGTGTCGGTCGAGGCACGGGGGGCAGAAGCCGCGGCCGACTGGGCCACGCTGAGATCATCGGAGAACTACACCGGCTACGAGCGCACGGAGAACTTGGCTTCCCCCGGCGGCATCCTGCCGGGCCAGCCTCACCACTACACCGCCCGGGCGGAGCTAAGGCTCAACCACTGGGCCCTGGCGGGTGACTGGACGATCCAGGAGGAGGCCGCCAGGCTCGACACGGCCGACGGGCGGATCGCCTGCCGGTTCCAGGCGCGCGACCTCAACCTGGTCATGGGACCGGCCGCGCCGGGAACGCCGGTGCGGTTCCGGGTGTTCCTCGACGGGCAGCCGCCCGGCCCCGATCACGGAACCGACGTGGACGAGCACGGCTCCGGCACGCTCGCCGAGCAGCGGCTGTACCAGCTCGTCCGGCAGCACGGACCCGTCACCGAGCACACCTTCCAGATCACGTTCCCCGACCCCGGCGCCGAAGCTTACGCCTTCACCTTCGGGTAGATCAGGGACGCCCGGCCATGAGGTTCTCGCCATGCCGCACCCCAGCACAACGCACCCTCGATTCCGGGACACGAGATTCTGCCAGGGCGGAACGCGACTGACGCGACAGAACCTCCCACGCTCTCACGCAACTGCACGGGTACAGGGGCTTCCCGAGGGTTGAGTTCAGGCGGTGATCACCCGGAGCTCGACAGCGCGTGCGTCAGCTCCCCGCGCGAGTGGATCCCGAGCTTGGTGAACGCGTTGCGCAGATGCCACTCCACAGTGCGCGGGCTGAGGAAGAGCCGGGTACCGATGTCCGGATTCGATAGGCCCTCGCGGGCCAGGCGCGCGATCTGCCGCTCCTGGGCGGTGAGAACGTCGCGCGTCGCGACGGTCCGCTTGCGCACTTTTTCCCCCGTCGCAAGCAGCTCACCCCTGGCCCGCTCGGCGAATGCCTCCATCCCGATCGACGCGAACTGGTCGTGGGCGGCACGAAGCTGGATGCGTGCGTCGACCCGGCGATTCTCGCGGCGCAACCACTCCCCGTAGAGCAGATGGGCCCGGGCGAGCTCGGGACGCCGCCGGGTCCTTGCCAGTCTCTCGATCGCCTCGCGATACAGGCGCTCGGCACTCTCACCCTCGCTCAAGAGTGCCCGGCAGCGCGCTTCCATTCCCCTGCCCCAGTCGGTGCTGGAGGGCGCGGTGGCCGCCATCACGCGCTCGAGCGCACCGGCCGCGAGGTCGGCCCTCGCGGTGCGGACCGCCGCTTCGATCAGCTCAGTCAGTGCCCAGGGGGTGACGTGGAGCTGCGGTGTCTCCTCGGCCGCTCGTTGGGCCGAGGCGAGCCCCCGGTCGTAGCGGCCAAGCCCGTTGAAAAGGATTGCGCTCACCCACTCGGCCCACTGGACGCTAAGCCCCTGACCGCCTGTTCCGGCGTCACGGATCGTGGACTCGATCAATGGCAAGGCGTCCCTTTGGCCTCGGAGCGCGGCGAGCAACAGCTGGGCATAGGGTGCAATGTGGGTCCCAGTCGCCTTGGTGATCGCTTCGGCCTCGGCGATCGCGACGGCAGCAGCGCCAAAGTCGCCGCACCACGCGACGAAGATTCCCCAGTCGGCCAGGTCGATCGGAAGTCGGGCCAGTGCGCCCGCGTCGCGGGCTTCCTTGAGATTGCGCGCGCTGATGGCATGCCAGCTGTCCTCATCCCAGAGGATATTGGGCGGGATTGTCGTCATCCAGCCCCAGCGGAAGTTCTCCTGGCCCGGAGACGCTTCGTCCGCAAACGCGGCCGTTGCCCGCCTCAGCAGTGGCGCCGCCGCGGCATGTCCTTCCGTGACGAAGGTGGTGAGGCCATCGAGCAGCAGATCGGATGGACGGAGCGGGCGGGTCGGCCGCGGAGCCGATGTGGCGGCACGGGATACCTCGACCAGGCTGCCGGCGGAGGCCAAGCGACCGGCGAACAGCGCAGCTCCCCACGCGTCGAGGTAGGTCTCGCGCGCGAGCTCGGGGTCGAGCCGCTCAAGGCGTTGGGCAGCTTTCAAGAGCAGTGTCGGCGCAGTGGTCCCCATGCTCGACGCGAACGCGATCTGACCCCTGAGCAACTCCACATGCGCCATCTGCAGCTCGTCTGGCGTCGAGGCCTCGGCCAACGCCAGAAGCTCGAGCGCGCCCTCAATGATGCCGGCATGCAAGCTTGCTTGGGCAGCGGCAAGCCCGCGCCGCACCCGCTGTTTGGGATCGCACGACAGAACGACAGAGCGATGCAGGAACGCGGCTGCCGCGGCCAGGCCGCCGCGCGCCTGCGCGCGGCTGGCGGACTGCTCGAGCGCCGCAGCGACCGGCTCGTTGGGCCCCGCTGCGGCTGTGGCCAGATGCCACGCGCGACGGTCGGGGTCGACGCTGCGGTCGGTCGCCTCTGCCAGGGCCAGATGGATCTCCCGGCGTTGCTCTCTGGTCGCTGTTCGGTATACGGCGGAGCGCACCAGCGGATGGCGGAAGGTCACGCGCGGGCTCAGGGCCAGGAGCCCGTCGGTTTCCGCATCAATCGCCGACACCGCGATGCCGAGTTGCTCAGAAGCGCGCAGCAGAAGCAGCGGATCACCGATGGGCTCTGCCGCCGCAAGCAGCAACAGACGCCGCGCATCGTCGGAGACCGCGCTGACACGTCGTACGAAGCTCTCCTGGATCCGCCCCGACATTGCTTGCGCCTCTGGTAGCCCGAAGCCTCCAGCCAGCTGCGTCGCCGTCAATCCGCGTGGCAACTCGAGCAACGCCAACGGATTTCCGCGCGTCTCCGCGATGATCCGGTCAAGGACGCGATCATCCAGCTTGAACCGCAGCGTCGAGCGCAGCAGTGCACGGGCATCACCGTTGCGCAAGCCGCGCACATCTAGCCCGTCCACGTGCTGGAGCTCCAAGCCCGGTTCACGCGCTGCGAACACGAACCCCACCCGCTCAGCGAGCAGGCGGCGAGCGACAAAGGCCAGCGTCAACGCCGAAGCCCGATCCAGCCACTGTGCATCATCGACGACACACAGCAGCGGACGCTGCTCCGCCTCTGCCGCGAACAAACTCAGCACCGCCAACCCGACGAGAAATCGGTCCGGCGCGGTCCCGTCGCTCAGCCCGAACACGGTCTCCAGCGCGCGACGCTGCGGGGCCGGCAGCTCCTCGATGCGATCGAGCAACGGTGCGCACAACTGATGCAAGCTGGCGAACGCGAGCTCCATCTCCGACTCCACCCCCACCGCCCGTACGACCCTCAGATCTGACGCCGACGTGACGAGATACTCCAACGGCGCCGTCTTCCCAATCCCAGCCTCGCCCCGTAGCACCACCGATCGGCTCTCGCCACGGCGGATCGCCGAGACGAAGTCATCCAGCAACGCGCACTCACTCGTCCGCCCGCGCAAACCATCCGGCGGGCCTGGTACGTGGAGACCGCTCTCCATCAGCAGCGCCTCGGTGAGGTCGGCCTGGCGCGACTACCGTCAGCGTCGCGTTCGCTGCCGCCTCGGTGTTCATCACGCTGCCATCGGACATGAATAGGTTCGGCACATCCGGCGCGTGGCCGAACTCGTTTCCGATGCCCGTCCTCCGGCCGCGCGCGCATGCGAGCGGTATCGAGGTTGTGACCAGCGGGATATGGCGCGGACCCGGAACGTGCGCGTCGCATCGCGGCGTCGTAGACCGACCCGCCCGCGGCGTAGGGGTGTTCGCGCATCGCCAAGTAGTTCTGGTGGTCGGTGAAATGCACGTTCGGAACCCGCAGGCCGAACCGGTCGCGCACGTCGCGCTTGAGCGTGATCCGGTTGCTCTCTTGCGGCATGGCTTCGCCCATCAGCCACCTTCCGACCATGTGGTCCTACTATCGATGATCTCAGCGAAGTCGCGTCTCCGAGCCCCCGGGATCAAGAAATTGGCGAGGGATGCGCGCCCGAGCGAGTGCAGCTGTATGTAATAGCCTCCGACGAAGCCCTCCAGCACCTGGAGCTGCTCGTCCGGCGAGAGAACGGACGGACGGCCGTCATTGGGGGCTGAAGCGCCCTCCTCGATCGTCCGCGCGGCCACGGGAAACCTCGCGCGCGGCCTCGGCTACCTTTTCGCCGTCCCGCACGTAGACGTCGCCTGGCAACGCTTCGAGCGGGTACATCGTGGGAGCGGCAACGGTGATCGTCGCGATCGTTCGACCGCTAAGCATCGCTGTCGCGGATGTATCCGCGCTCGCCCCGTCCACTCGAGCTATGGCTATGCGCCACCTGACAGGCAAGACTGACGACGGCCCCTTGGAGCAGCATGATGTGTTTCGTTGGATTTCTAACACTCGGTACCCCTCGAGGGCGCCTGCCGCCCAGCCGCGCAATCGCCCGATATCGCCTCTGGAACGACGGCGCCTTGCCGGCGGGGTGCCGCTCGCTCCTGTATTGCGAGAGGGCTCCGACCGAGCCGCTTGCCGGCTCGACACTCCGCAGCTAACTGCACGCCCTTAGCTGGGCACTCGGTCCGCAGCGGTTCTTCAAGCGACGGCCTCTGCCGAAACGAAGGAGGTGCGCAAGCCGCGCCTGCCGTCGATGTCGCCATCCGCAATTCGGAAGTACCGCCCGGGCACTCTCCCTGCCGAATCTGGTTCGGCCCCCGGCCGTCGCCAGTAGGAGGTGTCGCACGGGCCACCCGTAAGAGGAACCCTTTACGCAAACGATGCTGGTGGCAGGCCGTGCCCGCTTAGGGCTGTCCCACAAACCCCGCCCGGTGAAGATTTTCCCTAAGGTGCCTTATACCTCGTGTTTCGCACTTTCGTGGCCTGGGCCCGGGTGCGGGCTGAGGGCCGTAAGTGGCCGGTTTTGGGGCCCACCTGAACCGAGGTGTCCGTTGGGGCCAAGCCGCAGCCCAGCCGGCTTGTGCCGGGGTCATGGCGGGGGATTCACCGGAAGTCGTCGATTCCCGCGCCGTCGTCACGTTCCCGGCCGTAGGCCACCAGATAGCCCCGGCAATCTGGCTTGTTGCCATCGGTGTCGGTGACGCCGTAGGCATCGGCGAGCTGGCGGGCGCTGATGATCGGGTGCCGGCCCGAACGGTGATGCCTGCCCGGGCGGCGATGGCCGTGCCGGAAGCCACCGGTACCTGGGCGGGGCAGCTCAGGCCCCCAGCGCGTCGGAGGGGACGTCGCGGAAGCCGCCGGCGAACTGCCAGAACCGGTAGACATCGGCGAAGGTAGTCACCAGGCCGAGCGAGGCCCGCGCCGCCCCGGTGGTCTTCCCGTCGATCACCTGGAGGAACTCCTCGTAGCGCAGCCGGTCCTTGTCCTTGAATGCGGCCGCCATCTCCTTTGCGGAGAAGCCGAGCGCGACCTCGCGCACGCCGGGGTTGCAGTGGCAGCCGCTGCGCAGGGAGATTCCCGCGATGTTGGCCCGGCGCTCGACCCGCACCGAGTCGATGAGCACGCCGGAGGGATCGAAGAAGTTCATCGCGATCGTGGCTCCGCGGCGGCCGGTGCCGGCCGGGCCGTAGATGCGCACGACGGGCGCCCCGTTGCTGTGCCGCAGGGCGCCGAGTGCTTCAAGCAGCCAGCCGGTCAGGCACGTGACCCTGGTGTGGACGGTCTCGACACCCACCGAGCTGATGTGATCCAGGCCGATGCCGACGGCCGGGATGCCCAGGTAGTTGACAGTCCCGTCCTCGAAGCCGGCCGGTCCCGGAGTCAGGTAGAAGCCCCCGCCGGGGGTGGCTTCGGCGCGGACGGAGGAAAAGGTGATCGTGCCGCCGGCGTACCACGGGCGACGCAGCCTGGCCAGCGCCGGCCTGCGCACCAGGAGGGCCCCGATACCGGTTGGGTAGCCGAAGATCTTGTAAAACGACAGGGACACATAGTCCGGGTGCCACCGGGACAGATCCAGCCGGTTGGTCGGCACGAAAGCGGCGGCGTCCAGCAGCACGTCGTAGCCGGCCGCCTGGGCCCAGGCGATCCAGGCCAGGGGGTGCTGGACGCCGGAGAAGTTGGACTGGGCCGGGAAGGCGAACAAGTTGCCGGTGGCGAGGCCGGAGCGGCGGGCCAGACGGCGGCGGACGGGGGCCGCAGCCGCCAGATGGCGGGCCAGCGTCTCTTCCGATACGCGCAGGTCGGCGGGGGCCAGGGGGACGTAGCTGACCGAGGCGCCCTTGGCCCGGGCGAACTGCCGGATCCCGTTGACCGAGTTGTGATTGTCGAAGGTCAGCAGGTATCGGCCGCCCGGCCCGAAGGGATAGGACTCGCCGACCAGCCGTAGTGCGCCGGTGGCGTTCGGGGTGAAGATGACCTCGTACTCCTCGGGGGAGGCCCGGAAGAACTCCAGGATCTGAGCCCGGGTCGCCTCCACCCGGGCGGTGGCTTCCCGTGAGGGCAGGTTCTGGGAGTGCGGGTTGCCGAAGACGGCGCGCGCCAGCAGGTCCCGGTGGCGGGTCAGCTGGCTGTCGGCGTACAGGCCCCCGCCGGTGTAGTCGAGGTAGACGTGGCCGGTTGCGTCCAGCCGGGAATAGTCCCTGGCCCGCATGTCGTCCAGAACGGCGGTGCGGGCATAAGCCGGGTAGCGCCGCTCGAAGTCGGCCAGCGCCGCGGCCATCGCCGCCTGGCCGGCGGGCGTCACCGCTGGGGTCAGCTCATGGGCCGTGATCATGGCGGCTCCCCTCCTCAATGGTCTACGGGTCGTCTCGTTGCGGGTCGTCGTGCCTGGCGTCTTTTGCTACGGGCTGGCGCCGCGCTCAACGCTGGCTCAGGCACGGACCCCTGCGGCATCTCGTCCAGGTGAGCGGCGGCCCGGCCGGCAGCAGAGGCCATGAAGTATTCGCGGCCGAAGATCTCCCGGAGCAGGAACTCCGGGAACATGTCCGGCTCCAGCGGGAACTGGCTGCGGTAGGCGGAAAGGGCTTCAACTTTGCGTATGACCTGCCCGGACACGTCGCAGCAGATGACGCCCTGACCTGCCCGCGCGTTTTCGGCCGCGGGGGACACGCTCGCCTGCGCGCCGGGCAGGGCACCGGCCAGGCGGGCTCCCGGGCCCCGGCCAGCGAAGTTGGCCGGCGGTGTCGGGGACAGGACCAGGCAGGTGAGGCTGGCGGCGGCGACCACGTCGGCGCTGCGGTGCCGGTACCCGAAGAACTCTCCCACGCCGAGTCGGCGGAGCTGCTCGCGGCGGCCGCTGTTGCTCTCCTGCCATATCTCCGCTTCACCTGACAAGATCAAGAACAGCTCGCCGGCCGCCTCGCCCTGCTCTATGACGTACGAACCCGGCGGGTACCAGCGGACCTGGACGTGGTCGCGGATGTGGCCCATGGTGCGGGCGGCCTCGGCCAGCAGCAGGAGAGCGTAGGCAAAGGCGGGTGTCCCGGCAAAACGGCCCGGCTGGCTGGTCAGCCAGGTCGCCAGGCGCTCCATGATCAGCAGGTCGCCCGGCGGGAAGCACCGGTAGTACAGCCGGGGTGGCCTGAGCACGGGCCGGGGAACCGCCCGGTCCGGGCGGTGCCCGGGGCCGGCGGCCCGCTGACAGGCGGCCGTGGTCACCGCGCTGATGGTGACGTGGTCGGGATGGCCGTAGCCGCCGTCGGGACCGAAGGTGATGACGACGTCCGGCCGGAACTCGCCGATGATCTCGGCCACCTCGTGTACCAGGGCGGGGAACCCGGCGTCGGCGAGGGTGCCGTCGACATGGTGCAGGCAGCGCACCTTCGTGATGCCGAGACGCTCGCAGGCCAGGCGCAGCTCGGCCTCCCGGACAGCGGCGATGGTACGCCGGTTGCCGGCGGCGGCGTCGCGGATCTGGCCCGCCTGGCCCCGGGTCGCCGACACCACCATGATCTCGGCACCCTGCCCGGCGTAGCGGGCGAACGTGCCCCCGGCGCAGAACGTCTCGTCGTCAGGATGGGCGAACACACCGAGCAGGCGGCAGCGGCCTCCCGGTGGCACGCCGTCATCGAGCAGGCGCGGCCCGGCGGGGCGCGGCTGGCCAGGGCGCGCCCCGCGGGGCGATGGCTCCCGGACCAAGCCCTGAGCCCCGGGGTCGCCCATCAACCGGTCAAGCGTCCCGATGAGGGCTGCCGGATCCGGGCTCCGGTACAGCTCGCGCACCTTGCCGTCCACGGCGAGTGCGGAGATACGCTGGCCGGAAGAGATTGTCCTTGGGACGGTCCTGTCCGGTGCGATGCCGCTGTGTGATCGCTTCGCGTCAGTTCGGTGACGATGCTGCGCCTGCGGGGTCATGTCAGCGCTCCTTCTTGAGGTAGTCGTACACGGAGGTGCGATGCACGCCGACGGCTTCGGCGATCTCGGCGACTGTGTGCTGCCGTCACCGTCTGCGGGTCCTGCTGGCCGCCGCTGAGACTGATCACTGCTTGCCCGGTCGTGACGGCCTTCGTTTCTAGACCATCTGGTCCTGGCGGTGGTGGCGGGCCATGGCCGCGGTGTAACGCTGGAGGGCGGCGCGCAGCTGCCCGGCCCGGCCGCCGGCGTCGTCGACGCCGAAGATGACCGGCGGGAAGCTCCACCCGGTCTCGGCCAGTCCGGCCCGGATCGCCTCGGCCTGGCCGGGCGGGTAGCTGCGGGCGGGGTCACAGGCCGCCACCCACCCGACCGGGATGCGGGTCTGCGGCGCCACGATGGCACCGAGGTGGACGACCGCGCGCGCCGCGATGCTGGCGGCCCGGCCCAGGTGCGCGCCGTTGAGCACCATGGCGCTCGCGGCGATGAACACCGTCGCGCCGTCGCCGGCGAGCCGCCGGGCTGTGGCCAGGCCGATCCCGCCCGCGCCGCCGGTCACCACGGCGACGCGGGCGTCGGGGTTTCCCATCGTTGTCTCCTGTGTACTGAACGAGGTGGCGCAGGTCAGACCCCCGTCGCCACTTTGTCGGCGGTGGCAGGGTGAACTTGCTTTGCCTGCGCCAGGTCTGCCTGCGGGCGGGGCTGCGGGAAGCGGTTAGAGCGGGCCATGGCTTCCCCTGCGCCGAGCAGTTCGTCGTTGAGGTTCCGGAAGGTACGGATCACGGTCTTCGCCCACCGGGTAATCGGGTGGCCTGGCTGCTGGGTCGTTGTCATGTTCGATCACCTTTCTGTGCGGGTGCGGCCTGGATGTCAGGCCACGGGGCTGGCTGGGCGGCTGGTTGTCGGGCGCGCCCGGTAATGCTCTTCGAGGATTGCCTGCTTGGGGGTGGCCCCGGGGTTTCCGGACTGATCCGGGTTCAGCTTGCGGTGGCCGCGAGCGGCCAGCCGAAGAAGCCGTCCAGGGCCGCGGTGGCGTTCTCCGAGCGCAGCGGGTCGATCGCCGCGTAGGTCGTAGTGAACGTGTCGGTCTCGTGGTGCACGACCGGGGGCCTGGGCGTGGCCACCTGGGTGCCGTCGGGCCAGGTCTTGGCGCGCAGCCCGGCGGGCGCGCTGTAGGTGTCGCTCTGGGTCATGATGCCGATCACCCAGTAGCCGCGCCGGTCAGCCAGCGGCAGGGCGAACGTGGGGTCGGCGGCCGCGGTGAAGCGCCCGGTGAAGCTGACCCCGCTTCGCCGGTCCTGCCTGATCGAGGTGGCGAACTGGGCGTTGATCGAGCCCGAGCCAGCAAAGAAGTCGTTGACCGCGAAGGGCGACGCCGTCGCGGTGGTCTGCGCGGCTCCGGTGGCGGCGCTGGTCAGTACCCGGGCCAGGTCGGGGGTGTAGCTGCCGGAGGCTAGCACGGGCGGCGTGGCGGGGGGCGCTCCTGTGGTGCACAGGGCCGGCCAGCCCGGACCGTCGGGATGGTTGACGGCCGTGGCCAGCTTCCACAGGCCGCCGGTGCGCTGGAACACCATGGCCACGGACTGCATGCCCGTCCACAGATCAAAGACGTCCGTATCGGCGTAGGCCACGAAGACGGCAGGGCTGCCGGTGTGACAGGGGACCGTGATCGACAGGCCGGTGAGCTGGAACGGTACCCGGTCCGCGTTGTCCGGCAGGCTCGCCTGGCGTTCCTCGGACAGGTAAATGGTGCCCATCTGGCCGGTGGTGACCTGATCGAGCCCGGCGAAGTCGTTGCTGGTCCACATCTGGTTGGTCTTGATGAGCCAGTTCATGACGGCCGCCTGCTCGGCCGCGGTGCGGGACGAGGCGGCCGGCGTGCCGGCTGCCGGGGCGCCTGCCCCGCCGCATCCGGCCACGGTCAGGCCGGCCCCGGCCAGGGCCATTGCGGTCAGGACGGCGGTCAGCGGCAGGGTCCTTCGGACTCGCCGGGATTGTCCGGTGCGATTCATGGCGGCGTCCTTCCGTTCGGGCCGGGCTGACTGATGCCCGGTAGCGCCGACGTTAGGAATTTCCGCGGCTCGCCGGATCGGGCCGCGCCCTGAATTCCTGTGCGGGCTACCCCGGAAGGGGCGGTCAGGGTCTGCCCTGATGCCAGGGGCTGGGCTCGGTGCGACACTGGATGCGTGCAGCCCGCTGCGGCGATCTTGATCGTGGACGACCACGACGGCTTCCGGATCTTTGCCCGGGGCATGCTGGAGGCCGCCGGCTTCACGGTCGCCGAGGCGGCCACCGGCGCGGAAGCGACGGAGGCGGCCCGGACCGTGCGGCCCGGCCTGGTCCTGCTCGACATCCAGCTGCCGGACACCGACGGCTTCGAGGTGGCCAGGCGGCTGGCCGCCGCCCCGGCCGGGGACCCGGCTCCGGTCGTCGTGCTGACCTCGACCCGCGAGGCGCGCGACTACGGCGGCCGGATCGCGGCCAGCCCGGCCGCCGGATTCCTGCCGAAAGACCAGCTGTCCGGCGCGGCGCTGCGCCGGTTCCTGGCCCGGGACCAGTCATGAGCCGGCGGCTGTTGGCGGTCGCCGGCGCGGCCGCAGCGGTGGGCTGCTTCGTCTGGTCGTCCTGGCCCCCGCCCTCACGGTACGCGCCGATCGAGGTCAGCTTCGCGGTCGTCGGGCTGTCGTACATGGTGGCCGGGATTGCGGCCTGGCAGCGGTGGCCGTCCAGCCGGCTGGGCCTGCTGTTCAGCATCGTCGGCTACCTCTACCTGGTGCCGTACATCCTGGTCAACCTGGCCAATCCGGTTGCGTTCACGATCGGGGTCCTGAGCGAGGGCCTCTACGATGCGGCCCTGGCCCACCTGGGCCTGGCCTGGCCGACCGGGCGGCTCCGCTCGAGGTTCGAATGCGGCGTGGTCATCGCCGAGTACGCGCAGCTCGTCGCCTTCAGCGTGGCCGGGACGATGTTCTGGAATCCCGCCTTCAGCGGCTGTAACGCCAGGTGCCCGGCCAACGTACTGCTCATCGGCGACGGTTCCCGGTCGGCCTGGAATACGCTCAACACGATCGAAGCGTACGTCGGGCTCGTCATTTCCGGCATCGTGCTGACCCTGATCGTCCTTCACTGGAGGTCGGCGCGTGGCTGGTCCCGGCGGGCCATGGTTCCGGTCTTGTGGATCGCCCCAGCGGTCGCGGCAGAGACCGTCCTGACCGGGAGCCTGTTCAACTTTTCCGCTCTGGTCCGTTACGCCCTGCTCCCGCTGGTGCTGCTGGCCGGCCCGGCCCTGTTCGTGATCAGCACGGTGCGGGCACGGACGGCGGGCGGTGCGCTCGGCACCGCAATCGTCGACCTGGAACCGGGAGCCTCGCCGACCCGGCTCCGGGAGGCGCTGGCCCGGGCGCTGGGTGACTCGACGCTCCAGCTGGCGTTCCGGCAGCCGGACGGGGCCGGCTACCTGGACACCTCGGGCCAGGCCGTCGAGGTGGTCCGGCCGGATCCGGGGCGGGCCGTCGTGCCGGTAGCAGGCTCGGACGAGGCCGTCCTGGTCTACGACGAGGGGCTGCAGGTCGAGCCGCAGCTGGTCAAGCTGACCGCTGCCGCGGCGAGCATGGCGCTGGAGCACGCCCGGCTGCAGGCCGAGGTGCAGGCCCAGCTGGAGCAGGTCCGCGCCTCCCGGGCCCGGATCGTGGAGGCCGGGGATGCCGAACGGCGCCGGCTGGAACGCGACCTGCATGACGGCGCGCAGCAGCGGCTGGTGACGCTGAGCCTGGCCCTGGGAATGGCCCGCGACCGCGCGGCCGGGGCGGACCCCGAGCTGGGGTCGCTGATCGAGTCGGCCAGCAAGGAGGCGAAGGAGGCGCTGACCGAGCTGCGGGAGCTGGCCCGCGGGATCCATCCCGCGGTGCTGACCGAGACCGGGCTGGCCGGAGCGATCCAGGCCCTGGCCGAGCGCTCGCCGGTGGCCACCACGATCACCGCGGTGCCGGACGGGCGGTTCCCGGCAGCGATCGAGGCCACCGCGTACTTCGTCGTCTGCGAGGCGCTGGCCAACGTGGCCAAGCACGCCCGGGCCGGCGGCGCCCAGGTGACGATCCAGAGCCGGCCGGGACGGCTGGTGGTTGAGGTCAGCGACGACGGAGCCGGCGGGGCCCGGGCCGAACGGGGATCGGGGTTGCGGGGCCTGGCCGACCGGGTGGCCTCGGTAGGCGGCGTGCTGCGGATCGACAGCCCGCCGGGCTGCGGGACCCGGCTGGAGGCGGACATCCCGTGTCCGTGACTCCCGATCCGGTGACTGCCGGGGCGACGGCCCGGACGCAGGTGCGGCTGCGCGTGATCATCGCCGAGGACACCGTGCTGCTGCGCGAGGGCCTGCGCCGGGTCCTGACCGACGCGGGCCTGGACGTGGCCGGCACGGCCGGGGATGCGGACCAGTTGCTGCAGCTCGTCGAGGCGCTGCGTCCCGACGTGGTGCTCGCCGACATCCGGATGCCGCCCACCCAGACGACCGAGGGCCTGCAGGCGGCGCTGGAGATCCGCCGCCGGTGGCCGGGCACGGCCGTGATCGTGCTGTCCCAGCACGTCGAGACCGAGCACCTGTTCGAACTGCTGGCCACCGATCCGCGCGGGATCGGCTACGTACTCAAGGAGCGGGTGGCCGACATCGGCCAGTTCACCGACGCGATCCGCCGGGTAGCCGCCGGCGAGTCGGTGATCGATCCGGAGGTGGTGTCCCGGCTGGTCGCCCGGCCGCGGCGGGACAGCCCGCTGGAGACGCTCACCGAACGCGAGCTGGCCGTGCTGGCCCTGATGGCCGAGGGCCGGTCCAACCAGGCGATCGCGGGCCAGCTGTACATGTCGCCCAAGACCGTCGAGACGCACGTCGGGAACCTGTTCGCCAAGCTCGGCCTGCTGCCCGCAGCGGAAGACCACCGCCGGGTGCTGGCGGTCCTGACCTACCTGCGCCGGTAGCCACCCGGCTCGTCGCCCTAGGCCTGCCTGCCGGCCCGCCACCCCAGCATCACCGTCGCCGGCTGAACGGGGAACCAGGCATGCACTATCACCAGCACGACCTGGCCCTCGTGCACGACCGGGGGCTCCGGCCGGCAAGATCGGCCATTGCTGCACCGTAGCGCCGGGCACCCGGTCCCCGCACGCCGTGTGGCGGCTATGGTCTTGCCGTCCGCATTTGCTCACCCGCGGCGCGGGCGTGCCTGCCGGGAGCACACTACGAACTCGTCACCTCCGAGTCCGGCCGGTTCCGGGGTCCGGCTTGGCCGCGACCTGGACTGGTCGGAGACGGGGCTTGAGCAACAGCAGAACGGCCAGTGGCGATAGCGGGCTGAGGACCACTGGGTTACCGCCACCGGCCGTTCGGAGTAACCGAGCTCTGTGGCGGGAGGATGGAAGACTTGCCACGTGCCTAGACGTACGTGGCTCGACAGCAAGATCGACGTGTTCCTGGAGGAGCTCGCTGCGTCCAGCATGTACCTTGACCGGCAGCGTGCCGGTGAGCTGATCACCGGGCAGGTCCGTGCCGTAGCAGCCCTCATGAGGGTCACCGAGGCAACCGCCCGCGGCTATCTCGGCGACGAGATCATCAAGGACATGGCCCGGCGGATGCTGTTCGAGTCGCCGGCGAACGGCCCGGCGCCGACCTGATGGAGGCGCCACGGACCGTTCCGCTGCCGCTGGCGCTGGTGGGGATCACCGTCGCGGCCCTGGCCGAGGCAATGCAGGTACGGGCGGCGAACGAGCCGCCCGCCCACCTCGGGGACGTCATCACCACCTACGCGCAGACGCTGTCCGGGTTCGGGCAGATCACCGCCGATGCCGCGCCGAAGCAGGCTGGCAACCCGGCAGGGATCCTGTTCCCGCCAGCGTTGCTGCGCCGCGCGGCCAGGTACATCAGCGGCGCCGCCGACCCGGCCGCCAACGGCGGGAAACTCCCGGACGGGATTCCCGAGACGGCACGCAACCAACTGGCCGCGACCCTGCGCCGAGATGCTGACGGACTGATCGCGATCACGACACGTGACAGCTGAACTCACTTTGCCCCTGGCGGCAAGTTTCTTACCGGCAAGTTCCCGCCACTGGCCGTTCCGTTGTTACTTCTGCCGCCAATTGCATCTGATGCGAATAGGCGACAGTGTGTGATTCGTCGCGGCCGGAGAGAGTGTCCCCTGGATTGACCAGGGCGGAGGGGCCGGGGTGCTAAGAGATGACAATAGTGCCTTG
>Ga0208324_1000396_pt1 | contig 20205 bp, 15 predicted proteins | sample Sb_taG_2_FD_187707 | JGI IMG/M metagenome (GOLD analysis project Ga0208324, IMG submission 187707) | Peat soil microbial communities from Weissenstadt, Germany - Sb_50d_5_LS metaG (SPAdes) (version 2) | ecosystem: Environmental > Terrestrial > Soil > Wetlands > Peat | place: Germany... | reverse complement strand
GCTAGAGCGCATCCATCCCGGTAGTCAGGCTGACGCACCGATTTTAACACTGGCGCCATAGTGTGCCGGAGAATGCCGTTTTGTTCGTGTTACCGGCGTGTTGGACGCCTCCCGGACCCGGACTTGCGTTGCTTGTGTGTTACTTTGTGTTGGCGCGAAAGCCCTGGACAGCCAGAGATACCTGCCCCAGGCGACTCCTGGGCCCGCCGCCAAGGGCGCGCCGGCCACGGCCAGCGCTGGAGCTGGATCGGCCGCCTGACGCTGGCTGCGGCTTTCACTGCGGTGGTTGCTTGACTCTTCGATGCGACCTGACTGACGCCGATGTGCACCGATCAGCGCAGCGACCTGAACGCCGCTCGCATCTCGCCCGCAAAGAGTTCCGGTTGTTCCCAGGCGGCGAAGTGACCGCCCCGGTCGAGTTCGTTGAAGTAGATGAGGTTGGGGTAGGCCCGCTCGGCCCAGCTGCGCGGCAGGGGGATTATCTCTCGTGGGAATCTACTCACGGCCGCAGGGATCGAGACTCCGCCGCCGATCTTGGCTTTGTGGGCGTTGTTCTCCCAGTACAGGCGGGCCGCGGACGCCGCCGTGTTCGTGAGCCAGTAAAGCGTGATGTCGTCGAGCATCTCGTCTTTCGTGAGGGCGCGCTCGGGTTCACCGTCCGTGTCGGTCCATTCCGCGAACTTCTCGTAACACCACGCGGCCAAGCCGACCGGCGAGTCCGCGAGCGAGTAGCCGATGGTTTGCGGGCGCGTGCCCATGATCGCCCGAAATCCCGAGCCGCTCGTGGCGAAGTTTTTGAATGCTTCATAGGCGATCGTTTCCTCGGCCGAGAGGCCCGCCGGCGCCGGTTCACCGTTCTTGAGCGCGTTCGCGACCTCGGGAGGCACGGTCGTTTGCATGCCCGGCGTTGGTGGCCGTTCGATCGCGCCGAGCAAGGTGGTGACGTGGATACCCACGAGACCCGCCGGCGCCTGGCGGCCCATCACGTCCGTGACGACCGCACCCCAGTCGCCACCCTGGGAGACGTAGCGCTCGTAGCCCACTCGCCTCATCAGCTCAACCCAGGCGCCGGCGATGCGTTCGGGATTCCAGCCTGTCGCCCGCGGCCTGGCTGAGAAGCCGAAACCGGGCATTGAGGGCACGACGAGATCGAACGCGTCCGCCGCGCGAGCTCCATGGGACTCGGGATCGCTTAGCGGCCCGATCACCTTCACGAACTCGAGGAACGAGCCCGGCCAGCCGTGGGTCATGATCAGCGGCAGCGCGTTCGCATGCGGCGAGCGGACGTGGATGAAATGGATATCGAGCCCGTCGATCTCCGTGATGAACTGGGGGAGCGCATTCAACTTGGCCTCGAGCTTGCGCCAGTCATAATCAGTGGCCCAGTAGTCGACGAGCTCCTGCACCTTTGCCAGCTGCGCGCCCTGGGCGCGATCGCTGACGGTCTCACGGTCGGGCCAGCGGCGCACCGCCACACGGCGGCGGAGCTCTTGGAGCGACTCCTCCGGGATGTCGATCCGGAACGGGCGAACGCTGTCATCAGCAGACATGAGGGTCTCCTTCTGTGGGAGGTGACCGGAGCCATGCGCTGCATACGGCTGCCGTGCTGGTCACTAGATTAACGCCGCCCTGATCAGGACCGGAACGGACGCTCCTGTGCTCCGGCTGTCCATGGGACCCGCCTTGTACGGCCGTGCGCCGGTGCCCTCGATCAGGGTAAGGGCTCGCTCGTCGGCGCTGCTGAGGGCTGCCGGGTCGGGATCCGGCGGCTGAAGAACAGGGCGATCAGGGCGATGACGGCGAGCACTGACAATGAGGCGCGCAGTCCGTCGATGCGGGCGGTGGCGTTCTCCTTGACGATCGCGTCGGCGGCCTGCGGGGGTACGCCGGCCTTGTCAAGTGCGGCCTGCAGGTCCTGGTCGGACATGAACGGGACACCGCCGGCCAGCTCCACCTGCGCCTGGGCGGCGAGATCCTTGGGGACGGCGGGGTTGTTCTGGACGCCGCTTAGGAACGACGCGGTCAGCGCGGAGATGAGCACCGCGCCGGCCAGCGCGGTTCCGATGGAGGCGCCGAGGTTGGTCACCGTGTTCTGGATCCCGCCGACCTCGCCGCTGTGCTCATCAGGCACCGAGGAGACGGTCACGGCCCCGAGCTGGGAGGCCAGCGCGCCGACACCCAGGCCCGCGAGCAGCATCGGCCAGGTCACGATGTCCGGCCCGGCGCCCTCGTCCAGCGCGGCCACCATGATCACGATGCCGGCGAACAGCGCGACGAACCCGACCTGGACCACGCGGCGCGGGGAGGCGTTCGGGAAGACCCGGGGCACGCCCGCGGCGGCCAGCAGCAGCGTGAGGGACAGCGGCAGCAGCCGGACGCCGGTCGCGATCGCCGACAGCCCGAGCGCCACGGACAAGAACAACGGCACGGCGAAGAACAGGCCGGCTTGCAGGAAGTACTGGAAGAAGAACGACGTGAGCCCGCCGCGCAGGGTCCGGTTCCGCAGCATCGACGGATCCAGCAGCGCGGCGCGGCCGCGCGCCAGGCGGTGATCCTCCCACCACAAGAAGAGCCGCAGCACCACCCCGCCGGCCAGGATCAGCCAGATCACCGGCGAGAGCCCGAGCCACGCGGGAGCACCGGCCTTGGGCTGGACCAAACCCCACGTCCCGGAGCGCAGGATGCCGTAGACGACGAGCCCGAGGCCCAGCGCGGACAACACGGTGCCGACGAGGTCCAGCCGCGCGCCCTGCTCGGCCGGGGTATCGGCCATCCGGCCGGTGAGACCCAGGATGCCGAGCACCACCAGGACTTCGCCGACGAATGCCCACCGCCAGGAGGCATAGGTGGTGAACAGGCCGCCGATCAGCGGCCCGGCGGCCACCGCGATCGCGCCGGCCGACGCGACCAGCCCGTACGCGCGCGGGCGCTGGTCACGCGCGAAGTTCGATGCCACCAGCGCGACGACCGCCGGCATGATCAGCGCGGCCCCGGTACCTTCGAGCACCGACCAGCCCACGATCAGAACGGCCAGATTGCCGGCCAGCGCGGTGGTCAGCGACCCGCACCCGTAGATGACGCACCCGATGGCGAAGGCGCGCTTGCGGCCGAGGATCTGGCCGAGCTTGCCGCCGGTGATCATGAGCGAGGCCATCACCAGGGTGTAGAAGGTAATCGCGGTCTGGATCCCGGTCACCGTCGTGCCGACGTCCTTGGCGACCGTCGCGATCGACACGTTCATGACCGAACTGTCGAGCGTCATGAGGAACTGCGCCGAGGCCAGCGTCAGCAGGACGACCCCGGCTGCAGCAGCCGCGCCCTCAGCGGCGTGGCCCGCCCCCGCCTCTCGACTTAGATCCAAACCGCCCGCTCCATCCAGGTGATGGACAACCAAGCCCATATCATCGCACGTGACGGGCGCCCGTCACGCTGACCGGCCCAGATGGTCGCTGGTCTGCTACCCGGGTCTCCTCCCCCAAGTGACTATCGGCCTGCGCCCCGGCAACCTGACCTGCTTATCAGAGCGGATAGGGCATGACGCCATAACCGGACTCCGGACCGGCGCCCGCGTGATTGCCGGGCCGCCGCCGGCACGCTGCAGGATCCCGCGCCAACTCATCACCTAGCAGGAAGGCTGCTACGCCTGAAAAGCCGCGTGGCTCGTGCCCGCGCAAAGCCGGCCCTGATGACAGACCCTCACCGGGGTCTGGCAGCAGCGGGGGCCGGGAGAGGGGACTGGCCACTGGCGCCGGTGTCTATCCGAAGGCTGGCCAGTATGGCCGATGGCGCCCCAGCGATCATGAAAATCCGCGCATGCCAGGCGCACAGGGACGGCCCCTGATTTGACCAGCCGCCGGAGACCGGCCTCCGCCACACTTGGGGGATGGATCAGACATCGATCACCGCTGCCGGTGCGATCGACACGTTCCTGGTACTGCTGATCGGTATCGGGCCGAAGATCGCGCTGGTCCCGTTCCTGGAAATCACCGCCTCCCTTGACCCGGCCGCCAAGCAGCGCGTCCTGCGCAAGATGCTGACCACGGCGGCGACGGTGGCGGTGCTCCTCATGGTGCTGGGCGAGCTGTTGCGCGTCTTGCTGCACTTCACGATCGGATCGCTGTCGATCGCCGGCGGCGTGATCTTGCTCGTGATTGCAGTGTGGATGGTGCTCGCGCCACCCACTGACAGCAGCCACCGCGACGCCGGCAAAGACCCGATGCAACTGGCCCAGTTCCCGCTGGCCGTGCCCTACCTGCTCAATCCGGTGGGCATCGTCGGGCTGATGACGATCTCCGCCGAGGCGAAGTCGCTCAGCGTCTTCGCGGTGGAGTTCGGCATCCTCGTGTTCGTCCTGCTGCTGGACGTGGTGGTGTTCCGCTGGGCGAACCGGGTCAGTGAGAAGCTTGACGAAGGCCGCATGCTGGTCACCGAGAAGGTCTTCGGGTTCCTGATCGCGGCGATCGCGGTGCAGCTGGTCCTGGACGGGCTGAGCCAGGTCGGAGTCATCGGGCCTGTCCCGCATTAAGCACGTGGGTCAAGGGTGCGACGTGCCTGCCTCATCCCCGGGATGCCGGTGAGCGCTGGCAGGCAGCGCAGGCTGACAGGCGGGCGAGCCGGACGCCGGAGTGACGTGGCTGAGCCAGGTCGCTCAGGCAGCTAAGCGCAGGATCGGCACCGGCCGTCGAAGAGACCTGAATGAAGACGGGGATCATCCCTGCGGGGGTGATCCCGTCGTTTGCGTGGCATAAAGGATCAGAGAGACGCATCCCGGACCCGGACGGAGATCAGTCATGTCTTCCCGTGATGACGACGTGGGCCGCCGTTACGACGTGGTGGTGATCGGCGCGGGCCCGGCCGGTGAGGCGGCCGCCGAGCTCGGCGGGAATCTGGGTTACCCGGTGGCGCTGGTGGAGCGGGATACCGTCGGCGGCACCGTGGTCACCAGCGGCGGCGCGCCGACCAAGACCTTCCGGGAGGCCGCCGCCTACCTCAGCGGCTTTGAGAAGGAGAAGGTGTACGGGGTCGCCCTGTCCGCACCGCCGGAGGTGATGTACCCCGCCGTCCGGGCGCGGGCCCGCCGGGTCAGCGAGCAGCTCCGGCAGGCCACGCTGGAGCGGATCCGTGAGCGCGGCGTGCACCTGGTGCGCGGCGAGGCGCGGCTGGACGGCGAGCACACGGTCCTGGCCCGCGCCGCCGATGGCGCGGAGACCCGGCTGCGCGCCGAGCGGGTCATCATCGCGACCGGGTCGAGCCCGCTGCGGCCCGCCGGCGTGCCTTTCGATCACCCGTGGGTGTTTGACTCCGAGACCATCGCCGGTATCGGCCGCAGGCCACGCGAGCTGCTGATCGTGGGAGGCGGCGCGATCGGAGTCGAGTACGCCACCATCGTCTCCGCGTTCGGCGTGCCCGTCACCATCCTCGACGCCGCGGCACGGCTGGCCACGATGATGGACAGCGAGGTCTCCCGGCGGCTCGAGCAGGTCTTGCTGGCCCGCGGGAACCGGGTGATCCTCGGCACCGGCATGGCGTCGGTGCGCCGCGACGGCGATGACCTGGCCGTCGAGCTGGCCGACGGCCGGCAGCTGCGTCCCGACGCGCTGCTGTTCGCCGCCGGCCGCAGCGTCGGCACCGCGGGCCTGGGCCTGGAGGAGGCCGGGGTCCAGGTCGACGGGCGCGGCCGGATCGTCGTCGACGCCCAGCGGCGGACCAGCTGCCCGTGGGTCTTCGCCGCCGGCGACGTGATCGGCCCGTCCCTGGCCTCGGTCGCCACCGACCAGGGACGCCAGGCCCTGTGCGGAGCGCTTGGCCTGGACTTCTCCGCGCACGTCGACCAGATCCCGGCGGCGGCGATCTACGGGCTGCCCGAAGTGGCCCGGGCGGGCAAGAGCGAGGAAGACTGCACCGCCGAGGGGGTGCCGTATGAGGTCGGGCGCTGCGAGCTCGGCACCACGCCGCGCGGCCTCATCGCCGGCCAGGAAGGCCTGCTCAAACTGGTCTTCCACGGCGACACCGGAGTTCTCCTTGGCGTCCACGCGATCGGCGAGATCGCCGCGGAGATCGCCGGCACCGGCCAGGCCATGATCCACAGCCAGGCGACCGTGGAGGACGTGATCCGGATGGCTTACAACACCCCGACCTACACCTACGGCTACAAGCTGGCCGCCGGCGATGCCCTGACCCGGCTGCACCCCGACGTGCTGCGAGCCATGCGCCTGCCGTCCCGCGCCCACCGGATCTGAGCAGGCCGCAACGGTGGAGCGGGGATGTACCTCGAAGAGCTGAACGCCGCCTTCGCGATCGACACGTTGCCGGGAGCGACGCTGCCGCCAGGGTCGATGGCTGGCCGCGATGGGATCGCGCTGCCGCCGGGCGGGAAATGACTGGAGCCGGAGAGCGGGCGGGCGTCGGCTGTCGCTACCGTGGCCAGCACCGCCATGGGCACCAGGCAGGCCAGCACCAACTGCGGCAGGTACCTGACGGAATAAGGGTCCAGGCTATACAGCCGGTGGGTGGCCATGGTGGTGATCTCACCCGGCTGCTGCCGTCCCAGCCAGCCCGGTCCGAACCGCTGCAGGCAGTCGGCCAGACTGCGGCGCAGCCGTGACTTCACCGTGGCGGCCGCCCGCAGCGCTGCGACCTCGGCGCCGTAGGCCGCTGCCGCCCGGACGGCCACCACGGCGGGCAAGGCGATCAGGGCAGCCTGCGCCAGTGCCCCGCGCCGTGCCGGCAAGCAGCCGTGCCAGCAGCTCCGCCCGCGCGACCACCGTGCCGGTCGTGACCACGCCCAGCGCGATCACGGCTACCAGGTGGCCGCGGGCGGCCCGGTCGTGGCAGAGCAGCCGCGGGTCGGCCGGCCTCATGACCCGCCAGGTATGCGCAAGGTAGCGATGGCGTCGTCAACGTCAGTCATGCCGGATCCCCCATCGCCTTCGACGTGGAGAGCCGCCGGGGCTCACCGCATCTCTTTGCGGCTATGCCGTTGGCGATGGAGGTGTTACCTCACCCAGCAAGGATGGTTTCCGCGCCGCGCCGAAGTCCTAGCCATCGGCGGGGCGGGGAGTATCGCCGGGTAGCGTCTTATTGTCGGCCAGCTTGCGCCCGGAGATGAGCTTGGCGCTCATCTTGATCGTCTTGACCGCGCCGGTGGCGCCCGCCTGCAACGTCAGCCCGACAACCAGGAGAATGACGCCAAGGACGAAGAACGTGTTCGACCCGAGCAGCAGCAGCCCGACGCGGCCCAGGAGGTAGGGGGGAGTGCAGACCACCGCTCCGATAGCCCCGCCCACCGCGCTGGCGGTCAGCTTGTCGCGCTTTGAATAGGTGGTCTTCATGCCGATGAGCCGGGCCGGCACGGCGACGTAGCAGACCATCATCACGCCGAGGACCGCGCTGAGGGTGAGCCCGAACCAGAACACTCCCCAGCGGACCACGACCACGGTGGACAGGCCGAGCAGGATGCCAACCACCGCGCCCGATCCCAGGACGATGGCCAGGTGAGACCGTGCCTGGGTGAACGCCGGCCTGATCGCCGGCCGGCCCGGTTGGACAATTGCATAGGCGAACACGGCGTTCAGGTAGAAGCTCGCCGCGGTGATCGCGGCAATGCCGAGCACGATCGGGATCACGACCGCCGGGCCGGTCAGCACGCGGAACGTCTTGCCGTGCAGCACATGGGCCTTCAGGTCGTACATGGCGGCCCAGATCCACATCGCGGGCAGCACCTGGATCAGGGTGAGCCGCCAGTTGGTGAACAGCAGCTTCACTCCCTCGAAGAGCATCGCGAGGGCGCCGACGGCCAGGGCGAGGGGGGCAAGCCACCGCCGGGAGCGGCTCAGCCGCAGCACCATGTCATCCACGGCCGCCTGGTCGCTGTCCCTGACGGCCTGGATGAACCGCTCGACCTGCGCCCGCGTGATATGCCGCCGAGGTGCGGGCGACCCGTCGCCGGTCCGTGCGGGCGCGGGCTTTCCGGAAGCCTCGTCATCGGAAGGCGCCATGGGCAGCTCGGGCGCGTCCCCTTCGATTGCCACTGCGGGATGCCTTTCGCGGGCCGTCGTAGGCTCGGTGGACTGGAACCGGCGGAAACCCAGGCGCCACCCGGGCGCCGACGTCGGCTATCCGCGCGTTACGAGCATAACCCTGACCCGACGGCGGGCCTGATTACCCAGGCTGGGTGAGGCCTGCAGTCGCCGGGCCAGGCATTGCCGGGGTACGTTAACCCAAAGGCCGGACTACGTTAAACCGAACGCCGCCTCGGCGGCTCCTGGGGCGGCGGTTGGCGGCGTCTGGTTGCCGGTTTGCTGCGATGGTGCACCGGCGGCCGGCTGGAAAGGAGCCAATCATGACTGAGCGGGCAACTGTAGCTCCGCCCCGGCCAGCGGCCCGGTACGAACTCGATTCTGCGGTGGGCCGGCGAACTCCCGCCGAGCGTGCCGCCAGGGGCAAGACGGCGCGGGCTGAGGTGCCACGAGACAGCCATGCGGTGTTCGACCCGCCATCGGACCGGCCCGACCCGATCGCCCTGCTGGAGCAGCAGGCGAAGACGCGGGTTCCCGACCTAGTTCCGATCCGTTACGGCCGGATGATGGTGTCCCCCTTCACCTACTACCGTGGCGCCGCCCTGCCGATGGCCAGCGATCTGGCCGCCACCCCGGTATCCGGGCTCGCGGTGCAGGCGTGCGGCGACGCGCACCTGTCCAACTTCGGCATCTTCGGCTCGGCTGAGCGCCGCCTGGTGTTCGACGTCAACGACTTTGACGAGACGCTGCGCGGCCCCTGGGAATGGGATGTCAAGCGGCTGGCGGCCAGCCTGGAAGTCGCGGCGCGCGGCAACGGGTTCAGCGGCAAGCAGCGCCGCGAGATCGTCATGGCCGCCGTCGGCCGCTACCGGCAGGCGATGCGCGAGTTCGCCGGGATGACCAACCTGGATGTCTGGTACGCCCACATCGACATGGAGGAACTGCGGGCGCAGTACGGATCAAAGCTTCGGGGCCGGCAGCGCAAGCTGGCGGATGAGGGCCTGGCCAAGGCGCGAACCAGGGACAGCATGCAGGAAGTGGCCAAGCTGACCCGGATGGTGGACGGCCAGCCGCGGATCATCTCTGACCCGCCGGTGCTGGTGCCGGTCGATGAGCTGACGCCGAGCGAGACGGACAGGAGTGGCCTCAAAGCGTTTGTGACCGGCCTGATCGCCCAGTACCGGCGCACGCTGGAGACCGACCGGCGCGACCTGCTCGGGCAGTTCGAGTTCTGCGACATGGCCCGCAAGGTGGTCGGCGTCGGCAGCGTGGGAACGCGCTGCTGGATCATCTTGATGCTCGGCCGCGATGAGGACGACCCCCTGTTCCTCCAGGTCAAGGAGGCAGAGGCGTCGGTACTCAGCCGCTTCGTCGGCGCCAGCAAGTACAAGAACCAGGGCCAGCGGGTGGTCGCCGGCCAGCGGCTGATGCAGGCGAGCAGCGACATCTTCCTGGGCTGGCAGCATGTCGAGGAGGGGGGGCTTGACGGGAAGCCCAGGGACTTTTATGTCCGGCAACTGCGGGACTGGAAGTTCTCCCTCGACATCGAGACCATGATCCCGGCCGGCATGCGAATGTACGGCGCGGTCTGCGGCTGGACGCTGGCCCGGGCGCACGCCCGCTCCGGGGACCGGATCGCCATCGCCGCCTACCTGGGCGGCTCGGACGTGTTCGACCGGGCCGTCACCGAGTTCGCCGCCGCCTACGCCGACCAGAACGAGCGTGACCACCAAGCCCTCGTCGCCGCCGTGAAGTCCGGGCGGATAGCCGCCGAGCAGGGCATGTGACCCGCGGCTGACCCGAGTACGGCTGCTGCCAGGTAAGAGCTGCCTGCTGGCAAGCTGACTCGGCGTGCTTCGCGCGGTGGCCGGCATGGCCCTGCCGCACGGAGGAGGAGGAATCTGCCCGGCTAGGCCCGATCGCGGATGATCTGGCCGAACGATCCGTAGTGACACTTTCCGGTACTGCAACAGGCCGTACGAACCGCCGGAGTCCGGCGATCCGTACGGCCGCAGCTTGCGCGCCTCCCCGGCCAGCGGGCACGGGATGCCCGCGTCATGACCCTTCCGTATGGTCAGCCCCGGGGGCGGACCATACGGCATGGGCTGCTGCTGTTTAGCTGGCGCTTTCGCCGTGCAGCGCCTCCTGCAGTTCCTGCCCGGCTTCCTTGGACAGCGAGGTCTTGATCACGGTGCCGCCGTACTTGCTCAGCGCCTCGACGGCCTTGTCCGGAGTGACCTTCTCCACCATCAGGAACAGCGCTGAGGTCCCCGGCTGCAGCTGGCCCCGGACCTGGTCCCGGGACTCCTTGTCCACGCCGGACTTGGTGATCTTGCCCATAAGCGCGCCGAGGCCCGCGCCGACCGCCATCCCGAAGACCGGGATGAAAACAACAGGCCGAACAGCAGGCCCAGAACATGCCCCAGGTCGCTCCACGGGTTTCGGCAAGACCAGTGGCGTTGCACAGTGGCGGGCCAGCACGCTCAGATCAGCCCGAGCTGTCGTGCGCGGCGGACCGCCTCGCTCGCCGCTCACCGCGGGCAGCCTTATTGCGCTGTCCCCGCTGGCGTGGCCCGGCCCGGGCCGGACCCGGCGACGGGCCGCAAGATGGCCCGGGCCGGCGCCCCGTCAGAGCCATGCAGCTTGACCGGCAGGCAGATCATCTCGTACCGGCCGGCGGTGACCGGCGAAAGGTCGAGTCCTTCGATGATCCAGATGCCCGCTTCGAGCAGGATGCGGTGGATTTTGGCCCCGTCAGCGTGATACCCGCCCACGGACAGGTAGTCGACCCCCACCGTCTGCACCCTTGTCGCCGCCAGGTGCTCGGCGGCCTGCTCGGTGATGTACACGAAGTCCTCGACGAAACGGCCGGCCTGCCAGCACCGGGCCGAGTTCGAGGTCCGGAACAGAACCCGTTCACCCGCCTGCAACGCGTGCTTCCGGAGCTCGCCGACCGTGATCTCGCGCGGATCTTCGATCTGGATGACCCGGGCCTCGCCCATCGTCGCCGCCAGCGGCATCTCATCCAGCCCGGCCCCCTGATGGATAAAATGCACCGGGCCGTCCATGTGGGTGCCGCTGTGCACGCCCATGGCCAGATGGGAGACGTTGCAGTCATCACCGCGGCGCAGGTCCATGATCCGTTCCAGCACGATCGGCGGATTATCCGGCCAATGCGGCATGCCGTGCCGGACCGTCACCGACACATCGATCCAGCCCGTCACCCCGGGTTGCGTCATACCAGACCTTCCCTGACCTCGTTGCGGCCCGATGCCGCGGCACTCCCCAGCCGGCCGGCGACAGCGCGGGCCGTCCGCACGGCCCGGCATGACCGCCCGCCTGCCAGAAAGCCACGGCGGTGATCCGGGCGAGCGCCGCTTCACCTGGGTGCCGGACTCACCCGCCTGGATGCTAACGTGCCCAGCCGGTCATTGTTACCACGCCGTCACCCATCCCCGGGCCAGATTCCTCAGACACCGCGCCCACCAGCAGGAACCGGCTTGGTGTCCGGCAGGTAGCGAAAGGCCATCAGCCCGGATGTCATCTGCTCCCGCACCAGGGACTGCCATCCCATTCGCTATGGTGAGGTCATGCGCGCCATCACCGTCATCCCCGGGCAGCCAGGCTCCGTCGCGCTCACCGACATGCCGGAGCCACCGCCGGACAACGGGCCGGTCCTGGTCCAGACCCAGGCGATCGGCATCTGCGGCACCGACCTGGAGATCATCAACGGCGACTACGGGTGGGCACCCCCGGGCCAGGACCGGCTCATCATCGGGCACGAATCGCTGGGCCGGGTAGCCGAGGCCGCACCGGGTACCGGATTCGCCCCCGGGGACCTGGTCGTCGGCATCGTCCGCCGGCCCGACCCCGTTCCCTGCCCGGCCTGCGCGGCCGGCGACTGGGACATGTGCACCAACGGCCAGTACACCGAGCGGGGCATCAAGGCCCGGCACGGCTACGCCTCCGAGCGCTACCGGATTCACCCCGACTACCTGGTCGCGGTGGACCCCGCCCTCGGCACCCTCGGCGTCCTGCTCGAACCGGCCACCGTGGTGGCCAAGGCCTGGGACCACATCGAGAAGATCGGCCGCAGATCCACCTGGGCCCCGGCCAGGGTCCTCATCACCGGCGCCGGGCCCATCGGGCTGCTCGCCGCCCTGCTGTCGGTGCAGCGCGGCTACGACACCTACGTGCTCGACCTGGTCACCGAAGGCCGCAAGCCGGAGATGGTCCGCCGGCTCGGGGCCACCTACTTCCACCGCGGCGACCTAAGCGAAGCCGCCGCCGAAGCGGACATCGTCATCGAGTGCACCGGCTTCGTGCAGATGCTGCTCGAAGCAGGCCCGCAGCACGTCCGGCAGCGGATCGCCTGCCTGACCGGCGTCTCCGCCGCAGGAGCGGAGTCCAGTGTCGACCCCGGGGTCCTGAACCGCAACATGGTCCTGCAGAACTCGGTCTTGTTCGGCTCCGTCAACGCCAACCGCAGCCACTACGAACTCGCCGCCAAGGCCCTCGCCCAGGCCGATCCGGACTGGCTCGCCGGCCTCATTACCCGCCAGGTGCCCATCAGCCGGTGGGCCGATGCCTACACCCGTCAGCCCGATGACATCAAGACCGTCCTGACCTTCCCGGACGGACCACCCTAGCCGCGGCCACCGCGAGTCAGTGCGCGACAGCGCGATGACCCCCGCCGATGCCGCGCCGTCGAGGACAAGCTGCACGGCATCGCGGCGATGAGGAAGCCGAAGGACATTCCCGGTGGCCAGCAGGCACGGAAACGCAGATGCAGACGCACTGTCCGCATCTGCTGAACGTCTTTACAAAGCGATCCGCCAAGTTATTGACCCGTTCCTTCGCGATCCCAGCAGCACAGACACCTCTGGCGGAACCCAGCTATGACCGCTCGCAAGCGTGCCCGCTACGGGCCCGATCGGACGGCAGACCAGGGTGTTTCACGCTCACCCAGGGGAAAGCGGACACGCTTGCCGACCTGCGCCCGGCGGAGGCTATCTGTTGTGCCGTGGCGGAGACGCTCGCAGCGGCGCGTCCGGGCGTCGGCCTTATAGATCACTGGAGGGCCGCGGCGAGGGGTCGTCAGCCTGGCTTAAGCGCTTGATCTGCCCGATACGTGCCCAGATCGGGGTTCCGATTGAAGTTTCCGCAGATCAGGACATTATGGCCGCCGGTCTGTAAAACCGTCGGCTGACCTACGTTGGTTCGAACCAGGCATCTGCCCCTCTGTTAGCTCAGGGAAGTCGCCGCGATCAAGACCCTCTGTCCGCAGCAACGCAGAGGATCAAAGTTCTACAGGCGCTGCTCAGCCGGCACATCGCTGCCCATCTCGGGATGCCGTTGACAGCCTGGCTCCGTCCCGCCGAGAGAACGCAGCACTCAGAAGCCCGGCCAGTGCTGATGCACCAGAACAGTCGGTTCTGGATGTCCGCAACCAGCCGGACAGTCATCGTCGGCGGCGTACCGGCGGTTATCTACAGCCGTCCTGTCTGCGCCGCACGTGACCAGGACGTCTGCGGCGCGGACATGTAGCCGAGCAGCGTTCACGCAATAGCCGCTAATTCTAAAAATAGCAGCGACAAGGAGACTCGCACGGGGCCTGCGCCGGCGCCTACGGCGCCGCTGCGCGGGCGCTTCGCGCCCCCTGACCCGCCCGCCCGCTCGCAGGACCCGGCAGCTATCAGGGACAGGGAGCAGGCTCAGCCATCCCCAGACCACGGTGACAATGGCCGTGAAACCCCGGAAATGAACGCTTGCGGTCACCGGGCGATGCAGGTAAGGCGGATATCGAATGGCCTTGGGGTCGCGTCCGGTGACGACGGCAAGGTCGAAGGATAGACATCTGCCTGGCCGGCCGGTGGCCCGGCAGATGCAGGCCGCTGTGAAAGTTAGCGGGCGCCCCAGTGATGATGCACCCGACTTGGCCATAGGCCCCGCGGCTGACGCCGGGCTGCGCTCAGGCAGGCACGCCGGCACGGGCCGCGGCTTCCGTCCGGTCACCGAAGCCGCGGATGTCGATGATATGGCCGCCGTTCACGGTGAGGACCTGCCAGCGCCGGGCCGTTCCGCCTGCCTCACGAGCGGCCGGCGTGCCGGAGACGTCCAGCCCCACCAGAAGTGTCCCGGGGCCGGCGGTCACCTCAGTGACCACCGCTCGTGCACCGGCGGCTCGCGCGCTGGCCCACCAGGCGATGACCTGGTCGCGGTTGCGGCAGTCGGCGTCGCCGGGACCCTCTGGCGCACCCCAGCGGGCACTGTGGCCGAGCAGATCCCTGATCGCATCAAGATCGCCGGACTCCAGGGCGGACCGGACTCGTCCGGCGAGCGCGGCCGGGTCTTCCGCGGCGCTGGCATCATCTGGCATGAGGATCTCCCGCGCAGTGCGTAACTGGCCACTCCAGAGTAGACGCGCCGGACACCCGAGCGGGGCGGCCATCGCGTGCCACCCGGATGCCGCTCACACGCCGGCCCGCGACTCGCGATCCTAACGCGGAGTGAAAACTACTCAAGATTTGAGCTACGTGATCGCCGAGTACGCACTGGCCGCAAACACGATCGCTTCGCATGGAAGAGGCGCGCCGATCACCGGTTATGTCCGAGCGCTAAGTCAGGCCGCTGGCAAGACCGCGATAGCGTCGATGGAGATGAGGAGGCCACGCGGCAGGTTGACGTTGGCGGGCGCGGACCGGGCCGGGGGCGGCTCTGGCATGTAACGGGCATAAACAGCGTTGATCGCGGCGAAATCGTCGACGTTCTGGTAAAAGATCGTCGTCTTGACCAGGGTCGCGAGGGACGCCCCGGCGGCGGCCAAGATTACGTCGAGGTTGCGGAGGGCTTGTTCGGTCTGCGCCTCGATGCCTTCCGCGACAGCACCCGTGGCCGGGTCGATGCCGGCCGTCCCGGAGCAGAAGACGAACCCGTTGGCGATGATCGCCTGGCTATAAGGACCAAGGGCTGCCGGGGCCGAGTCCGTGGACACTGCCTGTCTCATCACTGGCTACCACCTATCGATTGCCGCCTCGCGGGTAACCCTACTCGGCAGGCGAACCAGCCACGCGCCGGCGCGGCCTTCGCTGCGAGCGGCCAGCCGGTCAGGGGCAGGTGCGCAGAATGGCCAGCTCTGCAAGACCATGGCGGCTAAGCCTGTACGCTCCGCCGCCGCACCGATCGGCTACGTGTGCGGGTGGCCACGGTGACTCGACCACGCACCGTGATCGGCATCAAGGCGGGACGCGCGAGCGTCCGCGACGCCGTGTCATGCGGCATAGTCGGCAGGCGAGTCTTCATAGCAGGCCCCGCCTGCCGGAGACTCGATGATCCCGACGTACCTCATCGCATGCATGTGAGTAAGACGTGGGCAGTGCGCCGCGGCTGAGATTGCTGACGGGCGCGTTGGCGCACGTCGATCTCGGGCCGCGGCCCGGCGAGGCGGTCCCCGGCGCGGCGCCCCCTTACCGGGTCATGGCTCGTGTCAGGGCCGGTCGGTCATGATGCGGTCGTAGGTGCGGCGGGCGCGGGCGCTGCGGGCGCTGGCGCCGTAGCGGCGGAGCATCTGCGGGGAGGACCAGCCGTTGAGCTCCATTAGGTCCCCCTCCGCCCCGCCGCGGTCCAGCCAGGTGTGGCTGAAATGGTGCCGGAACCGGTGCGTCCAGGCATCCACCCCGGCCTGACGGCCGCGGCGGGCGATCATCTGGTAGATCCCGTTCGCGGTCATCGGCCCCCGGTTGTTCACCCCCAGCCACAGCTGCGGCCGGTGCGCCTGCTCATGCCGGGCGCGGATGCGGAGATACCGGTCCAGGGCCCGGGCCGCCTCATGCCCGATCCGGACCACCCGTGGCCTGCCGCCCTTGCCGCGGACGGTGATCTCCCGCCGCCACAGGTCGACATCGCTGCGCCGCGGGTCGTGCGGGTCGTAGCGGATCCCGGCCAGCTCCCCGGCCCGGATCCCGGTCGCCGTGAGCACCGCGATGATCGCGGCGTCACGCCGCTGGGCGAACGAGCGGCCCTGGCAGGTCTTGGCCAGCGCCGATAGTTCTTCGCTGGTGAACACCGGCACCAGCTTCTCGGTCACCTTGGGGGCGCGCAGCCGGGTCATCGGGTCGGGGAGCTGCTCCTCCTCGGCGAGCCAGCGGAAGAACTGCTGCAGGGCCCGGAACTGGTTGCTGGCGTAGGCGTCGCTGTAGCGGGTCAGCAGGTGGACCAGCCACCGCTGCACGTCGTGGCCGCTGACCTGCTCCCATCTGGCGTGGCTGGTGCGGGGGATCAGGTGGGCGGCGGCGAACCAGGCCACGGCCTCGGTGTAGGTCCGCACTGTCTTGGGCGCCTTGCCTTCGGCGGCCAGGTGCAGGCGGAACGAGCCGATCTCGGGGGCGAACGGCCCGGCGTCCAGCGGCTTGCGCCGCCGGGGACGGGGTTGCGGGAGGGTCATTGTTTTTCTCTCTTCCTGCGGTTCCGCGGGAGCGCACGCATCCGGGCGTGAGCGTTTCCGCAGGTCAGAGAACTTAACGATGAGCGCTGACAGCGCCATGGGGATCCCTGTCTTCCTGCTGTCTGCGCAGGTGAGAGGGCCGACTGATCGTCCTCAAGGTGGTGGTCAGGGACAGGATCGAACTGTCGACCTTCCGCTTTTCAGTTGTTCGTGTTACCGGCGTGTTGATCTTCGTAAATGGCCGGACTTGTGTTGCTTTTGTGTTGCTCCCAGCAGGCCCGCTCAACCATAGCGTCGGCGCCCGTCTCCGGACCGGGTGGGCCCGCCGGGGGTCACTGGCGAACTGCCGCTACTACTCATCAGCCCGCCCGCCGTCCAGCTTCCGATGCCATGCTGGGAATAACGTACCGTGACGAACAGACCTGTGCTAAACGATTCGAACCACGCATAACGCCGACTATGAGCGGTTGTGAGTTGAGCCGACCGAGTTGACGGCTGCGCGCAGATAAACCTGATCTGGGGCACGCTGCGTGTCAGGTGCCCCGCTGTCGACTGGGGAATACGGTGGTGGGCGAACCCGCCGTGGGGAGGGTAGCTCTGCCTGGCTGCTATCGGCGACTGGTGCGGCTTGTGAGGTGGCTGGCGTTTGGCTCGGCGGGAGTTCTGGATAAGCAAAGATGGCGGCGCTGGTGCGCCTCGGCCTTCAGGTCCGCCCTGCCGATGGGTGGGTCGTCCGGAGGTGGCGAGCCTGGACCGGGAGCGACGTGGCCGGGCTGTGGCGGGGCTGAGTGGGCGAGCGCCGGGGCGCCGCGGCGTGCCTCAATGCCATGGGCTTTAGGCATTTGGGCGTTTGCGCGTGATTCCCTGGTTTGGTTACGGTGGGTAGTTCCTGAGTGCGGGCATGCCGGGAGCCGGCGTGTCGTGCCGGGGACGGCTGGTTCCACGGGCCAGCAGGCGCCGGTTAGGCCTGATTTCCGGGTGTTTGTGCTGTTCAGGCAGGGTTGTTGGCCATGGTGATGACGGCTTCGGCGGTGCGGGTAACAGTGTCCGTGCGGCTGGCGTGCGGGAAGGTGCTGGCGCATTTCGCCTTTCGGGCGCGGTGCCGGTTCCGGCCGGTGACGGTGCGGTATTTCCCGATGGCGCTGGTCAGCGCCGTGTAGCAGGTGATGCCGGAGCGGATCGCGGCGAGGATCGCGCGGCGGGTGCGGGCATGGGAGATGTCGCGGGGCCGGACGGGCTGCCCGGCCCGGCGCCCTTTCCGCGCGGGTGCCGCGGCGAGGGCGGCGTCGCGGGCGACGCCGCGGGTCATCTCGGTGCCGGCGGCCCAGGCGGCGAGTTCCTGCCGGACCAGGGCAGGGCTGCCCGAGCGGAGCATCGGCCCGGCCGACGGGCCGGCGCCGTCCAGGGATGCCTTGGCCTCCCGCAGCGCGGTCTCCGATCCGTCCCACCGCCACCGGTAGAGCGCGGCCAGTTCGGGGGCCGGGTACTCGCGCCAGTCCAGGAGATCGGTGACCAGGCAGAACATCTCCGGCACGTCCTGGCCCTCCACGGTGACCCAGTACTCGATGACCCGCATGGTCACGGTGACGCCGTCACCGGACAGCTCCGCGAGGTAGGAATGATCCGGGAGGATCTCCGAGACCTGTTTCAGGGGGATGTCGCTTTTCAGCCGGATCAGCACGTGCGTGCGGGCCATGAGCCGGGCGATCCGGGGCGCGCCGTGGTAGTTGCGGTCCATCAGCCAGACCCGGTCCATGGTGAACAGGTGCGGGTACTGCTCCATCGCCGCGTCCAGGAGCTTCTGCTCTGCGGCGGCCTTGTCCCCGCCTGACGGGCCGTGCGGCATCCCCAGCAGCGCCCGGGTCGAGGCATCCGTCATGGGAAGCGCCCGGACCTGCGGGAACGGCGACGAGTCGTCGATCGTGCCGACGGACCCGAACACGGCGCGGTTCGCGCGCGTGTCCGGCACCCGGATCAGCGTCCCGTCCAGCGACCCCGCCTTCAGCGGCCTGTTCCTGCCGATGATGACCGCCCGCCAGTCCCGGTCCTGATGCTCCTGCCATGAGGCGCGCAGCACGATGTCCCGCAGTTCCTCCAGCGGCTCCGGGCCGAGCGCGTTCCGCCAGTCCCCGAGCGCCCGCGGCGACGCCGGCGCCCAGGCCCGCGCCCACGGCACCCCCGCCAGGTCCCCGGCCAGCGCGATCACCGCCTCCCGGGCATCCGCGTCCGGTATCAGGGTCAGCAGCACGACGGCACGGATCATGAACGCCCTGGCCAGCAGCCGCTCCCGTTCCCCCTTCACGAACTGCTCCCGCAGCACGGCCCGCTCCGCGACCTGATCGATCACGCCCGGCCCGGCCTTCTCATCCAGCCATTCCTCCAGCGGCCCCAGCGTCGCGTGATGAACCGGGCTGCCCTGCGCCTGCACCCGCCCGTCCCGCCTGACCTGCGCCGGCGCGACCGCCACCACCTTCAGGAACACGACCGCGTCGCCTGGCCGGATCCGCTCCGTCCCCCCGATTACCAGCGCCGACCGGTCACCCGCCTCCAGCGGCCGCCCGTTCCGCAACGGCGACGCCACGTCCGGCAGGCGCACCGCGACCATCAGCCCGCCCCCGCCCGGGACCTCCCCGTCATCCGCGAAGCTGCTGGCAGAAAGCGGCGGAACAAGGTATGAAGGCACGCGAGGCTCCTGTGATGAAGGGTGACGTAAGCACTCCCCCTTCTAGCAGGAGCCTCACCCGTCTCACTGGAAACCCGGATAACAAGCCGCCGACCATAGCAGATCACCCAACGTGATCAAGGGACGATGAGGGCCCGCGTCACTTCCCCCTAAAGCCCATGGCATTGCGGCGTGCCTGCTCTGGCGTTGTTCTCGCTATCGAAGGTATTGAAGATCGAACGGCCTGATGTGATGGCTCTCCGGGTCTAGGTCCTGGCAGCAGGACAGGCACCATGGGCGGCGCACCATCTGGTCGCGGTTGTGGCTGAACCAGAATCCGGCCGGGTTGTGCCGGCAGTGGATGCAGAGCTGGATGGTGTGCGGCAGCAGGCGGGACGTGGGTATCGTGCGCCGCCGGGAGTTCGTGGTTGTGGGAGCAGGCCTGGTCTGGTCGGCCGCCACGCGCGCGCCAGCATTACGCGCTGCCATCCGCGGGTGAGGTCCCCGGCGGGAAAGATATGCGAACACGGTCATCTCCTAAGCTTGCCGTTTAACCTGCTTGTTTCTCTTGGGCCTTTGAGGGTGAGTTCCCTTTTGACGGTCTTCCCGACGTCGTAGCAGGGTGCGGGACGGTGGTTCTTTGATCCTGGCGGCCGTCCGGGGCCGGGTTTGCCGGGTTTCGGCGCACCGGCCGGGCAGATGGTCTTCGCGCGGATGTTCCGGAATCCGCGGCGGACGCGGGCGGGCGTGAGCCGTCCTGGCGGGGCGGGTCGTTCCCAGGGCCGGCGCAGGTCGCCGGCCAGCAAGCGGGCGAGGCGGAGCTGGGTATGGGCGGCGATGATCAGCCAGGTCCACCGGTCAGCGGCCGCAGGGCTGCGGATCTTGGGGGCTGTCCAGCCGAGGACCTGCTTGAACAGCCGGATGCTTCTCCGGGGGTCAGCCCTGGCGCCGATGGTGACTGTCTCACGTTTGCGCAGCTCAGAGGCTGATATTGGAACCTTATCGGGTGCCACAGGTGTGGTGCAAGGACGACACGCGGCGTGTCAGCTTCGGCGTGCCGTGGCGTTGAGCTGGCTGATGAG
>Ga0208324_1000395_pt1 | contig 20223 bp, 21 predicted proteins | sample Sb_taG_2_FD_187707 | JGI IMG/M metagenome (GOLD analysis project Ga0208324, IMG submission 187707) | Peat soil microbial communities from Weissenstadt, Germany - Sb_50d_5_LS metaG (SPAdes) (version 2) | ecosystem: Environmental > Terrestrial > Soil > Wetlands > Peat | place: Germany... | reverse complement strand
CAAGCCGTTTACTCGATGGTTAGTGAGTTGTATCAGGCGCTCGCTTGCAGTTCCTTCCGCTTGTAACAAGCTTTGAAGGTTTTCAAGATCTCCTGTGAAAAGGCGGCGCAAAATGGCATTAATGATATCTTCCTTGCTTTTGAAGTACCAATACAATGTGCCTTTACTCAGCCCAGACTCTTCTACGATGTCATCCATGCGGGCGTGCTGGAAGCCCTGTCTTACAAAGACTTTTGTGGCAGCATCTAGTATCTGGTTTCTGCGTATTTCGCTCGTTTCTGGACGGCGTGCCATTGTTTCTCTATTTCTATTACTAGACTGACTGGTCAGTCTAGTAATAGAAATAGCACAAAAAAGCAGAGCAAGTCAAGTGCATGCACTTGATCTGGCTCGTAAGCGAGCCTTTTTTGAGAGTGTGGATGCGCGAAGGCGCAGAAAACAGGCATATTGTGACTATTGAGAAGCCTTGGTTGATAGCTTCACCCGAGTTGACAGTGATAAAGATGTATTGTACCATTATATACAGAATTGTTGTTTATGGAGGATGAGGTGTTTAACTTTGATAGTATTATTGGTTTCGATTGGGATGAAGGAAACAAGGACAAGAACTGGGATAAACACCAGGTAGATTTTAGAGAGTGCGAGGAAGTTTTTTTTAACCAACCTTTACTGATAAATGAGGATATAAAGCATTCATTCCATGAGAAACGATATTATCTACTTGGACGAAGTGACACAAACAGGATGTTATTTCTAGTATTTACTCTTAGGAATAATAAAATACGTGTCATTTCAGCTCGAGATCAAAGCAACAAGGAACGAATGATATATGAGCAGCAAACGTAAATCAATACCACAATTTAGTAATGAAGATGAAGAACGAGAGTTCTGGGCGACTCGCGACTCAACCGAATATATTGACTGGAGCAGAGCGGAAAAGGATCCAAGTTTTTCGCGTCTTAAGCCATCTACCAGGACGATTTCTATCCGTTTACCTGAATCTTTGATTGCTGCGCTCAAAACACTGGCAAACAAAAGGGATGTTCCTTATCAATCGCTAGTGAAAATATTCCTCGCTGAGAAGGTCAAGGAGGAAACAACTGACTATTCAACCGGGTCGCAGGATGATGTGGAACTCACTTGAAGGATTAAGGGCTGTAGCTGAAGCGCTTGCTTTCGATATGTATGGCACACTGGTTGACCCAATTCGAGGTTCGTCTCATTTCATCAAATCCCTTTGACGTGATTGGGGCTGAGGCCGCCGGGATGCAAGCGGCCTGGGTGAATCGTTCTGGCGGTTTGCTTGACACGCTTGCACCCAGGTCACAAATGGTCGTTAAGTCCATTACTGAACTTGCAGATGTGATGGCGCCGCTCTAAAAGCACACATTTACTTTTTGATGTATCTTTGCCTGCGTACCCACCTCATCGGGGTTAGCATATGATATAGCACGGTGCGGATGGACGCATTTTGCCATATATTCCAGAACTGAGACCACTGGACCTTAGGGTCGACACAGACGACCCGGGTTTGCACTGGTTCACTTACATTGTAGTGTCCAGCCAATGATTTGAGTATATACTGCCAGAATCTGTTTTCCGAATGGGATGCTCCCAGGCGAAAGCCTATTTCGTATACCGGGTCGTTACAACGAACAAGCAACTGGATCTGGGCGATCGTGCAAGCATCCTCTTCATAAGCGCTGAAGGTGATCCAACCAGCAAACATATGCCCCAGTGGATTCATGAAAGTAAAAGATTCATCGTCTGCGTAGATGATCAGCACTCCGGTAGAGATTGGAACGCCAACCGGTATGTCACCGGGGAGCAGCATGTTGATGATTCCCACCTCGCCGGGGGCAATGCCGGTTGCTGGCTTATAGAAATGATCCCACTTCGGCCAGAACTCTGGAAAGTTCTCTTTCCACGTTTTGATCACTTCTGTAGGTGTGACGGAAGTTCCACTAAAACGGACTCTAAAAGTTTTTTGCCACAACTGGCCGAAGCCTTGCAAAGGCCCTACAAGCTGGTGTCCATCTACATTCAGGTTAAGCGCCCCGGTAGGGGCTTTTCTCACCTTCATGGTCGAGACTGGCTGCGCCCAATAGGTAGCATCGCGTGATTGCTTCTCCATAGATGGTGTAGATGATGGTGCCATTTCACACTTCCTTTCGCCAGGGAGATCTCCCATTCTTTTCTAATTTCGATTTCTTACACTTTGATTAATCTTAAGTGTACTGAGTGGGTGTCCCCTAAACGTTACGAAAAGCGTTACAAATGTTTTTATTTCACACTCCATAGGTTGCTACTCAGACTTTGGTCGAGAATACTCCCTCAGGTCGAGGTATCTCCATCTGTTCTACTACGCGATCTGGCTTATAAGAGAGACGTCCTCTGGTAAAGACAAGTAGTAATATTGCTGCGACGAGAGGGAAAACGAGGGCTGACGCCAGGCCGTAGCCTCCTAGTTGAGATGCGGTCAAGAGTTGCTTGATGAAAGCACTCCCACTATTGCTGGCATCCAACGACGCATGCAAGAGGATCGCGATGAGGATGCTACCCTTTGTGTTGTTGAAGACCCAGGTCATGAAAATTCTCGTCAATATTGCCACTATGATCATGAGTACCATCTGCACGATCATGGTGATCGCTCCTACTTTCTGATCAAAAATCTGTCCCGGAACAAAGAAGACGGGCAGGTGCCACAATGCCCAGAGCGGACCAAGGATCAGCGCTGTACGCACTGCCCCGAAGCGCTTTTGCAAATTAGGCACTGCATATCCAGACCAGCCTCCTTCTTCCCAGATTTGCACAGCAACAACAATAATCAGGAGGTTTGGCAGGAATGTCGTAAAGTACAATGGCCATTGCTGGATCAAAGCCGTCAGTGGTGCTGTCTCCAGGAAGAAACTCGCACACGCGAGTTGGAACAGAGGCACGCCAACGAGTACGAGGAGGTACCAGCGAAGACCGACGCGCCAGAGCGCATAGCGTCGCAACAATTGTTTCACCCCTGCTTTTCCAGCGGTGATGGAGGTCACCGTAAAGGAGGCCAGGGTTGGCCCGAGGAGGGCACCCAGCGCTGCAAACAAGTAAGAGGGCGGGTAAGGTCCTATTTCTGGGATGGTGTACGGGAACAGACCCAGGCCATTCTGACCAAGCACCAAAGGCAGGAAGGCAATCCATGTTCCGGCAAACGCGATGACAAAGAATGCGACCAACGGATGCCGAATGATAAGACGCTTCAGCCGTGATGAGACTGCTGGTAGAGATGTAGTTGTAGTAGTAGACATGATTAGTTTCCTTTCTTGCAGGTAATACCTACATATAGATGTTCATGAGAAGGTCAATGCTGATTTTCGTGATTTATTAAGAGTACAAATCTCTAATGCATATTGTTTCTTCGCTTTGCCAGGCGAGAAGCAGCGTTTAGTCTTTAATGTCTGCTTCCTATTTTCCATGCATCGTTCAGGTGAAACTTTTACCCAGCGATTTCGAACTCTTCGCACAAAGGGTAGACGAGGAAAGGATGCAGGCTTAGTGATATTATGGTTCGCGTACCGTTCATAGACCTCACGAGTGGCAGTGCTTGGTTCCACGGCCAATTCGCGTTCAAGGACAGTGATACAATTCTGATAGGTACGCTCGGCTGCAGCTTGATTATCACAGATTGCATACAAACGTATGAGACTACGATAAGCTGACTCTTCCAGGGAGTCATGTCGCAACAAACGTTGGGCGATACGAATTGCAACCTGATAGTCACCTTCCTCTTCAAGCAATTCCATGAGACGCATAAGAACGTCGTGGAAGAGCTGGCTTAAACGATCCCGTTCTGGAATGATCCACTCGTCGTAGCAACCGGGAAGTAGTTCTCCACGATAATATTGAACTGCTTGCTCTAGTGCCATGCGTAGCGTAGAGCGGTCACCCTGCTTTTCAGCCAGTTCTGCATAAGCAATGGCCCGTTCGAAATCCAAAACATCCAACATGCCAGGCATATTATGACGCCACTGTAGAGTGTGCTGGTCTATGTCTAACATGAGATTGGTATCTGGAAGCTTCTGGCGCATTTTAAAGAGCAGATTTCGTAGATTGGTGCGCGCCTGGAATTCGTTCGAATCTGGCCAGAGCAAGAAAGCTAAATGAGCTCGTGACTGAGGTGCATGAGAATGAAGAGCGAGATAGGCCAGCAGGGACTGAAGGCGTGGCACGTCGAGAACCATCAGAGGTGTATCGCCGAGTATCAATTGGAAATCGCCGAGCAGGTGCAACGTCATGGCAGGGTGGATCTGTGTAATCGTGCCAGAGACAAGGCTTTCTTCTGCTGTTGTGCAATTTGATATCGCTTGTCTAGCGGTATTTAGGTTCATCCTCATCTATGTCGTCCTTTCGACTTCTGACGCTCAGTCGCGGGCAGATATGGTACAATGTTTCTCAGCATTAAGGGTTTATCCTTTGGTTATAAAAAGTATAAATCCAGACGTCGTCCCGCATAACTGGCATCCGAACTATTTTCCCTAGGACTTTGGGCGTAGAAGTGAAGTACGATAAAAGGAGGCGAGTAAATGGCGATTCGTATTGTGATAGCTGACGATCATAGCGTTGTACGCCGCGGTCTGCGAATGTTTCTGGCGATGGACCCGGAACTTGTGGTGGTGGGTGAAGCTGCTGATGGGGAAGAGGCAGTGCACCTGGCACGACTGCTTCTGCCGGATATTGTTTTGATGGACCTCTTGATGCCAGTCATGGATGGCATCACTGCTACAGCTTTGATCAGGAGTGAGTTGCCTGACACAGAGGTACTTGCCCTCACAAGTGTGCTGGAGGATGCCTCGGTGGTTGGCGCCGTGCGTGCCGGGGCCATCGGATATCTACTCAAAGATACTGATGCCGATGCGTTGTGCCGGGCCATCAAAGCGGCAGCCGTGGGACAGGTGCAATTGACACCTCAAGCAGCAGCACGGTTGATGCAAGCTGTGAGTGCGCCTGAGAGTCCGGAGGCGCTGACAGAACGCGAGACCGAGGTACTTCGCCTGCTGGCACAGGGGAAGGCCAACAAGGAAATAGCCCGCAGTTTAAACATCTCGGAGAAAACGGTCAAGGTGCATGTCAGCAATATCCTGTCGAAGCTTGGTGTACAGAGCCGCACACAGGCTACACTCTATGCAATTCGTATCGGCCTGGTCTCTGCCAGTTCGTCTGACTCGGCAAGGTGAGAGAGTGCTTATCCAGTGCCACCTACATCAAATAACGTATTCAATCAAGGCGAATGTGATTACGCACTCCTCGTTATAGATGAGAAAGGGGAAAGCTAATGACCCCCACAATACAGGATACCCTCTTACAACTCTTCGACAACGTACGACAAGACCCCGATACGATTCCCACTATGCCAATTGAGGATTGGCAAGAGGGTTCAGTAGAGTGGAGTCTGCTGTCTGGCTTCTATGGCATGTTGGAACAAATGCAGCAGCGCATGCAGCAATTCAGGCAGATGGAACAACAGCTGCGCGAGCGAGAAGAGCAGTACCGCGCTATCTTTGAAGCCACTATCGATGGGTTGAGCATCAACGATCTGGAAGACGGCCGCGTCATCGAAGCCAATCCTGCGCTTTGCATGATGTTTGGTTACACCTATGAAGAATTTATCGACCTGCCTCCGATTGCTACCATCCATCCAGACACGTACGGTGTTGTGGCAAATGTACTGCAAAGGGTCCAGGCAGGTAGTCAGTTCCAGACACAGTTTGTGGCCTTACGTAAAGATGGCACTGCGTTCCACGCTGAGGGACGTGGCACACCATTTATCTACAAGGGCAAGCCTCACCTCTTAGGGTCGACACGTGACATCACGGAACAAGTACATGCCGAAGAGCAACTGAGTGAGCGAGAAGAGCAATACCGCAGTATCTTCGAAGCTGTCACCGACTCAGTTACCATTTCCAGGCTCGAAGACGGCCAGGTCGTCGAAGTTAACCCAGCAGCGTGCAAGATGCTTGGTTATAGCTATGAAGAGCTCATTGGGAAGTTACCTGCGGACCTCGTTCCTCCGGATTATCTTCATCTAGTAGCAGAAGGTCTCCAAACGATCAAGGTGGGAGGGCGAAATGACCTGGTGATGATGACACTGCGTAAAGATGGCACGTCTTTCCCAACCGAAGTACATTCAACACAATTCACCTACAAAGGGAAACCTCACTTATTGACAGTTGCGCGTGATATTACCGAACGTGTTCGAGCTGAGGAACAACTACGAGAGAAAGAAGCGCAATATCGCAGTGTGTTTGAAGCCACCGACGATGGCTTGTCTATCAATGATCTGGATGGATTTTACATCGAGGCCAACCCTGCCTATTGCAGAATGTTAGGATATACTCGCGAGGAATTGATTGGCATGCACTACAGCCAGACGACCTTTCCTGAGTATTATCCTGTTCTTGAAGAGAGCGCCCAGGCTATCGAGTCAGGAGGTCAATATCAGACCCAAGGCCTGGCCAGGCGTAAAGATGGCTCACCGTTACCGGTTGAAGCACATGCAACACCTTTCATCTATAAAGGCAAACCGCACATTTTGGGAGTGATGCACGATATCACCGAACGCGTCGAAGCCGAGAAACAACTGCGTGAAAAGGAAGAGCAATACCGTGCTATCTTTGAGGCTACTTATGACGCCTTATTTATTATGGACCTGGAAGGGTTTCTTGTTGAGGTCAATCCTGCCTTTTGTAGCATGTTTGGCTATCCCTATGAAGAGAACATAGGTTTACACGCTAGTAACCTCACAGCTCCAGTATCTCTCCCTAATCTGGCCGAAGCTCTGAAGGTGCTTAAATCAGGAAGAGGTACCCAAACGGAGATGGGGCAAGGCATGCGCAAAAATGGGACGACGTTTTATTCCGAATCGCAGAGCACAACCTTTACTTATAGAGGGAAGCCTCATGCGCTCGGAGTGGTGCGTGATATCACCGAGCGTGTTGAAGCCGAACAGCAATTGCGCGAACGCGAAGAGCAATATCGCAGTGTCTTTGAAGCTACCAGTGATGGGTTGATTATCAGAGATATGGATGGCTATGTTGTTGAAGCCAATCCAGCCGCTTGTAGTATGCATGGCTACACCTATGAGGAGTTTATTGGCCTACACCGTACCGACATTATCGATCCTGCAGATCATGCCATGGTGGCTGAATATATGAAGGCAATCCAGGCTGGACGGTCGTTTCGAGGTCAGGCAGTTGATTTACGCAAAGATGGTACTGCATTTCCGGTTGAGGTACGAGGAAGCACATTCACATTCCAGGGTAAACCGCATACCCTGTCAGTGTTGCGTGACATTACTGAGAGGGTACAGGCTGAGCAACAATTGCGGGAGAAGGAAGAGCAGTATCGTAGTATCTTTGAAGCTTCCAGTGATGGATTATTTATTATCGACCTGGAAGATAGTCATACGGTCGAGGTGAATCCTATAGCTTGTCAGATGTGGGGCTACACGTATGAAGAGTTTATGGGACGACGTATAGGTATTAGTGACGACACTCAACAAATTCCGGTACATGCGCTTGAAGTAGTAAGATCAGGTGGTCAGTTCAAAATGCGTGATACTACCACGCGCAAAGATGGAACGTCATTTGACGTAGAAGTACATACTACGCCATTCACCTATAAAGGGAAGCCGCATTTACTGGCAATAGTACGAGACATTACTGAGCAGGTGCAAGCCGAACAGCAGCTGCGTGAGCAGGACGAACAATATCGGAGTGTTTTTGAGGCCACGAGCGATGGATTGATCATCAGAAACATGGAAGGAACTGTTGTCCAGGTCAATCCTGCGGCTTGCAAGATGCATGGTTACGGCTATGAGGAGTATCTAGCGCTCTCTCGCGACACTCTTATCCACCCTGACTACCATCCTCAATTGAGAGAGATTATCCAGACAGTCAAAGCAGGTAGAACGTTTCAAGGTCAGGCGGTTGACCTGCGAAAGGATGGCAGCACCTTCCCCGTCGAGTTCCGCAGCGATCCTTTCACGTTCCAGGGCCAACCTCATATGCTGACAGTGCTGCATGATATCACAGAAAGGGTACAGGCGCAACAACTGCTGGAACATCGGGTTGAGGAGCGTACCCGCGAGTTGTCTTCATTACTCGATATCTCTCATACGGTGGCATCAACTCTTCAACTCAATCCATTGTTAGGGTTGATTCTCGATCAACTCAAAACTGTGATCGACTACACGGGTTCCGCAATCTTAGTGGTGGAGGGTGAAGATCTCATTGTCCTTGACAACCGAAGCCCTATCCAGGAAGTGCAACTTATGCAATTGCGCTTTCCACTCAAAGATCTGGGGCCGATTTGGGATACCATGATTTCCCGCGAGACAATCATTATGCCGGACGTGCGTGATGATACATATCTGGCTCAGGCTTTTCGTACAGCATTGGGTCAACTTGGAGAGACAACCTTTAGTTACGTCCGTGCTTGTATGATTGTTCCATTGTCGCTGAAAGACCAGGTGATAGGCATGCTAGTGTTGACTTCAAGTAATGAGAAAGCCTTTACACCACATCACGCAGCACTCGCATTAGCAATTGCCAACCAGGCAGCAGTAGCGATTGAGAACGCGCGGTTGTACGAACAGGCACAGACACTAGCAGCCATTGAGGAGCGCCAGCGCCTGGCGCGCGAACTGCACGATTCGGTCTCGCAGGCGCTTTATGGAATCTCGCTGGGAGTGCATACCGCCCGAATGCAACTTGACCGTAATCCGAAAGATCTGGCGGAGTCGCTGGACTATGTACTCGAATTGGCAGAGGCGGCGCTGATCGAGATGCGCGCCTTGATCTTCGAACTACGCCCAGAGTCGTTGGAGACCGAGGGGTTTGTGACCGCGCTGACCAAACAGGCGGCAGCCCTACACGCGCGGCATGGTATCCTTGTCAAGTTGGATCTGGGTCAGGAGCCTGATATAGCTCTCAAGGTTAAACAAGACCTTTACCGTATCGCGCAAGAAGCTCTCCATAATATGGTCAAGCATGCCCGTGCCAGTCAGGTAGAGATAAAATTTAATCAGAAAAACGAGGTAGTTATACTGGAGATACGGGATAATGGGAAAGGATTTGATACTACGGCATCATTTCCTGGTCACCTGGGGCTTCACTCAATGCAGGAACGCGTCAAAAGTCTAGGAGGCGAGCTTCTGATCGAGAGTGCTCCAGGTCAGGGAACTCGCATTCGCGCTCAGATCCCTGTCCATACTGCTACACACAATACTGGTAGTTTAACAGCATAATTTCAGTGTATTCCGCCAATGGTGAAACGCACTGGAACTTCTTCGAAGCTTTGATCAGTTTTGCTATACATCATGTTCTCCTTCTCGAAAGACTAATCTCCACTTATATCTTTTATGGAAGATTACTGATAGAGCAAGTATAAGTTGCTGGTACTGTCACATATATCTGGCAAACGAATTATTCCCATTACATCTTGAGCAACCTTTGCCACTAAATCTAAAGTCCTAGTTTAAATAGATCACATGACAGATATCTTCAGGGAGCATCAAGAGTTATGCTTAATCCATCAAGAGCTTTTCTCTTTTAGAGAATACCGGATTTTAAGGGCAGTCTTGTGATATTGAGCCTATTTAGCCTTGAGATGACCATTATTGGAGAGTAGGAATTTCCTGTATAAGATACTAAAGGAGGTATTACTCATGTATTCACAACGTCTATCACGTCTGGCGGGTCCTGCGCTTGCACTGGGCGGGTTGATCTGGATCACGATCCACGTCATCGTCGTGATCGGGGGCTTGATGACAGGCAAGTTGGTCCCGGCCCTTCCCACTACACAACAGCCTCTGCTTGCTCACATCTACTACTTCTTATTGCCCTTATCTTACCTCGTCATATCTGTGGGCCTGCTTGGCGGGTTTGCCTGGCTAGATGGGCGTGCAAGAAGGTTGGGTATCATTGGCTTTGTGCTTGCTTCAAGTGCTACGGTCACAAGCATCATCCTTTTGATTTTTCTTGCCTTGAGTGCCACCTCTCTCAATGGCTCTCCAGGTGTACTCGTACCATTAGTCAATGCGTTAAATGGCTTATCCACACTGTCGGCCTCCGTGGTCTTGGGCTGTGCACTCTTAAGAGTGCATATGCTTCCACGCCCGTACGCCTGGATCCTCATTGTCATTGGCATAGTGACCCTCCCAATTCTGCTGCTGACTCCTTTACCGATTGGCCCAACATGGGCAACGGATACGATAGCATTTTTCTTGAGTGGGATTGGCTATACCGTGGTAGGTCTCAGGATACTGGTAGAGCGCAAACGCATGGATGAACATACAAAGGATGTATCTTTCAATGTAGTAGCTCAAGCGAAATAACTGGTCAATTACTCACAAGGACCAAACTCATATTCGGTCCTTGTGAGTAATTGAGAACGGAGGTTTCTGGCATGAGTAGCCATAGTGATATTTATGAACAACTGGTCATAGAGCTGTATGTGCGGGACTTCAAAGCATCATGTACATTCTACCAGGCATTTGGCTTTCGCATGGTTCGCGACGAGGGTGATTTCGCAGAATTGCAATGGGAAGACGCATTTCTTTTTCTTGAAGCGATTCCAAATGCCCCATCGCCGCCGCCCTTTCCCGTTGGCAATATGCGTATTCTGGTTCCAAATGTAGACGATTACTGGGCACTTTCCCAGCAGATGGGGGTACAGGTTATACGACCAGTAGAGAACCGTTCCTACGGATTGAGAGATTTCACGATTGCTGGTCCAGACGGTTTAGGCCTTCGCTTCGCGACTCGACTGTCGGCCGTGAAATCTTCTACAAGTGAAGGATGAAATCGTATTCACTCAGTTGGTTCATGAATAACATAGAAAAAGGAATAAACGATGAAAGTAGTGGTCATTGTAGTGGGCATCAACGGCCTCACCTTCGCGGCGGCCATGCAGCATTTCTCCCCCCAAACCCAGGTGGAGGTCTACGAACGAGATCAGAGCCAGGCGAGTCTTCCGCATGGCTCTTTCCTAATGTAATGAGTTCTTCAACTCCTCATTGATTTCTGGCAGCCGTTGTGTGTTCCGTCCGTTGGATGATTCTGTATTACGTAACCAGAGAGAGACATGTGACGGCTGCATCGTCTCCTGCACAACCGCGATTAAATCTTCACGTATCTGGTTTAAATCTACCTCACTCTGTAAGGTTGCAGTGAAAGCTGCCAGGGTGCGCGCTGCATCATATTTGCGCCGGTAGAAACGACGATCAATAATGCTCTGAATGCGCCTGCGCAGAGGTTGGAAAAGGGCAGCGATGACAAGGGTGGAGACAACGATCGCCACCGCCGAAGTCTGTTTTAACAGCCCCTGCAAGAGTGCTTCCGATACAACAATGCAAACCGCAAACACAGCTATCAATATGCCCGTCAGCAGCACATAGACCAGAGTCTTGTTAATGAGCACATCAACATCCCACAGTCGATTGCGTAAGATTGCGATGCCGAAGCAGAGCGAGAGGGGTAGGGTTAAACTCAATGTTTGAATGAGATTCGCAAAGATTACGTAGGGTGAGCCAGGTCGGCTGAATGGAAGAGAAAGGTATTGAGGAAGCAACAATCCGACAGTGATGAACGCGCTTACTGAGAAGCCAAAAATCACCCATTTGGTCTGTTGCTGCTCCAAAGTTGTAGATACTCGAAGATAGCGATAGATCTGCGCTGCCACCAGGCTGAGCACGCATGCTGTAAAAAAGAAACTACTAAGGGTGGAAAACACATTTGGAGTAGCTGGGATGAATGGGACAATTACTGTTATGAGAATCGCCAAAATAATCGAAGCGATCACTAACCAGCGAGTCCAACGAGGGACGAACCGACCGTTGGGAAAAAGGGAGAAGAGCAAAGGCAGAGAAATTGCGCCAATGAAATTAGAAAAGTTGGCAATGAACACGGCCAGTCCTGATCCGAGCAGGGGTTGAAGTACAGGAGCAGCAATTATGGAAGTGGTTATTCCTAGCATAATGAGCAAGAAGGCTACCATGATTGCTATCCAGCTATCGGACTTGTGCCAGAGAATGAGAGCGGCAACAGCCACACACAGAATGGCTGAGATGATCAGGAGAGTGACGAACAAAACAGCATATGTATGAAGGGATATCTCCAGGCTGTTCAGTCCCTGTGTGCTTCCTACAGGGAGTTGGCCATAAATGCAGGAAGCGGGCGCACAGAGCCGTAACAGGTAATCAAAGTATGTTGGGAGCGTTATGACAAAAAGTCCGAAAGCTAGCATGCCCACAATGACACATGCTACTCGTGCAAATGCGAGTGTATATCTCTGCATACTTCTTTGTCCCTCACCTGAGTTCTGAGGTTGCATGTCCTCTCCTGTCAATTTCTGATGCAAGCGAGTCGACGACCATACAAATGCGTACCTGCTTCAGTATGTTGACCAGGAGAAAGTGTTGTCTTTGTTGCCATAAGCGGACCTCACTCCCTGATACTGCTTTAAGATATCGCCACTCTCATACGCGCCCGTCTTTGCGCAATGAGTGTTGCAATGCCGAGAATGACGACGGTTGGAGTCGTGATGATGAGCACTGCTACAGCAAACCCGGTCAGCAGAGTCAGGTGATGCTCAATGACACGCAGCACCATCCCGTAATCGACTAACCACGATATACCCGACATCAAGGTAAGCAGTGTGACACCCGCTGTACCAAGGATGCCAATCCACCGCTGGCGTGTGGCGAGTACCAGCAAGATCACATAAAGGACCATGAACCATGCCGGAGCACCGAGCTGAGTACCACTGGTCAACCAGCTATCTCTGGCCGAGCCTCCAATATTTGGATCAGATAGATTGAGTTGAAGAACGACAGCTGTACCCAGCACGTAGTTTAACACAAAAACGAGGGCAGCAATCAGAAATGCTTTCCGCACTGGTAGAAACTGGTTCATAATCTTTTATCCTTTCTTTGCAAGGTAAGTTCGTCCGTTGCACTATCTGCCAGAACGTATCTCCTCAAGACTACTTACTTAATGCACTCCACAGCGATCTCAATTTTGATAATATCGCCCACCAGGAACCCACCTGTTTCCAACGCCACGTTCCAGTGCAATCCGAAATCTTTGCGGTTGATCGAGGTTTTAGCCTCGAAGGCAACAACCTCTTGGCCGCCCGGATTCTTTCCTCGTCCGGTGAGTTCCGTATCAAGCACTACCTCGCGGGTGACTCCATGGATCGCAAGGTCTCCGACAACAAATCCATGGTTGCTGCTCAACATTTCAACGCGCGTGCTCCTGAACGTGATCGTAGGGTACTTATCGACCTCCAAGAAGTGGGGAGATCTCAGGTCGTTGTCTCGCATTTCTGTCCCCGTATAAAGGCTTGCTGCATCAATTTCGACCTCTACCGATGAGCGGGACGGATCTTCCTCGTCATAGAGGAGAGTGCCGTGTACACTCTTGAAATTCCCTTTGACCGTCGTGATCATCATATGTTTCGTGGAGAACTCTACGAGCGTGTGGGGAGGATCAAACTGCCAGTTCTCCTGGGTTTCAGCTTCCGTTTCGTTGTGTGTTGTCATGTGAAAACCTCCATTTTGACTGCCTATGTTAGATCGTACTTTCAATTCGTTACGTTGAGTTGCAGTGGAAGGTGATGCAGAGACGGGATGGATACACTCTTTTCTTAACAGGATGTGACCTCATGTCTGGGAACTCCTTTCTCTGCGGTGGATAGTCATACGCAATCCATATTTAGGGCGCAGAGTCACCAGCAACTGAGGTTCAACAGGGTGACCAGGCACCATGCGTAGCTGGTAAGATTGGGCGATGGTGGCCAGGATCAACTGCGCCTCCATCATAGCAAAGCTGCTGCCAATACACATGCGTGGCCCACTTGAGAATGGAAAGTATGCATAGTGCGATCGACCGGCAGAGCGTTCGGGCGTAAAACGCTCAGGGTCGAAGCGCTCAGGATCCGGCCAGTAATCCGGATGATGCTGTGTCGCATACGGGCTTATGATGATCATACTGTCCGCTGGTATACGATATCCTCCCAATTCATCATTCGCTAAAGCCTTGCGGCCAAAGATTCCGGCAGGTGGGTAGAGCCGAAGCGCTTCTTCAAGCACCATATTCGTATATTTCAGGTCTGGCAGATGCTCAAGAGTGGGTATGCTTCCACCAAGCACCGCATCAATCTCTCTATAGAGATGCTGCTCAACCTCAGGATGCTGGGAGAGCAAGTACCAGGTCCATGCCAGGGTATTGGCTGTAGTCTCGTGGCCTGCAACAAGCATCGTCATCAACTCATCACGTATTTGTTGATCATTCATGCCCTCTCCTGTCTCCTCGTCTCGCGCTGATAAGAGCATGGAGAGAAGATCACCCGTATCCTTGTTCTGCTGACGACGCTCGGCAATAATACGATAGATCACCTGCTCAAGTGATCGGTTAGCTGCTAGCAGGCGGCGATTGCGCGGCGTGGGTATGTTGATTGGTGGAAAAGGAGTATAAACATAGTTACAGAGAAGATTGAGCATTGTCGTCACGGCCGGACCAATCGTACTTGTCTCATCGCTTAAGTCTAAACTGAAAAGCGTTTGGCCAACGATGCCAAGTGTCAAACGCATCATCTCTTGTGCAATATCAAGTGAAGAATCTTGCTGAACATACTTCTGCCAGCGTTCGAGGAGCTTTTCTGTGGCATCGGTCATTATATTACCATAGGTAGCGATGCGCTTGCGATGGAAGGCGGGTTGCATAAGTCGCCGCTGGTGCAGCCATGATTCTCCATCATTGGTTAGCAGTCCCCGGCCCAAAAATGGATAAAATATCTTATAGGTGAAGAGATCTTTGTTATAATTGCGGTTATTCTCCTGGAGGACATGCTTGATACTATCCGGATGATAGATCAAGTATGCATCTGAGAACACGAAACGCATACGGACAACATCACCGTACTGACGTGCCTCCCTCAAAAATTTTAGCGGGTCCTGTTGCATCTCACTTGCGCTGCCAAGCAAACTGTGGTTGCGCAGACGCGAAGGTGTTTTGAGTTGGGACGGTGATGCGGTAGCTTTTGTACTCGAATTATCTATTTGTGTTATGGGTTGAGACATTTTTTTGCTCCTTTTGTAAGTTTCTGCTTCAGAAGCGTTTCTACTGATTACAATGCTTACAAAAACTCAATGTGAGATGCGCTTACGTGTCCATCGTACTGGTGTTAACATTTTGTACAGAAATGTGCGGATGGCCGCATTCTGCCAGATATTCCAGAATTGCGACCACTGGACTTTGGGATCGATGCAAACAAACTCGGAATGAATGGGTTCTGTCACACTGTAGCATGCTGCCAGTTCTGTTAGTACATGTTGCCACAACCAATTCTCCGAACGCGAGGCTCCCAGACGGAAGCCAATTTCATAAGCGGGATCGTTAGCACGTACCTGCAGCCGAATCTGGGCGATGGTATGCCCTTCATCTGCTTCGTAGGCACTAAAGGTGATCCAGCCTGCGAACATGAGTCCTTGGGGACTCATAAAGGTAAATGACTCCTCGTCGGAGTATATAATCATTACACCTGTGGAGAGTGGTAGACCAACGGGTACATCTCCGGGGATGAGCATATTGATGAGCCCCACTTCCCCAGGTGCAATGCCTCTTAGTGGTAGATAGTAGTGGTCCCACTTAGGCCAGAATTTTGGGAAGTTTTCCTTCCACATTTGAATGACTTCAGCAGGTTTAACAGAGGTTCCTTTAAGATGGATGCGGAAAGTTTTCTGCCACAACTGTCCAAAACCCTGTAGTGGACCGAGTAACTGGCGTCCTTCGACGTTGAGATTCAGCGCTCCCGTTGGCACTTTGCTTACCTTCAATGTTGATGTCTGTGCCCAATATGCTTCATCGCGAGGTTGTTTATCATGAGATTGAGTAGTCATAGTCTAATTCCTCCTTAGAGAATACAGTCATCTATTTATGTCGTGTGAACAACCGCCTCAGCTTGGATTTTTGTATCAGTGATGTCGATGAACTCGTTTAAGCGTGTGATCTCAAAAATGTATCGATTATGTTCGCTTAGTCCAGAGAAGAGCAGGCGTTTCTGTTGGTGTCGGGTGTAGATAAGAAGCAGAATGAGTAGCCTGATTCCATGACTGTTAATCGGCTCAAGTTCACTACAATTCAAGACGATCGTGCTGGTTGTCTCAGCATTGTTTTGCGTTCGAATATCGAACAATAGCTGGTATGATAATGCTGAGAAGCTCCCGTGCTCGATACTATTCGAGGTGGTATGTACTTGTTGCAAATTGATGGTCGTGTTGACAACGTGCATCATTTTGCTCCTTCCTTGACTTTATTGTCGATCAGGATCTTCAGGCTTTACCCGTGAATTCAATTATTTGACGGATTGTTGCTAAAAGAACTTCTAAGGTACCAGACTTCTCTACGAACGCTGCTGCTCCGGCGGCCTGTGCTCGTGCTCGCGTATGAACATCGTCATGAATGCTCATCATTACAACAGCGCTCTGTGAAGTATTATCGCGTAAGGCTGCTGTTGCAGTGATACCATCCATTCCTGGCATTTCGACATCCATCAGTACAATATCTGGAGATAATAGATGTACTAACTCAAGCGCTTGTTCACCGCTGCTAGCCTCCCCAATCACTACGATATCAGGCTCCATCAGTAGTCGCATGCGTAGGCCTTGCCTGACAATCGATTGGTCATCTACGAGCAACAGTTTGATCATGTTTTCCTCATCTATGTTTTCCTGCATGGCTCCGAATCGCTGGGACAGGCAGGTATGGTACAATGCTTACAAGAGCAATTGAAGTCTCCCGTACGTTATCGAGCATGTAGTAGCATACATCGGGTGGACTCGCCACAGGATCTATTTCCTTGCTTACAAGAAGTATAAACTCTGAAGCCGTCAGACATAACTGGCATCCGAACTATTTTCCCTAGGACTTTAGGCGTAGAGATAGGCAGTACGTTCGCTCCCGGTGAACGTACACACTCAGGTCTTTCCAGGAACAGAAAGAAAGGGCAAAAGACATGACCCCCGCTATTGAGGACACGCTCTTACAGCTCTTCGGGCATGTACGACAAGATCCTAATACATTGCCCGCTGTGTCGGTTGAGGATTGGCAAGAGGGTTCAGTGGAATGGCAAATGCTAATGGGCTTTCAGAGTATGTTGGAACAGTTGCAGCAGTTGCGCGAGCAAGAAGAGCTCTATCGCAGTATCTTTGAAGCCACCTATGATGGAGTGTTCATCGCCGACCATGAGACCGTAGAATTATCGAGGTTAATCCTGCGGCCTGCGAGATGTATGGATATAGCCATGACGAGATGATCGGGTTGGAGGGAACCGACCTCAACCACCTTGATTCTCACCCTCAGGTGGAAGAGATCGTCTCAAAGCTCTCCTCAGATGGTTACGTCATCGGCGGTCAGCTTGTTGCCTTGCGCAAGGACGGCACCATGTTCCGTACTGAGGGGCGGGTGACCACGTTCACTTACAAAAGGAAGCTTCATCGGCTGGCAGCAGTACGTGACATCACCGAGCGGGTAGAAGCCGAGCAGCAGTTGCGCGAGAAGGAAGAGCAATATCGCGGCGTCTTTGAAGCCACGTACGACGGATTGATCATCCTGGATCTGGACGGGTTCTACGTTGAGGTGAATCCAGCCTATTGCAGCATGTTTGGCTATACCCGTGAAGAACTCATTGGCATGCATGCGAGTGCCCTCACCACGCCAGAAGCTCTCCCCATACTGGATGATGCCCTGAAGACACTCAAAACAGGGAGGGGTTTCCAGACAGTGGGACAAAGCCAACGTAAAGATGGGACTACTTTCTATTCAGAAGGAAGTGGGACGACCTTCACCTATCGGGGGAAGCCTCATGTTCTCGGTGTTTCCCGTGATGTCACCGAGCAGGTGCAGGCCCAACAACTGCTGGAACAGCGCGTGGAGAAACGTACTCGCGAACTTGCTTCGCTGCTCGAGATCTCCCACACAGTGGTTTCCACGATCAACTCAAGACGGTGGTGGACTATACCGGTTCTTCGATCTTAACCGTTGAGGAGGAGGAACTGGTGTTCCTTGACAGTAGAAGCCCTACTCCGGAAGAGCAGCTGATGCAACTTCGTTTTCCTCTCAAGAACCTGGGGCTGATTTGGGAAACCATCACTTCCGGCGAGTCGATCGTCATGAAGGATGTTCGTGAAGAAACTACACTGACCCGGGCGTTTCGTATGGCCATGGGTGAGCTTGGGGAGACGACCTTTCACTATGTTCGAGCCTGTATGTTGGTTCCACTGTCGCTGAGAGAGCAGGTAATTGGCATGCTAGTCCTGACCTCAAGTGAAGCGCAGGCCTTTACGCAGCACCATGCCACGCTCGCCCTGGCGATTGCCAACCAGGCAGCTGTGGCGATTGAGAACGCTCGACTCTATGCAAAGGCGCTGGAATTGGCCGCCGTGGAAGAACGCCAGCGGCTGGCACGAGAACTGCACGATTCTGTCTCCCAGGCACTCTATGGCATTTCGCTGGGGGCACATACAGCTCGTCTCCAACTTGATCAAGATCCGAAGGAGCTGGCTAACTCACTGGATTATGTGCTCGAGTTGTCCGAAGCGGCGCTGATAGAAATGCGTGCTCTGATATTCGAGCTACGGCCAGAGTCACTGGAGACCGAGGGGCTGGTGGTGGCGCTCACCAAACAGGCAGCGGCTCTGCATGCGCGACAAAATATAGTGGTAAATACTGACCTGTGCACAGAGCCTGATCTCGCGCTTAAGGTCAAGCAAGACCTCTACCGGGTCGCGCAAGAGGCCATGCACAACACGGTCAAGCACGCTCATGCGAATAAGATAGAACTGCGATTGCATCAGACAAGTGGAGTAGTCATTATGGAAGTATGGGATAATGGTAAGGGCTTTGATACATCGACATCATTCCCGGGCCACCTGGGACTTCATTCAATGTATGAGCGCGTCAGAAGCCATGGAGGAGAACTCCAGATCGAGAGTGTACCAGGTCAGGGAACCTGTATCCTTGCTAAGGTTCCTGGCCGTAATACGAAGTGAGCAGCTTTCCGGAGTAGGCATGGGAAGGCAGTTTGCCTGAGGGAGACCACCTGTATCTAGATTGGCTCTTGATCAAGTCATGATCATGTACGCGTATATAGAGCACGCTGCCCAGCGAGACAAGTCCCATCAGCACTGAGAAGCCCATCAATCCATAAAATCCACCCAGATCTGTGCACATCCCACCTAAAGAGGCGCCTATTAATTGTCCTACTCCCATGATGACCGAGTACAGGCCCATGACGGCGCCTCGTTTGCCTGGAAGAAGCTCCGAAATCGCTGCCATATGGGTTAGTGAAGCAGGAGTAAAGCCACTTAACAGGAGCACCCCTATTACTACCAATAGGATGAGTATTAGAAACAAAGGACTTGAACTACCGGGGACATGAGCCAGGTTCTCGGCCTGGGCGTTGATCAGCGTCAAGCCAAAAATGCTCACACTCAACCCACCAAGGCCGATAAACATTACCGTTGTGCGACGCAGACGTGGCAAGACCAGCATCCACATCCCCATTCCTGCCAGAAACAACAGGCCAAAACCACCTATCAACAACGTTGCAAAATCTTTGCTGAAACCACCATAGAGCATCTGACCCGGATGGCGTAGACTCGCTGCCGGCTCGGGATAGGTTAGCATAATGACGATCAGGGTCATCCAGGCACCTACCAGAGCATTGACGGAGAGCCAGGCCGGCAGAAAGGTAAAGATACGTTTGTGGCGCAGCAACGAGAGACTTTCGGTCAGCGAATGATGCGTGTTGACCCGCGTTGTCCGCTGTACGCTCTCTTTCAAGAAGAAAGCGATCAGCATGCCATTGAACACGTGCAGTCCGATCACAACGAAAAAGCCCCAGGTTCCCAACAGGCTGCTGACTTTCCCGCCAAAGGGGATCGCCAGTGCCAGGCCGCACACGGTAGCGACTTCAAAAGCGGTCATTACCCGCGCTTGCAGCTTGTCAGAACCATTGCTAACCTCAGTGATATAGCCCAGGCTTGACGGTACATTGAGCGCGGTTGCAACCCCCTCAAGCAAGCGCCCTACCAGGACTATCAGCAATAAAACCACCAGTCGGGCGTCAAACGTAGTGGCATGTGGGTGAGGAAAGAGCAGAGTGGCACCGGCGAGACAA
>Ga0208324_1000383_pt1 | contig 20628 bp, 24 predicted proteins | sample Sb_taG_2_FD_187707 | JGI IMG/M metagenome (GOLD analysis project Ga0208324, IMG submission 187707) | Peat soil microbial communities from Weissenstadt, Germany - Sb_50d_5_LS metaG (SPAdes) (version 2) | ecosystem: Environmental > Terrestrial > Soil > Wetlands > Peat | place: Germany... | reverse complement strand
AGGTCCTCGAGATTGCGCCGCAGCGCGGCCTCACCGTATTCACGATCGCCTACAGCCCCCACGATGGCGGTGAGCCCGGCGGCCGTGATGGTGCGGGGCGGGGCCCCGCCGACCCCGGCCACACCGTCAGCGAAGGCCTCGAGGTCGTCGCCGGCCACCCCGTACATCCACACCCAGCCGCTTTCAGCCGCCATCGCGTGATCTCGCCTCCAGGGCCTTCACCCGGCTGCGCAGCTGGCGGTTCTCCTCCTCGAGCTCCCGTCTGTTCGAGCCGTTCGCGGCGTCGGCGCTGAGCCAGGGATCGGCTTGCCACCAGTTGATGCCCACCTGGCTCGCCGTGTCGAGCGAGGCGATCACCAGGCGCAGCTTGATCGTGAGCAGTTCGATGTCGAGCAGGTTGACCTTGATATCACCCGCGATCACGATCCCCTTGTCCAGAACCCGCTCCAGGATGTCGGCGAGATTGGCGGACTGGGGGCCGCTGCTGGGGCCGGGGCTCAGGCCCGCGGACGCGCCCGTGGCCAAACTACCTTGGGTCATCTCAGAGTTCCTCAGTGTCACCGCGGCCGCGGGCGTACCGTCTGACCCTTCGGTAGGACAGCAGCTCTCCGTCCGCGTCGATAGTCGTTTCGTAGGTCGCCAGGACGTCGGCCGACGAGGGAATCCTTTGGTCCTCGAGGAGTTCGATGCCGACGGTCCAGCCGTCTTCCGTGCGCTGCACCCCGGTGACGCCCTCGGGCTGCTTCGCGGTAAGGGCCGCGATCTCGCGCAGCGCCGCCTTGGCGGCCTCACCGGCCGTCATGGCCTTGCGACTGCGCCGGGCCGGCCGCCGCTGGCCGTCGGCCGGAGATTCATCCTGGTCGGCCGCCTCCGGTTCGTCGGCGTCGAGCATCTCGTCCTCGTCGGCCGCCTCCGGTTCGTCCGCGTCGAGTATCTCGTCGTCGGCTTCCCCGGGTTCGTCGGCGTCGAGGAGCTCCTCCTCTTCGAGGGCCTCGGATTCGGCTTCGAGCAGCTCCCGCTCGTACCGGCTGGACGGCGCCCGGCTGCCGGTGCTCGTCCTGCCGCCGGTGCCGCTGCGGGCTTTTCGTCGTTCTGCCATCCCAGTCAGCCCCAATCGCTGGGTGCGGCCGCGGTGCTGCGCCGAGCCCGGGTGAACTCCGCGAAGGCCGCGTCCCGGAAATCGGCCGCTTGCTCCTCGGACATCTCACCGGACGCCAGTGCCTGCTCTGCGTGCTCGAGCTTGCGCCGGAGCGTGGCAGGGTCAGCCATCTGCCGTTCGGCCTCGTCTGCGATCACGGAGGCCAGGTTCACGAGACCCCGCACGGGAAGCAGCGGCAGCCGGAACGGGAACGTGAGCAGGGACATGTCAGCCTCCGCTGCCCACGAAATCGTACGGAGCCATCGGGCCCCGGACGTTCAGTTCCACCCGCCCTTGCCAGCGGTCGGCGAGGTCCTGGACGACTCGCTCGAGCTCGCCGACCTGGTCGGCCTCGATGAGGAAGGCGACGTACACGGCGTCCAGTTCGCTGGTCTCGGGGCGGACGCCGCTGGCCACGCAGTGGTCCTTCATCGCGGATACCAGCAGGCGCGTATCTGCCTGGCGCTTGTATGCGATCGCGTTGTTGACGATCTCCCCGAGCTGAATTCTCAGCTCCCGGGTGGCGTCGGGGTCCGCCCCGCGAATCCGGTCTCGCAGCCGCGCCGCCCTGGAGTCCTCGGACAAGATCTCCTCCAGGATGGCCTGCTCCACATAGCGGCCCCTGACCACGTACTGGACGCACCCCTCGAGTTGCCGGAGAGCCGCGGCGAACTCGTCGTGGTTGGCGTCGAGGAGTTCGCTCGCGACCGCCTCCTCGTCGGTCAGGACCGCTCCGAAGCGCGAGGGCAGGACGGGCACGTCGGTAATGGTCGCGTCGAGGATTTCCACATGGGTCTGGAGGTCTTCCGGCGTCCCCAGCGGCTTGGTTATGTCCACCTCGCTGACCAGGGCGGCCAGGTCTCCGGAGCGCACCAGCCTGATCTCGCCGGGCGGATCCCCGACACCATGGACCCTGGAGTCCAGCTCCACGTCTCCGGGCACGATTCCGTACACGTACACACCCGTCTGCTGCCCCGTATCGGGGCTGGACTTTTCTTGCGTCGACGTCGGCATGTCAGTCCTCCTCCCGGCGGCCGCGGCGGGCGCCTTGTCGCTCGCGCCCGCCGTTGTCCGCGAAGTCCCTCAGCTTGTCGGTGGCGGCATCGAGCACGCCCTTGGTCTTGTGCCTGGCGCCGCCTTCCTGCATTTCGCCGACGAGTCCCGGCAGGCCCTGCTTCTCCTGGCTGATGTCCAGGCGGTTGACGGCCTCGGCGAAACGCAGATACGTGTCGACGCTCGCGATGACGACGCGCGCGTCGATGGTGAGCACTTCGATTCCCACCAGCGACACCCGCACGTAGGCGTCGATCACCATCCCCTTGTCGAGGATCGTCTCGATAACGTCGGCTAGCCCGGTGGGCGATGGCCCGCGGCTACCGCCTGATTGCATGACTGTCATGTGCTACCTCCTCGCTGTGCCGCGGCACCCGCGCGCCTCCGCGCGTTCCCCTGGCTCGCGCTGCCTCGGCGCCCGGTGCCTTGGCCGGTATTGCCCTGGCTCGTGCGCCGCGCTGACCTCGCCTGTCCGGCGGGCTGGCCGCCGCGGCTGGCGGCGCGGCCGTTGGCGGTTTCCTCGCCCGCACCCTCTTCTTCTTCGCCTGCGCCCTCGTCTTCCTCGTGTTCGGCGGCTACCGTTTCGTCGGCTTCCCCGGCCGCTTCCTCATCGCCTTCGGCGCGGCTGCGGGCCTCGTCATCGACCTGGCCGTCCCCGGCCTGCCGGGAATCCTCCCGTTCGGGGCTTTCCTGCTGTTCCCTCTCGAGCGCGTCTTCGTGGCTCTCGACCACCTCACCGTCGTGGATGGTGCCGCGCCAGCCCTCGATCTCGTCGGGATGCAGCACGCCCTGGGTCATCATGTGCCGCCGGAAGTGCTTGAGTTCCAGGCGGGCCCGCCTGCCCTGCGCCCGCCAGAGGTTCCCGGTGCGCTCGAACATGCCCTGCGGGTGATACTCGAGGACCAGCAGGACGCGGGTCAGGTTGGGTGCGAGCTCATGGAAGGTCACCGCCCCATCGACGTGGCCCTTCTGGCCCTTCGAACGCCAGACGATCCTCTCATCGGGCACCTGGTCGATGACCGTGGCTTCCCAGGTGCGGTGCGACCAGAAGACCTGGGCCTTCCAGTTCGTCTTCTGCTCTTCTTTCCTGTTCTTGTCGACGCTCTCGAGCTTCTTCATGAACTTCGGGAAGTCGTTGTACTGCGTCCACTGGTTGTAGGCGAGGGTGACCGGGACCCCCACGTCGGTCGACTCGACGATATTGGTCAGCTTGAGCTTCTTGCCCCCGCCGCCCTTACCGCCCCTCCTGAACAGGCCGGAGACCTTCTCCTTGACGCCTGCCATCCCGGCGCCGAGCATGGACCGGGCTGGCGACTTGCCTTCGGCTATGCCCTTCGCCCCGGTGACGGCGGCCATGAGACCTGGGCCGGCTCCGCCTTCGACGTATTCCTGCAGGCGGCCGGTCGTCCCCTCGACCTTGTCGAGCAGCGACGTCACGGCCCGGTTGCTGAGCGCGCCGACCAGGTTGCCGACTTCACCCTTGAGCCGGTCCGTCAGCGCGTTGCGGTTCTCCGATTCTTCTCGCGCCATACCGGTCACCTCCTGGCCCGGACGACTGGCGAACGAGTGGTCCTGCGACGCCGCGGCGCGGGTTCCTCGGTCTCGTCCTCCTCCGGTTCGTCGGCTTCATCCGCCGGCGCCTCGTCCAGGTCCTCTTCTTCCTCGTACTCGTCGGCAGGCTCTTCGTACTCGTCGGCAGGCTCTTCGTCCTCGTCCGGCTCGTCGCTGGCCCGGGGCCTTTCGCGCCTGGCCCGCCCGTTGTGCCGCTCTTCCTCTTCCTCGTCGCGCTTGGGCTCGCCCTCTTCCTCGACATCGGCTCCCCGGCCGCGACGCCGCAGCCCTCCGAGCTTCCCGCCGGCCCGGCCCACGGTCTCACCCGCGCGGCCCACGGTCTCGCCGGCGGTCTCACCGGCCTTGCCGACGGCGGCTTCGGGATTCCTCAGCGTTTCAGCCCGCTCGTGCAGGTTGTCGCTCAGCGAGTCGATCCGGCTGGTCACCGCCGCGGCGGCGGCGCCCTTGGCCGCGTCGAGCAGTTCCCCGCGAACGGTATTGACGATCTCGGTTACCTGGGGGCCGAGCGCGCCGGCGATATCGGTCTTGCCGATGTACTTGGCTCCCTGCCGCATCGCGGCGGGCCCCAGCCGGGCCGCGCCTCCAGTTGCCGCCCCGAGGGCCAGCATCGTGGCCAGGCGCATCTTGCGCCGCCGACCGAGGATGTAGCCCACACCGAGCGCCAGTGCGGTCTGTGCGCCGCCTTTCATCACAACAACCCCTTCCTGCGGGTCGATTTGTCCCCACACAGCTCGAACGTTCGCGTTCTTGGCTCCGCGAACCGAAACCACGACTTCCCAGCCGAGCTTGGCCAAAACAAGAAATGCCGCGTGATGACGTCGGCGATCGTGGGCCGCCTCGGCTCCCGGCCCCGTGTCGCGGCGTAGCACCAGGTCAGCGCCTCCCAAGCCTAAGTTAGTTTTTCCTTCAAGCACCCAAGTTTCTTGCTGACACGGTGCGCTCATGTCACGAGGAATAGGTTTGCTTACGTCAAGTGACCGGCGCTCCGCTGACGCGCGGGGTACGCGTCATGCCGGGACGGATGTCGATTGACTGTTGTGCAGAAGCACTAGCAACACGGAATTCATAAGATGCGGTTAATCGCAACAGTTTCACACTTGCAACTCCTGTGCCTTGCTTTGATCACGGCTTGCACGCGAATCGCCATCCACGTGTACCGCCTCTGGCCGGAAGCGGCCCTGTGACGCTCCCCGGCGGCCTCGCAAGGTGGACGGCAGGCGCCGCGAATTGCGCACGGCCAAGTGTTCCCTGTGCGGTATCGAGCTGCCGACGGGCCTGATAGTGCCCGATGGCGGTAACGCCTCCGCCGGCCTCCGCTGGTACTGCAAAGACACGAAGTCCTGTACCGCGCGCCGGACCCTTCCATCGCAGGCTGCCCCGCGCCGCCGTGGCAAGCAGCCCGTCCCGTTCGGCCCTTTATATCCCGAACGGGCCTGGTGCCTGTCCCCGTATCCCGCGTGCCGTCCGGGGCGGGCGCCGCGGCCTGCCTCTTACTCCGCGGGCAGCCTGCGTGTATCGCGCAATTCGGTGAACGGTTCCTTGTTGGGCGGGAGTCCGCTGGCGATGGCGCGGCCCCGCTCCAGCTCGGCGTTGAACTCCGCGCCGATCAGCACCGCGGTGTTGGAGATCCACATCCAGATCAGGAAGATGATCACCGCGGCGAGGCTGCCGTAGACCTTGTTGTAGCTCCCGAAGTGGGCCACGTAGAGCGCGAACAGTCCCGAGGCGATCAGCCACAGCGCCACGGCCAGCACGCTGCCCGGGCTCACCAGTCGGAATCCGTGCCTGGCGTTCGGGCTGGCCCAGTACAAGATGGCGAACATGATGCTGACGATGATCAGCAGCACCGGCCATTTGGCGATGTCCCAGGCGGTGACGGCGGCCGACCCGATGCCCAGCGCGTGTCCGACCCGGGCCGCGAGCGCGCCGGTCACCACCACGATCAGGGCGGAAGCGACCAGTAGGACCAGCATGACCAGGGTGACAGCAAGCCGTATCGGCGTGGTCTTCCAGAACGGCCTGCCCTCGGGAACGTCGTAGATGACGTTGGACGCGCGCATGAACCCCGCGACATAACTGGATGCTGACCACAGGCCGACCGCGATGCCGAGTGCCGCCAGGATCCCGGCTGCCGCGTGGCTGTGCTGCAGGTGGACCATCGCGTTGAGGACGATCTGGCGGACGGAGCCGGGCGCCGCCTTGGTCAGGCCGGTGATGACCGGCTGAGTGGCGGACTTGCCCAGCAGGCCCAGCAAGGAGATCAGGACCAGCAGGCCGGGGAAGATTGACAGGATTCCGTAGTAGGTCAGCGCCGCCGCCCAGTCCTGCAGGTTGTCTTCCTTGAATTCCCTGATCGAACGCTTGGCCGCCGCTGCCCACCCGGCCGCGCCGAGCCTGGCCGGGGCGCCGGGCGAATCGGGCCGCTCCGAGGTGCCTGGATCGGGCATGGCGTCTGTCGTCCTGTGGTCCACGGCTGCACCGCCTTTCGCTGAAGGCCGTGCCCTACCCCCTCGGCATGGGCTCTAACGTGATTAGACCCGCGCTCTATCGGGGAGGAGGCCTGCTTGCGGGACAACCCGCGCGATACCCGGCACTAGGGAACCGTGACATCCCCCGAAGAGGGAGGAGCACCTGCCATGCAGGTTGTCTACGTACTCCAGATCAGCGATGACATCGACAAGCCGGTAGCGTACTCCGCCGAGGTACTCGCCAAGGACGGGGCGGCGCTCGCTGCGCACGACAGGGGCGTCACGCTTGATCCGTGGGTAAACGGCGACGACGGCAGCTTCATGCGGGCCGAGTCGGCCAGCGCGCTGTTCACGATCTACCGTTGTCCCATACATGAATCCTGACCCGCATCGGCTTGCCCTCCCGCACCCGCCCGGAGGAGGCTCCAGTGTAAACGGGGGTGTCGAACCCGGCCCAGCCCTCCTCGCCACCGTGGCAAGCACCCGCCCGTTCGGGATGATCCGCCCCCACCCTTGCCGACAAGGTCCTGACCAATCGAGTCGATGGCACATCGACGCGTGCTGCGCAGCGGAAATCCTATGAACAGTTTGGTGATGGTGTCAGCTTTCCGGTTGCGCAGTCCGGGCGAAGTCGTATGCGGCCATGGGCCCCAGCAACTGAACGTCGATTCGCCCTTCCCACTCATGGGCCAGATCCTCGATCACCCGCTCCACTTCGGGCTCCTGGTCGACAGCCACGAGGAACGCGACATGAACAGCATCCAGCTCTTGGGTCGGTTCCCGCGCGACGCTGGCCACGCAAAGCCTGTCCATAGCTTGCCTCAAGGCCCGCGTGTCCTCTTCCCGCCTGGCCTTGACCGTCTGGTTGAGGAGCTGGCCTAGCTCGATCCTGGCGTTCCGGGCGGCGTCAGGGTCCTTGCCCTGGATCGCATCCTGCAGCCCCACGGCCTGCTTGTCCTGCGACAAGACCTCACCCAGGACGGCGTCTCTGACGTAGCGGCCCTTGACCTGGAACTCTGCGCGGCCCTCAAGCTGATCGAGAGCGGCAGTGAACTCGTCGTGATGGGCCGCCAGCAAGTCCTCGGCCACCGCGTCCTCACTGGCCAGGATCGTTCCGAAGCGCAGCGGCAAGACGGGCACTTCGGCGGCGGTGGCGTCCAGGATCTCCCGATGGGTCCGCAGATCATCAGGCGACCCCAGCCATCTGTACGAGTCCACCTCACTGATCAAGGCCGCCAAGCCGTCGAAACGGACGTCACGCAGCAGGCCAGGACGTTCCCCGACGCCGGGTATGCCGACTGCCACCTCGATGTCTCCGGGGAGGATCCCGTAGACATAGATGCCTTTCTGCTGCTGCCCGCCTGCGGCCCCGGCGGCCGCCGTCGAGGAGCCCTCCGCGTTCTGCGGTTGCGAGCGACTGGTCTTAGCCGCCTTCTTGGAGCCTGCGGCTCCCGCCGCGGCCCCGCCGGCCGTGGCTGCGTGCTGCCTCGAACGGCTGGTTTTCGCTTCCTCCCGCGACCTGCCACCGTGCTGCCGACGACGCCCCTTGGGGGTGGCTTTCCTGGCTTTCGCTTTATACCGGGCTGCAACCCTGCCCAGGGCGTTACCGTCTTTCCGGCAGAGATCAATCTCGTATGCCTTGCCATCGAGCCCGAACGTCCTGGTCTTGACCTCGTTCGTGCCGCCGCACACGTCACAGGTGAGTTTTACCTGAGTGACAGTCGTCATCGTCCTGTTCCCAACCGGTCAGTCAGTATCGTGAGCAATCCGGCTACCCGTCTCGGCCGCGGACATGCCTTCCCGCCATAACATGGCGGCAAGGCTGTTCGCGGCCTGTAGATGAATGACTCGCAGATGCGCTAGCCGGGCTCGACCATGCGCCACCGCGCCTCGCACCAGGAGTACAACCCGAAGATCACCAATCCGAGCGTGATGGCGAAAAGCAGCCACGGGCCCAGCGGGGTGGCTGCGGTCTTCCGCAAGGAGCCGTCAAGGCCCTGCGCCTTTTGCGGGTTGAAACTGACTGCCGCATCGATCTGGAACGCGCCGGCGACGCAAAACACTGCCCCGCGCGTCACGTAGCCGGCGACGCCGAGCCCCTCGACCACCTTGCGGGCAGGGCAGCTCATATGCGCCGTGCGCAGGTAGGTGGCGAAGGTCCTGCGGAGCCCGTAGACGCCCAGGCCAACGCCCACGGCGGCAGCCGCTACGCCGGTCCCCGCGACAAGCACCTGGCCGCCGCTATGGGCAAGCAGCCGGGCGGTAAAGCTCTTCGATTCGGTGTCGCTGGAGGTGCTGCCGCCGACGCCGAGGATGAAATCGACCACGACGCTGCAGACGCTGCCATAGAGCACTCCCAGTGCTAGCGATGCCAGCCGCTTGGGCGCTGCCTGGCCGCCCGGCCCGGCCTGCCCGTATATGGTTTCGGCGAACCGCCACAGGGCCAGCCCGGCAAATCCCGCCGCCAGCAGCCACAGCACGACGATTCCGCCAGGATGCCTGGCGACGGCGTGCAGCGCGCCGGTCGTGTCAGCCTGCGCGCCGCGGGAGCCGAGTGCGATCTGCACGGCAAGCGACCCGACAAGCAGGTAATTCACTCCCCGCGCCAGCAAGCCCGCCCGGGCCAGCCCTCGCATCCACCGGCTGGACACGACTTCGCGGCCCGTCGAAGCGGCCTTGCGTCCTGCCCTCCTGGCCGTGTCGGCGGCGTCCGGGGAGACAGGCGCTGGCTCCCCGCCGCTGCGGCAGGATCCGGCTCGGCTCGCTTCTTGCTCGCCGCTATCATCGCGAGCCGGCTCCACCCGGTAGGCCCTGCCGTCCTCCATCAGCAGCACTCCTTCGCCCTTGCCCAGTGGCGGGATGACCCGGCCGGTGAGCCCGAGCACGGCGGCCTCGTTGGTGGGGCTGTGGCCCACCACCAGCGCCCGCCTCCCTCCGGCAGCCCGTCGATCACCTGCCGCAGCGCCGAGGCGAGCCCCACTGACTCCTGCCGGATCAGGCCCGCGTCGATGGCCCGGATGTCATCCAGGTCTGCGCCCTTCCCCGCTGCCTTGGCGGCGTCCCGCCATCGGTCCTCCACCGAAGACCGCAACGCTGTCGCCAGGGTGATCGGCAGGTCGTCCTGCCCGGTCGCGTGCCGCAGTATTTCGAGCATCTGGGTGGCGCGCGCCACGTCGGTGGACACGAACGCGGCACACGGCGGGTGCAGCCGGTCCCGCCCGATCACCTCAGCCTCTGCCGCTCCATGTGGGGTAAGGCGATTGCCGTCATTGTCGGTATGCCGGCGCAGCTCCACGTAACGCATGAGCCCGTCCTGCCCAGCCGCGGTGGCATCATGCCCGCCGCTCGCGGACTCACGCTGTGCCGTGGTTAGAAGTCCCCGCCCCCTCCGGCGGCGAACCCTCCCCAAGGTAACCGGGACTTCGAGCAGCCCATTCACCCCCCACTCCCCCGGCGCCGAGGGTAACCAGCCGAAGTGCAGGTCGGCGCCGTTGACCGCGTAGTCGAACGCGTCCCCGGCGATGTCGTAGGCGGGCTCGAGCACCCCGGCGATCAGCGCCCCGGCGGTGTGCGCGCTCAGCGGCGGCAGCAGGTCCCACTGCATGCTCGCCGGCAGCGACATGGCCCGGCCCCGCCGCCGCACGTAGGGGATATCGGTGACCCGCGCGGTCGCCGCGACGACCAGCCCGGCGAACACGCCCAGCATCTTGGCCTGCGCCAGGACCGTGTCGCTAGCTTCGGGGACGGTGATCGCCAGCACCCCGGTCCGGGTGGTCTGTTCCACCACCGGCACCCACACCCGGACCGAGCCGTCCCGGGCGCTGGTAACCGGCTGGCCGGTGGTGAACGCCCGGCCCGCCATCGTCCCCGGCACCTGCTCCTCCGGCCACCCCGGCGGCCAGCGGGAACAGTACCATGTAGGCGAAGTCGGCCAGGTACACTACCGGGTCCCAGGCTGGCACCGGCTCGCATGCCGCCGCCAGCACCTGGTGCAGGTCACCCCCGGCGTCCTGGCACAAGACCCGGAGCGCTTCGGGGATAGCCGGGCACGCCCATCGCGGCTCCACTCCCGTGATCACCCAACCGCAGCGCCGGCCGCGCTGTCCGGCAAGCCTAACCGCACGGTACCTGGCCGGCCAGGCCCGCGTGCGCTCGCGAATGGTACCGTCGAGCCGCTGCCCGCGAATCCCGGCGGTCATCGCGCCGCTGCGTCAGGCCGATACCAACCTCTGGGCCTATACGGGCGTCCGCGACTGGACGTCGTACCGGGCGATCGATCAGCTGTCGACGACCCGGCACGTCACCTCGCGCCACCCGCCGACGTTCCTGTCGGTGGGCGACGCCGATCCGTTGCGGTCCCGGGCCGCGGAGCTGGCATCGGCGCTGAGGCGGCATGCCGTGCCGCTGACGACATTGTTCTGGAACGGGACCGGTGATCACCTGAACCACGAGTACCAGTTCGACTTCGATCTTCCCCAGGCGCGGACTGCGTTCCAGCGGACGCTCGCCTTCCTCGCCACGACCACCAGGGGCTGAGCACATGCCGGACTCCGCTGCGCCCCTTCGTTCGCCGCACCCATTCGCCGTATGGCCTGGCGAATCGGATAGGTGCTGCTCGCCCTCGTCGGCTTGTGCGTCACCTACAGCCTGCTGGTCGTGGGCGGCCGGTGAGCACAAGGGAGAACGAGATGCCGATTCCGGCCGGGAGCCGCTACGTGGCGATGGGCAGCTCCTTCGCGGCCGGACCCGGCCTGCCGTCACGTGTTCCCGGAAGCCCGCGCCTGGCCGGCCGGTCGACGGGCAACTAGGCGCACCTCGTCGCCCGGGCGCTCGGGCTCGACCTGCACGACGTCACATTTCCGGCGCGACCACCAGCGACATCCTGGGCCCCTCTGCCGCGGGCCGGCCTGCTCAGCTCGACGCCGTAACCCCGGATACGGCACTGGTGACGATCACCGCGGGAGGCAACGACGTCGGCATCGCGCCCCGGCTCACGCTGGCGAGCCTGCCCTGGCCGCTGCGTAGCTGCGCCAGCTCCTCGTCGGAGAACACCCGAGTCGCCAACCGGCCACCTCAACGCCGCTGATCCCATGCCGTCCGTTCCGGGCCACCCTAGACCCACCGTCAGCGTCGGGACAGGTCATATCCGTTGGATTTTCGGTGTCTGGACCTGACACCCCGGATCGAGGCGGGCCGGCGGGAGCGGCGGGTCCCGACCCGGGTCTGCCGGGCCGCGTGGTGAATGCCCGATGGCGCGCCGGCCGGGCCACCAGGCGTAAGGAAGTGCGCCCGCCTCGTGACCTTGCCCCGGAATCTGGAGAACGGCGCGGCCCCTACTGGCGCCGGGCCATGCTGCCAGGAAGCGCCGGATCGCCGACTCGGCGCGGGCGGCACGCCGACCGTTAGTCGCGGCGCGTGCGGCCAGATTCACCACCCATGCGTTCCAGTCTGCCGGCGCGACGTGGCTCAGCCAGGTATCGTTCCGCTGCGGAGCCTGACGGTGAAGCCGTCGTCGGCGTGCCTGAGCGCGACGTCGATGTCGAGCTGGTGCATGGCCCAGAGCCCAAGTCCAAGTCGCCGGTCCGAGATGTTGCCTAGAGCGGGGACTAGGCCTGCCAGGCGATCGGCTGGGCCGCGGCCTTTGTCATGAACGGTGACCACGATGCGGCCCGGTGTGGCCCAGATGCGTACGGTCGCGGGCGGGCGGCCGTGGCGCTGTGCGTTGCTGACCGCTTCGGAGACGCCGATCAGCAGGTCGTCGAGCGTGGCGCCGGGGATGCGGCCGGGGCCGATCTGCGCGAGCGCGTGCCGGGCATCAGCGGCGGATCGGTTGACCAGCTCGATCATGGGCGTGGAGTCTTCGAGCGGATCGGGCGCGAACGGGAGGCCCTCGAATACCGCGACATCCTGGTAGCGGTCGCTGGCCCGGCGCTCTCCCGACGGCGAGACGATACGAGGATGCGTTCGCACGGGCTCCAGGGTTGCGGGCGATCTCCACGAGCACGTGCCCGTGCCGGTCAGCAGCGTCCAGCTGCCGTCGCGCTCGCCAGGATGACTCATACCCCCTGATCATATTCCCGTGAGAAGATTCCCGCGAGAGATTTCACGCGCTATTTTTCTCATGCTTCTATTGACATGTCTCCGTCGGGCGCCGATCCTGGTAGTGCCACAGACCGTGCCCGACGTGGGGAGGGATGGCGATGACCACGACCCTCGGCGGGGAGCTTGCCGCCCCAGGTCAGAAGCTGCAGTCCGCCTCACCTCAGCCAAGCACCGCCGGGGCAGCGGTGTCACCGCAGCAGCCGCAGCTGGCTGTGGTCACGCTGCCTGGCGAGATCGATATCAGCAATGACGGCCAGGTCCAGGACACGCTGACCAGCGCGCTGGACGACGGGACGGCGGTACTGGTCGCCGATGCGGGCGGGACGACCTTCTGCGGGTGCTCGGGGGTGACCGCGCTGCTACTTACTCATCACCGGGCAGCCGCTGCCGGAGCGCAGCTACGGGTCGTGGTGGGCAGTCCCTCGATGCGGCGGATACTGGAGCTGACCGCCGCCGATCAGGTGCTCAATACCTACCCCACCCTGGCCGCGGCGCTCGCCGATGGGCAGACACCTGATCGATCATGATCCATTACCCGGGTGCCACGCCAACATCGTGGATCAAGCCGCGCGGGGGGCTGGCTGCACCTCAGCCAGCCGCAACGACGCCGCAATACTGCATGCCGCGGCCGCGACGGGCCGGTGATTGTCGCCCCACACGACGCGCGAGCATGCCCATCTGCGCATAGGCACGCGCGCGGTCAAAACCCAATTCGGGCACGAGCGACGCTGGTGCACTGTTGACCGCCGCCCGGCAGCACCCAGATCACCCTAGACCGAAGTTACCGTCACTATGTGTAGATATCTCCGTCCTGACCTGCAGGAACGCCGAAGAGAGCAAGGTTTTTCTGTACAGAAAATTCCCGGCCATGACCGGCTACCATGATGGGAGTTTGCGCTGGTCAGACCATGTAGCCAGAAGACATGACCTTGGAGGTCGCAAAGGCCCAGGTCAGCGTCGTGGGTGGCATACCACCGCCAAGTAGGGTGAGGGACTGGCGCGGTGGCCGAGGCTCCGTTTCCAGCCCCTCCCCGTCGAACCGTGCATGCGGTTCTCCCGCACACGGCTCTCCGACGTTCTTCACCGTCGGCGTCCGGCCGGTGCCCGCCAGGGCCGGAACGGCCTGGGGGCGATGACGGTTCCGCACAAGGTGATCAGCCCGAAGTTGTCCGGTGACCCGCAGGTCACCAGCCTCATGCCCCAGCGGGGAGTGCGCTTGTGGCGCTTGGCCACGAACCCGGCCAGCCGTTCCAGGGCATACTGGCTGATCGCATCGAACACGCGGGCGGAGTTCCCGTACCGGAAGTATCCGCCCCAGCCGCGCAGGAACCAGTTCAGTTCCTCCACGATCCATTCGTCGGCCATCCACAGCCGCTTGCGGTCCGTGATCTGCCGGATCCGGTCGCGGGCGTGCTGGGCCGCCTTGCGCGAGGGCCAGCGGGCAAGGAAGCAGACCCGGCTGGGCTTGACCGTGCCCCGGGCGCGTACCCACCGGTGGTGGAAGCCGAGGAAGTCGAACCCCTCGGCGTCCTTGTCCTCCCTCAGGTGCACGATCCGGGTCTTGGACTGCTTGAGCTCCAGGCCCAGCCCGCCCAGCACGGCGGTCAGCCGCGCCAGCGCGGCTTCGGCCTGCTGCCGGGTAGTGCACATCACCACCAGGTCATCGCAGTAACGCACCAGCACCCCGTGCTGGTCCGCGTCCCACACCCGGTCCAGCCGGTGCAGGTAGATGTTGCAGAGCAACGGTGATGCCGGACCGCCTTGCGGGGCCCCGGTCACCTCCCGCCGCACCTGCCCGCCCTCCATCACTCCCGCGCGCAGCATCGCGCGCACGAGCTTCAGGACGCCCTGGTCGCTGATGCGTTCCTCGACCGCTTGCATCAACTTGTCGTGCGGAATCGCGGAAAAGCAGTTCGCGATGTCCGTCTCGACCACCCACCGCCGTCCCTGCCAGGCCTCGTCGATGAGCACCTGCAAGGCATCGTGCGCCGACCGCCTCGGACGGAACCCGAAACTGCACGGCAAGAAGTCCGCCTCGAAGACCGGCTCGAGCACGATCTTCACCGCGGCCTGCACGATCCGGTCCCGGACCGCAGCGATCGCCAGCGGCCTGCGCTCGGTACTGCCCGGCTTAGGGATCAGCACCTGCCGCGCCGGCATGGGACGCCACGTCCCGGCCCGCAACTCGACAGCCAGCTCGCCGAGCAGCCGGGTCACCCCGTACTCCTCGACGTCAGCCAAGGTGGTCTTGTCGATGCCCGGCGCGCCGTTGTTGCGGCGCACCGCGATCCACGCCCGCCACAAGACGTCTTCGCAGTAGACCTTGTCTCGCAGCGCATGGAACCGTCGTCCCGGATCGGCCTTGGCCGCCCGGTAGAGCACATGCTGCAATGCGCGGACCCTGTCCCCTTGGACAGCCGCCAGGGTGGACCTAGCCGTATTTCCGGCACTCACCGATCCGGGCCTCCCAGCCTGCGCGTGAACGAAGCAGCGGCCCTTCCCTCCCCGCAGGTTGTGTTGTCCTGCAGGTCCGATCGGTACTACGGCCGCCTCCGACTCCCTCCCGGCACCCCGCCGCTTCCCGGCTCCTCACCGGTTATAGGACAAGGCCTTCCGCGGGCACCGCGAGCCCGCTCCGGCCGGGGAGGGCCTCCCCAGTTCCCGCCGTCACCTTCTGAACGTTCCGCACCCTCTACGCCGGACAGTCCCTCGCGGCTGCGTTTCCAGGATCTTCACCGCTTCCATGGCCTTCGCCGTGATTACCGCGGCTCGGCACTGTCTTGTCCCCTAACGACGCGGCAGGCTTCGCTTGATGCTACGGACCGCTCAGTTGCTCCCCTCCTTTTAAAGGGCTTTCGACGCTGGGCTCCGACCCGGCCCGTTTCCAGGCCAAGCCGCCAGCCTGCTACCGGGCTCCCTGGCGACTACCCGGACCGGACTTTCACCGGCAGGCGACGACGAGCTTCTGATCAGGTCATGATCGCTGGACAACCACCTCCTGATGCGCTGGGCGCACGTAACTTCGGCCTAGATATGCATGTCACCGCGGTCGGCGGACATGGCTTCCCGGGCACGGCTGCGCCCGTGTCTCCGTCGCGAACCAGAGCCTGGAACGCTAGCTCGAGTTGACCGCCGACGTGGGCCGGGTAGCTGGCGCCGACACTAAAGCAGCCCTTGGAGGGTCCGCGCGTTCCGTACCGCGTTCGCGTCGCCGTCGTTGTTGAAGTAGACGAACACGTCGCGGCCGGCCATGGTCCATTCCCCGATCCGGTCCGCCCACCACCTCATGTCGGCGTCGGGGTACGAACCCGCGTACAGGTGATGATGATCCGGGCCGTGCATCCGCACGTAGACGAAATCCGTGGTGGCGCGCAGCACGCACGGCAGGTTCGCCCCGCTCATCACGCAATACGCGGCCCGGTGTTCGTCCAGCAGCGCGAAGATCTCCTCGCAGTGCCAGCTGTGATGCCGGAATTCCACCGCCACCCGTAGCCAGCCCGGGACCAGCCGGAGGAAATAGGCCAGCCGGGTATCGTCGCGCGGCTGGGAGGGCGGGAGCTGGACCAGCAACACCGCCCGCTTGCCGCCCAGCTCGTGCCAGCCCGCCGCGATGCGCGGCAGCCATGCCTCCGGCGCGTACAGCTTGCGGGCATGGGTCAGGCCGCGCGGCGCCTTCACCGACAGCAGGAACCCCTCCGGCAATCTGCGCCGCCAGTTCCGGAACGCTGCTGGCCGGGGCCAGCGGTAGAAGCTGCTGTTGAGCTCGGCGGTGGGAAAGGCAGCCGCGTAGCGGTCTAGCCGGGCGCGGAGGGGAAGCCCCGGTGGGTACAGCTCGGGATGCCAGTGATCGTAACTCCATCCCGACGTACCGACCCTGATGACCATCGGGGCCTCTCACCAAAGCGGCGATATCACGAGGTGGATGCCTCACCGCGAGGATCCTAGCCGGTTCCCTCCTGGCTTGCGGGCAGGATGTCCGCATCGACCAGGGCGGTCGAGCCGGCAGGGCGGGTGAAGGTGTCCTGGGTCCGCTCCCGCAGCCGCTGCAGCGATTCGGCGTCGCCGAGCGGGACGGTGGCCTCCAGCCGCGAGCCGGCTTGCACCTCGGGCGGGTCCAGGACCGCATCGACCAGGCTGGCCCGGCTGCCCGGGGGCGTGTGCCCGGACGTGCGGCGCAGCGATGTCCGGACGGTTCCCCCGGCATGCTCCACCGTCGTCACCTCGGCCGCGGCGACCGTCTGGTCACCATCTTTGACTTCGACGTGACGAGACTTGTCAGGACTGGTCATGGCACTCTCCTGGAATCCAGGTCTGATCCGATCCGAACAGCCCCTGCCCGGGACCGCAGGGACGAAACAGCAGCAACGGCGCGCCCAACCGCGGCGACGAGCTCATGCGGAATGCCGGACGCCGCGAGTGGCGGGATCCGATTCGCCCCCGAAGCTGACCGCCGAGCCGGGTGAATTGACCCGGCGCGGCGATGGCCGACCGTTTTGGCGATAACCACGCGCCAGGACGTCGGCGCATCAAGGCCGCGGCGAGGTGTCGAGAATCGAACGATTCTCGACATGATCACCTGCGGAGCCCGGACCGGCCGCCGCGCCGCCCGGTGATCGTCGTAAAGGTGTTGTAAAGCCGGCGTGTCCAGCAGCCGGGCCAGGACCGTAGTAATAGGACAACGCGCTGGTAGTACTTTGTTAGGTCGGTGTGAGGGCGGCGGCGAGCCGGTCGAGCGTGACAGGCTGACAGCACAGGGGACAGGCGCCGAGGATGAGGGCCCGATGAGGAACTCGCCGGGGCGGCACAGTCCAGGACCTACGGGGAGCTGCGCCGGGCCGCGACCAGGCTCGACGGATGGTTGCGGTCGACGACAACCGGCCGTTGCCCGGCCGGGGCCGGCTTGTCCTCCTCGTCGCCGTCGTCCTTGCCGTCTGATGTGACCGGGCCGGACTCCTGCCTGATGATCTCTTCGGCCTGGCGCCGGGCGGCGGTCAGCCGTCCCGCCTTGGCCAGATATTCCTCGCCGGGCGGGTCATCACCGGCCAGGTCGTCGGCCAGCTCATCGACCCGCCGGGCGAACTGCCGCATGATCGAGGGCAGCCACGCGTCCGGGTCCTCGATCTCCGCGTACCACGGCGGCCCGGACCAGGGCCAGAGCAACTGGCACCACCACGGCGTCTCGCCGTAGCTCTTCATGCCTCACGCCTCCTCGTTCTCGGGCACATGGCCGTTACCGGACGCGGTGACCTGAGTAACGAGCTGGCCCACCCTGCGCCGGGACAGGCCGAACCGCTCGGCCATGGCCCGCTGACTCAGCGGTTGCCCGGCCGCGACCGACGCGGCGTAGGCGGCGCGGACTGCCTGCTCCACATCGCCCGGCACCTGTGGCACGATTGGCCCGCTGGTGGCCGCTCGTGGCGCGCGGGAGCGTCTCACCTGCTGCATGGCGATCTCCACCGCGCCGATGAACGCCACAGCGGGCCAGGCCGAGATCAGCGCGCCGAGCAGCCCGTATCCCGTGCCGTAGGCGATGTTCGCGCCGATCGTGGCGCCGATGCCGAGCCACAGCATGAACCGGGCCAGCCGCGGCACGTCCCGGTCGTTGCGCGCCTCGTGCAGCAGCACGAGCGAGGCCGCCAGGATCAGCCCGTCCACCGACAGTGGGAGCAACCGGGCCGCCGTGCCGTCCTGGCCGTGCTCCCGGCCCAGCCCGTAGATGTGGGAGTAGGACACCACCGCCGCGAAGGCGGCCACCGCGCAAACCACGGCCGCCGTCGCCAAGCGGATCACCCGGTCCCCGGTCACCGGGCCACCCCGCGACGCGTCGCACCGGCCGGGCCGCCAGAAGTGGTGCGCGGCCGGATCTCCGAGCTGTCTCGGAAGCAGTAGGGATAGTAGAGGTTACGGCTGGCGGTCCCGTGCGGAGCGCGGCGGCCATCGCGCAGCACGGCCAGCTCCCTGACCTCTACGCACACGTACCATTCGTCGGGCCCGCACTGTTCCACAATCGTCCCGGGCAGCCACGGCCACTGGGACCGGTCGCCCTGCTCTTCCTGCTTCGATCGCGGGTACCGAACCTCCACCGGGCTCTCGTCGGCGAACCTGCCGTCGTTGTCCTCGTCTTCGTACACGTCGGCTCCTTCTTTGAGGAGCCGAGTGGACAACGTGTGTCGTTATCGTTTGCACTGCGGCTCCTGCCGACGTTGGCATATACCGCCATTGAGCTGGGTGAACGTCTCTGCGGCTGTAGCCTTGACCGGGCTTGAGCCGAGGCGAGGCGTACCCGAGGCGCAGTCTGGCGCAGCCCCGGTGGGCTGCGAGAACGTGATTCACGGAAAACGTGTTACTGTGAAACTGTGAAGAATATTACGGTCTCCGTTCCCGATGACGTCTACCGCAACGCCCGGGTCACCGCCGCGCAGCGTGACACCTCGGTGAGCGCGCTAGTCGTCGCCTACCTTGAGCAACTATCCGGACGGATGGACGAGTTCGCCAGGCTTGAGACGCTGCAGCACGAGGTCCAGGCCGGGATCCGCCAGTTCCGCGCCAGCGATCGGATGAGCCGCGACGAGGTGCACCATCGTGCGGTTCGTTGACACCAACATCCTGCTCTACGCGATCTCCCGCGATCCGGCTGAGCAGGACAAGGCCAAGCGTGCCAACGACATCCTGGCCGAGCGCGACCTGGCGCTGTCAGTACAGGTACTCCAGGAGTTCTATGTCCAGGCGACACGCGCGAGCCGCCCGGACGCCATCGGTCACCAGCAGGCGGTCCTGCTCACCGAATCGTTCCAGCGCTTCCCTGTGCAGGACATCACGAGCGGGATCATGATGGCGGCCCTGGACACCCGCCAGCGCTTCCAGCTCTCATACTGGGACGCCGCGATCATCGAGGCATCCCGCGCGATGGGCTGCATGCAAGTCCTGTCCGAAGACCTCAACGACGGCCAGGACTATAGCGGCGTCCGGGTCGCCAATCCGTTCCGCTGAGAAAACCGAACCGCGAACCGCTACGCGACTTTGCTGGAGGCGGCCTTTATGATCCAGCGGCTGCCCGCGTGGGGCACGACCCTTGGCAAGCGGATCACTGCGTATCCCAAGGTGCACGTCATCGACTCGGGACTGGCCGGCTGGCTGCTCGGGCTCAGCGCTGCGAAGGTCAGCCGCCGCGACCCCGCTGTGCTGACCGAGTTCGGGCATCTCGTCGAGACGTTCGCCGTCGAGGAGATCCTCAAGCAGGTGAGCTCGGGACGGTAAGAGAGTGGCCATGTTGTCACTTATAGTCACATATAAGAGTTCGTCACCGCTAGACGCGAGCACCTGAAGGTCGCTCCCGAAAGGCCGCAAGACCACAGCCCGCATCTACGGCCGCGTGACCACAGCCGTCATCGCCGCAGGCCGTAACCCGAGGCATGGTCCAGATCGCAACGGGCGGCGGGCCGGCGGCAGCCGGGCGCGGTGCAGGTGGCGTTGCGGGCGCGGATCAGATGGGCCAGCTTGCGGCTGCGGTGGTAGCCGATTTCGGCGTGGGCGTGGTCGCAGGGCCGCGGGCGACCGGGACCATGGTGAGGTTCAGGGAGCCGGGGGCCCGGTGCCGGGAGGTGGGTGCCGGCCGGGGAGGCAGCCGTGGGCGGCGGCGGTGCCGTCGGGGTTCAGCGCGGTGATGCACCACCGGGTGCCGGGGTGGCGGGCCGCGGCGGCGGCCAGGTCGCGGGCGTCGTCGCCGTCGAGCAGCCCGAACCCGCCGGCCTCGCCCGGTGTATCGGAGTGGCCCTGCAGGGTGGCCCAGGGGATGGTGAGGGTGACCAGCGCGGCCACGCTCGGCCCGGCAGCCGGGCCCGGGCGGGGGGCGGGACCAGGGCCACCGGGGCCGTTACCCGGGCCATCGCTTCCGCCGTCATCGCCGTCATCGCCGTCATCGCCGTCATCGCCGTCAGAGCGGTCATCGCCGTCAGAGCGGTCATCGCGATCATCGCGGTCATCGCCGTCAGAGCGGTCAGAGCGGGGGCCGGGGCCGCCCGGACCGTCGCCGGGTTGCTCGCCGTCTGGCGGCGGCTGGTCCGGGACGTCGGCCTCGCCGGCCTCTCCGCCGGCCTCACCGGCGGGGACGGGGGCGGCGAGTTGGTCGCGGCTGTCGCGTTCCTGCAGCAGGTCGAGGTACGCCTTGACCCGCAGCTCCTGCAAGGTGCCGGGCATCCCGGCCGCGCGCAGGTCCAGCGCCCGCTGCTCCACGTGCTGCCACGAGGCCAGCACCTCATCGGACGGCAGCTCCCGGGCCACCAGGCCGGCGTTGCC
>Ga0208324_1000381_pt1 | contig 20673 bp, 16 predicted proteins | sample Sb_taG_2_FD_187707 | JGI IMG/M metagenome (GOLD analysis project Ga0208324, IMG submission 187707) | Peat soil microbial communities from Weissenstadt, Germany - Sb_50d_5_LS metaG (SPAdes) (version 2) | ecosystem: Environmental > Terrestrial > Soil > Wetlands > Peat | place: Germany... | reverse complement strand
GGCCGTTACTCCATGGTCGACATCGACGCGAAGGGCGGACTCCCGGTGATCGTGCGCGAGCTCCTCGCTGCGGGCCTGCTCGACGGCGACTGCATCACCTGTACCGGCGAGACGCTCGCGGAGCAGGTCGCCCGTCTCGATCCGCCGGCGCCCGACGGCCAGGTGATTCATCCGTTGTCCGCACCGTTCAAGCCGGCAGGTGGCCTGCGGCTGCTCCACGGCAACCTCGCCCCGGACGGCGGCGCCGTTATCAAGCTCGCCGGCGTCGAGGGCGGTATGGCGGGGGGACGGTTCGCGGGCCGCGCCCGCGTCTTCGACAGCGAGGCGGCGCTGATCGAGGCGCTCGCAACCGCGCCCGAACGGTTGGAGGACCGCGACATGGTGGTGATCCGCTACGAGGGTCCACGCGGGGCGCCGGGCATGCCCGAGCTCCTCGATCCCACGTCGCGGATCACCGCGCTCTGCCGCCGGCGCGGCATCACCATTGCGCTCATGACCGACGCACGCTTCTCCGGCGGTTCGGTGGGACTGGTCATCGGGCACGTCTCCCCGGAGGCGGCGCTGGGAGGGCCGATCGCGCTTATCGAGGACGGCGACACCATCGTCGTCGACATCAAGCGCGACACCCTCGACTGCACGGAACTGGAGGACGCCGCGACGCTCACGGCCCGGCGGGCGCGGTGGGAGGCCGACGCCGACCGCAACGGTGGAACGCATCCGCTCGTGCGGCCCGTCGACACGCGATTGCTCAGGCGGATGCGCGCCTGCGCGCTACCCCCGCTCCAGGGCGCCGGGCTGTCGGACGTCGGTGCCGGCGGAAGCACGGGTTAGCGCGGACGACAAGCGCCTCACCAGCTGATTCGTCGCGGCCACTTGGCTGAACTGAGCACGGCGACCCGCAACCGGCGGGACGAGGCCACCGTCCGGGCGTGCGGCTCACCCGCGATGTTCGGCGGCCGAACCATGTGAGGTGCCAGAACTCGCGCCGGGCGTTTTGGATGCGCACGCCGTCGCTGGGCAGCCAGCGGCGGCTTTCTCGTTTCAGGACCGCTGCCCGCTCGTCCCGCTGCCGAACTGAGAAAGAAACCCTGCTGGATGTATCAGCGCGGGAGGTCAGCCGCTCTATCTATTCGGCCGGGGATGGCGGTGGCCTTGTCTGCAGCCTCCGCAACGGCCATGACGGCAAGTACCGATTCACCTGCGAATGGGCGGTGCCAAAGCGGCTTTCCCGTGGCGGCCACGGTCATCCCCAGAGCTGAACCGGCCGGCGAAGCCGTCAGCTGCGGCTTGGGCGTCAGCCTGCGGGCCTGCACCGCGCGGCTGCCGCTGCGGTGGGATCCGGGACCTCCGGCAAAGCGTCGCTGGATCGTCGAAGGAGGCATGGCGGTGAGTACACCGGGCGCGGGCATCCCCATCGGGGTTTACCGCGGGCGCGGCTGCGGGATCTCCGCGATCGGCGTCTACGAGAACTTCATCGGCCGTGAAGTGCAGAAGGTTGTTGACTTCATGGCCGAGCAGCCCACCTCATGGGCGCAATTTGAGAACGGGAACCTGACCAGGACAGCCGATGTGAGCGTGTGGCAGAACGTGCTCGGGCAGCGGCAGCTAGCGCTCGGCGTCCCCGCCTGCTGCGGGGCATCGGCTGGCAGCGGCGGCACGACATGGGCCGACGAAGCCAGCGGGGTGAACGACACGCACTGGGAAGCACTCGGCAACCGCCTGATCGGTCTCGGGCTGGGCGGCGCACTGCTGCGCATCGGCCGCGAGTTCAATGGCAACTGGTACCCGTGGCAAGTCGCCGAAGGCGGCCAGGCGTCCTACATCGCCGGGTACAGCCACGTCGTCACCGTGCTGCGCGGGCTGCCCGGCGCGGCTTTCCGGTTCTGCTGGAACCCTTCCCTGGGTGCAGGCAATCTGACGGCCACGGGCACCGAGAGCTGCTATCCCGGTGATGGCTATGTCGATGAGATCGGCGTCGATGTCTACGACTGGACGCAGAAGAACAGCGCCGGGAAGCAGGTCTATCCCGGGAACGCCGCGGGCACGACCACCGCGCAGGAGCAGGACGTGCTCGACATCATGCTGACGGAGCGGGACTCGCTGCGCGGCTGGTACTCCCTCGCGCTCAACCACGGCAAGCCCCTGTCGTTCCCCGAGTGGGGCCTGGTGCTGTGGAAGACCGGCAGCAGTTATCTCGGCGGCGGCGACAACGCGATGTTCGTCCGCGCCATGGCAGATTTCATCTCCGGATGCTCGCTGTTCGGCTGGCACGCGATGTGGGAAGATCCGTGGGGCGCCGGCGTCTGCGACCCCGACACCAAGCCTGGGCGCCCGATCCCGGCGCCGATGAGCCGGGCCGCGTTCCTGCAGGCCTTCGGCTCATGACCCAGCATCGGCGCAGGCGAGCCAGCCATGGCCGGGCAGCCATGCAGTGCGACCGCGCACCGGGGCCGTCACAGGGGTTCACTATCGCGGGCACCGGTACCGCCGAGCATCCGCAACCACCCATCGGCTCACCGGCGCGCAAATCGCCCGCTCGGGTGCGGCTTCGGTGGCCAGCTAGCCAACCGGCATCGCCGCCCATATCGATACGGATCGAGACGGTAACCGGCACCTTCTGCGGAGCGTAACCGTGCAGGCGCCGGCAGGATCCGGGCCGCTGTGTTATTGCCCGCACTGTCAGCATCTGGCCGGCGGTCACCCCGGCGAGTCAGTGACGGCTCAGGAGCACCGCCGCGTCAGTCGTCGTGCGTTGTGACGCTGGCCTGGCTGAATCGGCGGCCCCAGTCGTGGACCCGGTCAAGTAGTTCAGGCGGGGAGATCACCTGGAAACCTGCGCCGGCCGCGCCCAGCGCCATGACGGGCCAGTCCAGTGAGTCGGCCGTCATGCGGACCCGGCAGCGGGTGGCGTCAATTTCCTGGACGGCAGCCCACTGGCCGATCCGCTGGCGTACGGCCGCGGCCGGAGCCTGGATGAGAACCTCGACGTCGTAGGCGGCGCTTACGCTGTCAACGCCGGCCCGGACGAAAGCGGCGGCGTCGGCGGCGGGCAGCGTGCGGGGCCGGAATCGTGTCCCGGTGCCGCGTGGCGCGGTAAGGCGGTCCAGGCGGAAGCTGCGCCAGTCGTGCCGTCCGAGGTCGTAGCCGACCAGGTACCAGCGGCGGCCGAGCAGGACCAGGCGGTGTGGTTCCACGTGCCGGCCGGTGTGCTGGCCGTCGGCGGCGGTGTAGGAGAAGCGGAGCCGTTCGCTGTCCCGGCAGGCCAGCGCGACGGTGGTGAGGATGCCCGGGTCCACACTCGCCTGGCCCGCGCTCCCCCAGCTCGCGGGCACCGTCATCGCGCCCAGCGCCTCGACCCGGCGCCGCAGCCGGGCCGGCATGACCTGTACCACTTTGGCTAGCGCGCGCACCGAGGACTCCGCGATGCCCTCGACCGCGCTCTGCGCGGCCGCCTGCAGGCCGATGACCAGGGCGACGGCCTCCTCATCCTCGACCAGCAGCGGTGGCAGCGCGGTGCCCGCGGCCAGCTGGTAGCCGCCCTCGGCGCCGCGCTGAGCCTGGATCGGGTAACCCAGCTCACGCAGCCGGCCGATGTCCCGGCGCAGGGTGCGCGGCGAAACCTGCAGCCGGCCGGCCAGTTCAGGACCCGGCCAGTACCGGCGTGCTTGCAGCAGTGACAGCAACCGCAGCGTGCGCGTGCTGGTACTGGCCATGTCACCATCATCGTGTAATTCAGGTCAGGAAGTGGCCGCTATGGCTCGTAGCGTGGGCTCAGACCGGTAACGGAATCCCGCCCCGCATCCACGAAAGGCCCAGATCATGACAACTAGCACCCCGATCACCGGCGGCCTGGCCGCTAGCGGCCCGGCTGACGCATCCACTGCCGACGGCGAGCGCGCCGACCTGCTGGCCACCCTGGCCAAGAACCGCCACTTCCTGCGCTTCACCACCCGCGGCCTCACCGACGAGCAGGCCGGGCAGCGCACCACGGTGAGCGAGCTATCCCTGGGCGGCCTGATCAAGCACGTCACGGCCGCCGAGCAGGGCTGGGTGAACTTCATCCTGGAGGGCACCTCGGCGATGAAGGACTTCACCGCCATGACCGAGGACGACTATGCGCAGCGAGCTGACCAGTTCCGACTGCTGCCCGGCGAGACGCTGGCCGCCGTCCTGGCCGGCTACGCCGAGGTGGCCCGCCGGACCGACGAACTGGTCGCCAGCCTGCCCAGCCTGAACGCCGGGCACCCGCTGCCGAAGGCCCCCTGGTTCCAGCCCGGCGCATCGTGGTCGGCCCGCCAGGTGCTCCTGCACATCATCACCGAAACCGCACAGCACGCCGGCCACGCCGACATCATCCGCGAATCCCTGGACGGGGCCAAGTCCATGGGGTAACCCCGGGGACCCCCGGGCTCTCCGGCACAGGCGACAACTCTGCCGGGCCATCCCGCACATCCACGGCGTAATCGTGAAAAGACCAGACCACCGCGCCGGCGGCCCGGGACCGAACGCCGGCTGCCGGGACGCCGATCACCTGTTCGGTGTCTCATGGATGGTCGTGAGCACGGCGTGTCACAGAGTGCCGAACGCAGTTACTCGCGCGAGTTCGCCGCCGGCGATTCGACTACGCACCGTGATCGGCGCAGAGCCCTGATTTGCGCTCCCCGCGAGCGCCCGCGATGCCCTGCCTCGCGGCTTGGAGGCTAGGTCCGCGGCTTTGTCAACCTCATCAAAGTGCGGCCAAGGTCCGCGCCCTCGCAAGGTGTCCACCCTTCGTACGCCCGGTGATCCCGACGTATCTGATCGCGGTCAGATGAGACGTTTCCTTGAGGCCGGCGTTGTCCGCATGCGTATTCCGGTGAACACGCTATCATTAGATATCATGAGGAGGCGAGGATGACAGATGTGCTGATTCGCGACGTACCCGATGATGTCATCGCGGCCCTGGATGCCCACGCCGGGCGGCTGGGGCTATCCAGGAGTGAGTACGTGCGCCGCCGGCTGGCACAGGATGCCGCCACGGAGGACTCCGCGGTCACCGTGGAGGATCTGGCCCGGTTCGCCGACACCTTTGGTGACCTGGCTGACCCTGACGTGATGTCTCGGGCCTGGAAGTGACTAGCTGGCTGATCGACAAATCTGCCCTGGTCCGCCTGGCCGTCAGTCCGGACGCCGCTGAGTGGGCAGCACGGATCGAGCGCGGACTGGTGCGGATCACGACCGTCACCCGCCTGGAAGTCGGCTATTCGGCCCGATCGGGTCCGGAGCTGCGGGCCGGGTTCCAGCGGACACCGCTGTCATCCATGCCGGTGGAGTATCTCACCCCGGCTATCGAGGACCGGGCCGTAGAGATCCTCACGCTGCTAGCCGACCGCGGCCAGCACCGCGCCCCCTCAGTGCCCGACTTGATCATCGCGGCGACCGCGGAACTGGCCGGCCTTACAGTGCTGCATCTCGACAAGGACTTCGACCTCATCGCGGAGATCACCGGCCAGCCCGTCGAACACCTGAACGTGCAGTAAACCCGCCGTCATAGACCGCCATCCAGGCGACAACACCAAAGGCGACCTGAAGTCGGCCGGACAGCGGCAGATCCGGACGTTCACCCCACGGGCGCCTCTGCATAAAAATACGGTCGGCCTGCTCGCGTTGGGCCATAACCAAGGGCGGCCAAGCGGCCAACTACGCGAATGTGTCAGTAGATAACCGTGCGAATACCCGCCGATATGATCGGCCATGACTCTTGCGACGTTGCCTGATAACCATGCACAGATCGGGCCGATCCCCTCTGTGCAGCAACTACACAGCAGAGACGACCCCACACGCCGAATAGAGAGCATTGCCCTTTCGCATAGCTATTCACCGTCCGGCATGCTCATTCGCCGTCCAGTGATCTTGTCGGCCGCGCACAAGGATGCGCTCCGCCATCGGCCTAGATCCCTGGACAGGGCCCTGCCGATTCCGCGCGGCTGCTATCCGTGCGGCTCGCCCGCGTAGGCGCGCGCAGACCAAGCAGATCGTTGCCGCATCAGCTTGGCTAGGCCTGCTTGGTGCGCCGGACGGGATGGGCAGCTTTGGGGCTGGTTCGGCGTTTGCAGACCTCCTGTAAACAGGACTTTAGCCCCGCCGGAAGAGGCCAAGGTCCCTGGTGTGAGCCTGACAGGGGGTCGACTCTCAAACAAACGCGGGGTGGACTCTACAGGCAGATGGAGGTAATCACGATGGCTGTCGCTGCGATACTCGTTGGTGTCTGCGCTGTTGCCCTTGTATTTCTGGGGATCTTCTTTGCGCTGGGGGTGGCCTTTTTTGTCGCGTCTTCCTTCTAAACGTAGGCGGCCAGCTGGCGTGGTGTCCATTCAGTGGACCAGTGAGCCGAGTTTCGGTTGAGCGGCTCACAGCGGGTCGAAACGACCCTCTTCAACTAGCGATGATCACCAATAACCCAGCCCGTCCCGCCATCACCGGGTACTGCCAAGGACAGTGGTCATGGTCAGGGCGGTAGGACCAGTATGCGCAATTGGCAGGCCTTGGTCCTGGGACACAGTCTCGCCTGGGGAATCCTGACGGTCAGGAACCCGGGGCGTCGCCATGTCCGAAAGACGCCCGCAGCGCATCGGTCAGCAATGCGACCAGCGCCTCGAGCTGCACGTCGGCCGGCGAGGAGGCCTCCTGGTCTGCCCCGTCCAGCGCCCGGGCGGCAAGCCCCGCCTTGCCGTCGATCAGCCCGGCGATCCGGGCGTCGATGGTCTGCGCGGCGATGATGCGCCACGCGGTGACCGGTTCGGCCTGCCCGATGCGGTGGCTGCGGTCGATGGCCTGGGTCTGCTCCGCATCGGTCCAGGACAGCTCGGCCAGCACGATGTTCGAGGCGACCTGCAGATTCAGGCCCACGCCAGCCGCGGTCAGCGAGCACACCGCGACCGTGACGTCCGGGTCGGTCACGAAGGCGTCGACGTTCGCCTGCCGCGCCGTGGGCGTCTGACCGCCACGGATCGACGAGAAGCGCACTCCCTGCCGGGCGAAGGTCTCTTCGGCGGCGTCCATCACGTCGACGTGCTTGGCGAAGAAGACGACCTTGCCGGCGCTGCGGGCCAGCTGCGTCGCGTAGTCCGCGGCCAGTTCGGCTTTCGCCTGGCCGATGCGCCGCATCATGGTGAACACGTTCTCGCCGGACTGCGCGGTCGTCGCCTGCTTCAGCTCCGACCGGGCCACCCAGCGGACGAGCTCGTGGTCGATGCCCTCGACGCCGACATCGGAGGATCGGTTCGCGAGCGCGGTCTCGTACCGTGCCACCATCCGGGCGGCGAGGGCCCGTTCTGCCGCCCGGATCGACCGGCCGGCCCGTTCGTCCAGCTCAACGGGGAGGTCGGCGATACGGCGGGCGGGGATGTCGGCGGCCACGTCGAGCTTGCGGCGGCGCACGATGCCGCGGTCGATCACGCACTGGCGCGCCGCGGCGTAGAAGCCCCGGTCGGCGGGCGTCAGGCCGGTGTCCTCAAGCGCATCTATTAGCTCGGCGAGGGGCTTGCTGTCGTCGATCCAGCCGAGGAACTGCCAGATCGCCCGGAAGTCCTCGATGTCGTTGATCAGCGGGGTGCCGGTCAGCGCCATCAGCAGGGGCTGGTCCGTACGGGACCGGATGCGGTCCGAGAGCGCGAGGACGTGCTGCGAGCGCTGCGAGGTCTTGTTCTTGATGAAGTGGGCCTCGTCCACGACCATGCCGCGGAAGCCGAAGTCGCTGAGCCAGCCCACGTGACGGTCGAGAATCTCGTAGTTGAGCACGACGATATCGGCGAAGCCGTCGACAGCCTCGCCGTCGCCCCGCACCACGGTGGCCGGGCGGTGGGAAGTCCAGCGGGCCGCCTCCCGGGCCCAGTTGGTCTTGACGACGTTCGGCACGACAACGAGCAGCGGGTAGGCGTTCGCTGCTTCCGCGGCGAGCAGCGCCTCGGCCGTCTTGCCCAGACCCGGCTCATCGGCGAGCAGAAACGTCCGGTGACCGGCAGCGGCCGCGGCGACCAGCTGCCCCTGGTGCGGCATCAGCTCCAGGCCCGCCGGAGTGAACCGTGCCGTCGGCGCCGGGAGTGCCATGCAGGCCGGGGTTCCCCCACCGGCGCGCTCGAAGGAACTCAGCAGCGGGCCGAGCAATTCCCAGTCGGCCAGGCGGCGCGGACGGGAGGTGAGCTGCGGAACGGCGGAGAAGTCGGGGGCGAGAAAGGGGTTCACCAGTTGCCGGGAGATCACCGACTGCGGCACGACCCGCCGCTGCGAGCCTGCGGAAGCTGTAGCGGTTTCCGCCGGCGCGATCTCTTCGGGCGCCGGCGCGATGCCGAGGTCCCGCAGCATTTCCCGCTTGAGCGACCGGGCCGCGTCGGAGACGCCGGAGCCCTCGGCGAGCAGCGCCAGTAGCCCAGCGTCCTGGACGGCGGTCGTCGCGAGGATGGTCGCGATGCCGTCCAGGCGCTTGAGCTGCTCGGCCCGATGACTGTCGCTTCCGGCCGCCGCCCGGACGCGGGCACGCTCGTCCCGCAGCAGCAGGGCGACGGCCTCGAACTTGGTACGCACGGCCGGCGTCACGCGGCCGCGCCGAGCAGCCGCCTCGACCTCACGGACAGTTCGGGCGAGCACCGAGACGACGTCGCCGCGGTGGTGGACGCGTCGCTGCTTCCGCGGGGCGGTACGGCGAGCGCCCGTATGGCGCTGGCCTAGTTGAGCCACAGACTTCTCCTCTGGAATGCCGGGGCACGGTGGCCACGGCAGCATGCCGCACGGTCCCGCGGCCGGGCGAGGAACGTCCCGGGCACAGGGCCCTGTGCTTCGAACGCCGAGCCGGCTTACGGATCTCCAAGGATCGACGCAGCGGACCTCGACAGGCGTCTCACGCGGACCCGGAGCCGCCGGTAGGTGGGCTGGTGACCACGGCACGGGGAAGTCGTCGGACGACCGGCTCGGTTCTTAGGTACCGCTCATGTTAACGCATGCGAGGGCGCATAATTCCCGGCCGCACTGCCGCTGACCGCCGGGCCCGTCGCGGAAGACACCAAGCTGGACGCAGCCAACGAGCGCGTATCGCATTACAGTTTGCTAAGTGGCAGGTGATCAGACTGGACGGGTAGACAGCTGGATCTGGTCGGTGCGGCTGACCAGGACCCGCTCGACCGCGTCCGGTGCCTGCCGGGCCGGGCACGTCAGGGTCAATGGGGTGCGGGTCAAGCCCGCGCATGCCGTACGGGCCGGTGATGAGGTGCGGCTGCGCTACGAAGGACGCGAACGCGTCGTGGTCGTCCAGCGGGTCATCAGCAAGCGTGCCGGTGCATCTGTTGCCGCCGGGTGCTATATCGACAACAGCCCTCTCCCTCCGCCCCGCGAGGAGGCTGTTGCGGTGGCTGCCCGCGACCGCGGCACGGGCCGTCCGACCAAGCGCGAGCGCCGAAGTATCGAGAAGTTGCTCGGCCGGCCGACCCGCTGAGCCGGTTTCCGGGTGCGGTGCGAAGACCAGACTGCTGCGCCGGGGACAGATACCCGCTTCTGACGCGAGTCGCGCGCGGTCGTTGGGGGCGGTCTTAACTTCGCCGGTGAGGTCCCGAGGACTGATCCAGCTCCTGCCGGGGGAGGCGGGGATGCGCCAGCTGGCCGTGACGCTGCTCGGTGGTACTGTCGGCGAGGTTACGGGCCAGGACTAAAGGAGGGCAACGATGACCGCACCGCTGCAGGTGATCGCTTTGAGCTTCGGCCGCGGCGCCGGTTCGGAGGACAGGATCCTGGCCGAGGTCGATCGTCTGCACGGCCGGGGAGTTCTCCGCCTGCTCGACATGCTGTTCGTGGCCAAGAGCGAGGACGGTACCATCGAACGGCTGACCATCGGTGATGACGAGGACTTCGGCTCGCTGCTGGCGGCAGTGGTTCCCGTTGCGGACGGCGGTCCGGCTGCACCGGCGCCAGCTGACGGTTCCGCGGCCTTTGACCCGGCCGATGCGCGGGCTCTGGCCGATTCCCTTGAGCCGGGGACCGCCCTGGCCTTCCTGCTCGTCGAGCACTACTGGGCCGCCCCGCTGTTTGACGCCATCGCCGAGACCGGCGGCACGCTGATCGGCGAGGGCTTCCTGACCGCCGAGACCGGGCTGGTGGTGGGAGCCGAGGTCGCCGCCATGGAGGAGGCAGCCGAGGTGATCGCCCAGGCCCAGGCCGAAGAGGCCAGCGCCCTGCTCGCGGCGGCCGCGGCCCAAGCCGAAGCGGCCCAGGCGGTGGCCGAGTCGCAGCGGATCCAGTCGGCCGCTGCCGCCGACGCCGTCCGGGCGCTGATCACAGCCGGGCTGGTGGAGGAGGCGGCCGCCCACGAGGCGGTCATGGCGCTCACCGCTGCCGGCCTCATCGTGGCCGCCGCCGACCAGGCCGCCGCCGACGCCATAGCCGACGACATCGCCACCGTAGAAGCCGCCGGCGAGGTGGCCGCCGGGTCCGTGGCGCAGTCCCTCCGCACCACTGCCGCCGCCGACGAGATAGCCGCCGAAGCGACCAGCCGAGCCGGGGCACGAGTCAAGGCAGCGTCGATCACCATGGCAGAAGCCCAGGTCCTGCGGTACCTCCCCACATCACTCCCCTTCTCCGTTATCGCCGGCAAGCTGGGCATCTCCCGGTCAGCAGCCAAGGAGCGAGCGGAACGCCTGTATAACAGGCTCGGCGTCCACAGCCGGGACGAGGCGGTCAGCCGGGCCCGCTCCCTGGGCCTCATCCGCGCCGGGTAATCAGGGCGCGGGCGCTCCAGCTGGTGCCTGAGCGCGCAAGGTCGCGCCAGACATCAATGCTATTTATCTCGCGACGCAACGTAGCCACCGAAATCCTCTGGTTTTAGCCGATTCTGCGGTCGTGGCCGGCCCATTCCTTGTTGCGCAGTTCCGTCTTCTGGATCTTGCCTGTGGCTGTCTTAGCCAGTTTGGTGATCTCGACTGCGGTCGGCCGCATGTAGCCGGGAAGGTGCTCTTTGGCGAAGGCGAGGATGTCTTCGGCGGAGGCGTGCTCGCCGTCTTTGAGCTCGACGAAGGCCTTGGGCCGCTCACCCCATTTGTTGTCGGGCGTGGACACGACCGCCACGGCGGCGACGGCCGGGTGCCTGCCGATCGCCGTCTCGACCTCGATGGTGGAGATGTTCTCGCCGCCGGAGATAATGATGTCCTTCTTGCGATCACGCAGTTCGATGTAGCCGTCTGGATGGCGGACCGCGAGGTCGCCCGAGTGGTACCAGCCGTCCGCGAGCGTCTTCCCGGTCTGCTCGGGATCTTCGAAATAGCCGGTCATCACGTTGTTGCCGCGCATCAGGACTTCGCCGAGCGATTTGCCGTCCGCTGGCACCTGGCGGCCCTGGTCGTCGACGACTCGCACCGGATCAGCGATCAGGTAATGCATGCCCTGGCGTCCCAGCAGCCGGGCCTGCTCGTCGACCGGGAGTTCCGCCCAGCGCTCCTGGCGCTCACAGATCATGTACGGACCGTACAGTTCGGTGGCCCCGTAGACGTGGATGGGCCGCAGCCCCATGTCGGTCAGACGGGCGAACAGCTGGGGGGTCGGCGGCGAGCCCGATACCGTCGTAATGATCTCGTGATCGAGTTTGTGGGCGGTGTCGTGGTCGAGGATCGACGCCTGGACCGTGGGGGCGCCGCTGTAATGTGTCACGCCCTCGCTGTCGATCAGCTCCCAGATGCGCCCGGGCTCCACCTTGCGCAGGCAAATGTGGCGGCCTCCGACCGCAGTGACCGCCCAGGTAAAGCACCAGCCATTGCAATGGAACATGGGCAGGGTCCACAAGTACACGCTCTCGGGCGTTAGGCGCGTCTCGATCACCTCGCCCAGCGCGTTGAGATACGCGCCGCGGTAGTGGTAGACGGCGCCTTTGGGGGTCCCGGTCGTCCCTGAGGTGTAGTTGATGGAGATCGGCTCGCCCTCGTCACCGAGTTCGCTCGTCACCGGCTCCGAAGAACCTTCGGCGAGGAATGCCTCGTAGGGGTCCCCGGCGGCGCCAGTGTCGTCGATGCGCACGGCACGCTCGACTCGCGCGCCATCGGCAAGATGCTCGAACTCATGGTCGACGAATAGGAACCGGGCACCCGAATGCTCCAGGATGAAGCCGATATCCCGAGCGTTCAGCCGGTAATTCAGCGCCACCAGGACGCCGCCGGCGGCCGGCACCCCGTAGTGCGCTTCCAGCAACGCAGGGATGTTGGGGCAGATGAACGCCACTCGGTCACCCTTCCGCAGGCCCGCCGCCCGCAGCGCCGAGGCGAGCCGGTTCACTCGCTCCCCGAACTCCCGGTAGGTGTAGCGGCGGTCCTCGTGCACCACGGCTACTTTGCCGGGGTACACCAGCACGCTGCGCTCCAGGAATCGCAACGGGCTAAGCTCGGTCCGATTGGCACGCCGCACCTCAGCCGCATCGCTGGACTTGGCCATCGGCTCTCCTTCCCCAGGCGATGAGCCTTCCCTACCCTGCTCCAGACCCGACAGTCCCATTCCAGCCAGCAATCCGGCCTCCCAGGCTCAGCGGCCGGGTACCCGAAGCTGATCGGGCGGTCACTCCGGGCGCCAGCCCGACAGCCGCCGAGGACCTGCACAACCCAGCCGCCGATCCCCGCACAGACCACAGATGCCAGGGTGCCTGCGCCGGTCACGGGCCGAGCTGGATCTGGAGAGTGCCGAGGCGGAGATCGTTCAGGGACTGACTCCAGGTGCATTCTGGCCAGTGATAACTGACAGCACCTTCGGCCGGGCGGTACTGGGCGGTATAGAGGGTCCCGAAGCCCGCACCGAATCGGGTGGCGTACAGCGGCGGCCGCAGGCAGGCCGCGACGATGCTGGGGCCATCCGCCCCGGCCGCCACCAGTTGCTCCAGATGCTCCTGCCGCTCGACAGTCCGGATGGCTGCGGCGTACGGCGCCCATTCCACCTTGCCCTGGTAGTTGGTGGCCACGGCCAGGCTGGTCACGTGAGCGGGCCGGTCCGGGGCCAGGTACACCGTCGCGTGCCGCCCGTCCCGGTCGACCGCCGTGACGTTGTAGGACATGTGCACTGGGATGCGGCGCAATTTCTGCATCGCGTCATCGACCGTCTCGCAGGTCTGCAGTACATAGCGGATCACTAGCGGGATCCCGAACCCCTCGCCAACCTGCGGCCGGCCGCCGAAGGTCAGCGAGACGGCCAGGCCCGCGTCGTTAACCCCGTCCAGCAGCCCCCACAGGCAGTCGAGCATGCCCAGCACCTGCCGCCCGCCATACCCCGTCCTGGCCACCGCCGCCTCGAACAGCCGGTAGTCCCAGTCGTAGTTACGGACCAGCGCCGGGCCGCCGGGCAGCACCGCCGCCTGCGAGCAGCCGGTCAGGAACGGCGGCGGGTTCCACAAGGCCAGCGCGGCTGCCGCATCCGGATCGTCGCCGAGCATGCCGGCCAGCCGCTGCCACGTCGGCACGAGCTCAGGCATGTGCTCCTCGAGCCGCGCCCGGGCCTCTCCGGCCGTCGGGCGGGTCGCGCCCTCACGCCACCACCGCCGGAACGCTGGCCAGACTGCTGCGATATGCTCGCCGATCCGGTCACCCGGATCGTCTTCGCCGAACGCCCGCAAGGTCAGAGACACCTCCCCGGCCTGGGGGGACAGATCCCACGGAACGGCCGGCCATGGGCCTGCCGTCCAGTCCGTCGAGGCAACGCGCCGCAGCCACGAGCGCCAGTCCGACCAGTCGACGTCCTGCACCCACCGCTGCCAGTCCTCCCAGCTCGAAGGCTGCGCCCCAGGCGGCTCAGCGCCATGCTCTGCCATCATGTTGCCTCCGCTCGGACACTCTGCTGCCTCGGCACCCGCCTCGCGGCGTCGCCGTCGCCCCGGCTGATCCGGTAAATCTGCTGGTATACGGCATCGAGAGCAGGAAGCCGAAGAGAACCTGCACGCCCAGCCCACCTCCCGCCCCCTGAACGGCTGGCTACCCGGCCGCCGACGCCCGAAACGAGGGGGCGTCTCCCGGAGCCGCGATCCCCCGGGGTCCGTCATCCCTGACCCCTGTGACCACGCTCGCCATCCGCTGCCGGTCAGCAGGGTGGCCGCTGCCACCACGGCCCGTTCGGATAATTAAAGATCTTTAAAATCTTTTCCCGAACGGACGGTGGTATCACCCCGCGCCCGATCGCGGGTCTTCCCCGCCGAGTCGTCGTCCGCAGCTGCCAGCGCTGATTTATTTTCCCAGCCTGATCGGCACCGACAACGACGGTTACGCTGCTCAAGCGCGGCCTGTACGGCTCGCCGTGAGCGTCCAGCACCATGCCGCCGAACGGCGCAGCGCCACATCGGCCGTCGCGAACACCGGGATCTGGAAGGGCGCCGCACTCACCGGGTCCGCTGGCGGCGCCGCCCGCCGGAAAAGCCAGCATTGCGCCGGCGGTTTAAGGGTTCGTGTGGGGGTAGCTGGAGCGAAACCCAATCTCGAAGATGGCGCCGGGACCTTATTCACAATCGACACCGGGCGCCGCCAGGAAAGGAAAGCCGATGTATATTGGTATCGGGACGGTAGTCCTCATCGTGATAATTGTGCTCGTCATTCTCATGCTGCGCCGGCGCTTATGCTGCGCGGATGCACCGGCGGGCTTGATCCGCCGCATGGGTAAAGATCCATGAAGGCCGGGGCTACATGAACGGTCCTCGGCACGCAGAATCTGGCCCCGTTTCTCGCGGCCGCGATCCCGCCCGCTGGTCTCCGGACCGCCGGGATCGCGAGTGCTTCCTCGAAGAGCCCGAGGGCGCGGCGGCCAGGCTCGGCGATCGCCTCCGGCCCCCCGGCCGGCACGTCCGGCGGGCCGATCGCCGCCGCATGCTGGCAGGCGTCCTCGAAATCACCTCGCCCAGCGCGGCGAACGCGCTCACATGATGGGCGGCGGCCTCAGCCTGACCGGCTCCTCTCGGCGCGACAGCCACTTCGAAATAAGTCAGCGCCTATTGAAGTGGGATGTGGCCTGATGTAACGTAGTGGTGACACGATGGATATTCCCGTAGCCGTGTTGGTCTCTGCTTAAGGCAGTTTGAGCAGCGTCCGGGAGCGTTGCTCCGGACCCTGGTAGCGCTTGCTTAGCAGAGTAATTCATGAGACGCCCGGTTCGGGCAGGACGACCATTTTGGGTTGCCACACCGCGCAGACCCGACGCCTCTTCTGAGCAATTCCGCGCGCCAGGAGGTATCGGGATGAGTATTGAGCTGATTATCGTGATCGTTGCGGTGCTCCTGGCGGTCGGGAACATCGCATGGCGCAAGGCGCGCACGGGCTCGTTTTCCCCATGGTGGTGGCGCGGCAAGGGCAGCCGGGATGGGTAAAAACCCCGGGTCGCTGGCGAGGCCGGCGGGCCGTGCCATGCAGATAGGCCGGGACGATGCGGAGCGTGCTGCGCTGCCAGGGCGCCAGGACCGCGCCGTGCCGCCGCTTGCCGTTGACCTGCGGGGCGTGCATAAGAGCTTCGGCTCGGTGCAGGCCGTACGGGGAGTTGCCCTGGCCATCGGCTCTGGAGAGGTGATGGCTTTCCTGGGTCCAAACGGCGCCGGGAAGACCTCGACGATCGACATGATCCTGGGCCTGTCCCGCCCGGACGCCGGTGCAGTCGAGGTCTACGGCATGGCGCCGCGGCAGGCGGTCCGCAAGGGCCTGGTCTCCGCCGTCATGCAGACAGGGGGGTTGCTCAAGGACCTCACGGTGGCGGAGACAGCCCAGTACACCGCCAGCCTGTTCGCCGTCAGCCGCCCCGTCGGGGAGGTGCTGGAGCGGGCGGGCATCACCGCGATCGCGGGCCGCAGGGTCGGGAGGTGCTCGGGGGGAGAACAGCAGCGGCTGCGCTTCGCCATGGCGCTGATTCCTGATCCCGAGTTGCTCATCCTGGACGAGCCGACCCAGGGAATGGACGTGGAGGGCCGCCGCGGCTTCTGGCAGGCCATCCGCGAGGACGCCGCCTCGGGCCGGACGATCGTCTTCGCGACGCACTACCTGGAGGAGGCGGACGCCTACGCCGACCGGATCGTGCTGATCAGCAAGGGCCAGATCGTGGCGGACGGGACCGCCGCCGAAGTCAAGGACCTGGCCTCCGGCCGGACCATCCGGGCGACCCTGCCCGGCGCGGACGAGACGGCGCTGCGGGCCATACCGGGCGCGGACGGCGTGGAAATACGCGGCGACACCGTCCTGATCCATTGCGGAGACAGTGACGCCGTGGCCCGGCGGCTGCTGAACCAGACCCCGGCCCGTGACCTGGAAATCACCTCACGCGGGCTCGAAGATGCCTTCCTCGCCTTGACCGGCGACGCCGCGGCCGGCCCGGCCGGCGAGAGCCAGGCAGCGATATGACCGCTCAGTCCGCCCTGGCCGCCGCCCTGGAGCGCCAGCCGCCCCCGCTGGGCGGCTTCAGCCCGGCGATCGTGCGCCTGGAGGTCCGCCGTCTGCTGCGCAACCGGCGGACCATGATCTTGGCGCTGGTCTTGCCGGTGGTGTTTTTCGTGGGCTTCGGCCTGAACAACAGCTACGTGCATCAAGCATTCGGGCGCGGTAACGTCTCGGCCGCCGAGATGATCAGCATCGCGCTGTACGGCGCGGTGGCCGCTACCGCGACCTGCGGTGCGATGGTCTCCATCGAACGGGCAGCAGGCTGGAGCCGGCAGCTGCGCGTGACGCCTTTGTCGCCGGCGGCCTACGTCGTGATCAAGATGCTGACATCGCTGGTCCTGGCGGCCGGCGCGGTCTGCGCCGTCTACCTGGTGGGAGCGGTCACGAACAAGGTGTCGATGCCGGCGGATCTGTGGGTCATCACCGGGCTGTACGTGTGGATCGGATCCCTGCTGTTCGCCGCCTTCGGATTGTTCATTGGCTACCTGCTGCCGTCGGAGAACGTCATGCAGATCATCGGGCTCGCGCTGACGCTGCTGTGCTTCGCGGGCGGCCTGTTCATCCCGCTCAGCCAGTTCTCGCCGGGCTTGCAGACCTTTGCCAAGTTCACGCCGGTGTACGGGCTCAACGAGCTCGTCCACTATCCGCTGGCCGGCGGCACCCTGGAATGGAGCTGGATCCTGAACCTGGCCGTGTGGCTGGCGATCTTCGTGGCCGGCGCCGTCTGGCGCCTGCGCCGCGACACCGCGCGAGTGTGATCAAGTGCCGGTCACCTGCCTGATGTGCCGGTCAGGCCGCCCGCGCCCGATTCAGCCACTGGCCCGGACAACGGCCCGGACCCTACCGCAGGGAACGTCATGAAAGTAGCGCCGGAACGACGGACGGCGGTGTACCTAGCCTGTCTGGTGCTGGCTGTCGTGTGGTCGGCGCTCGAGTTCGTCAGCCTGGGGCGGGGGTCCGCGACGTCCGATGCCACGGCGACCGGCAGGGCCCTGGCCGGGTGGGTGGCTGGCCGGGGGCTGGTGGCGGGGCGCCCGTCCGCGGCGCAGGACGGCAACGTCATCGTGGTCACCGCCGCGACCGCGACCCGCTATGGCCTGCGATCGGTCGCCGACCTGGGCTCGCTGCGCGCCCTGAACGCGCGGATGGAACTACGCGGGCAGGATCCGCGCCTGGTGGCCGAGAGCTGGCTGCGGGCGCAGGGGCTGGCCTCGGCAGGAGGTGCGTCGCATTGAGCGAGAAGGTGGAAAGGGTAACCGCGCCGACTGGCACGGCGAGCCTTGCGCCGGGTCCCGCCGTGCGGCGGACGCCGCGGCGGCGCCGCCCGACGGGTGCGCCCCCGCCGCTGCCGCACCCGGTCTCGGTCACCACCAGGGCCTGGCTGATCCTCGCGGTTGCCGTCCTGGCCGGCGTGATCGTGATCTCGCTGCAGGCCCCGTCGCTCCGGCTCGATAATCAGGTCAACTCGGCGGTGCTCCGGTTTTTCGCGCGGGCCCGGACGCCGTGGCTGACCGACGTCGCCCACGGGATCTACGCGGCCGGCTCGGGCTGGGGGGCCACGGTGCTCGGGCTGTCGGCGGTCGTGCTGACGATAGTGTTCCGGCGCTGGCGGCACCTGCTGGTGTTCCTGTGCAGCCTGTTCGCCCTCACGCTCGCCATGGATGTGATCACCGAGGGGATGACCCGGCCGCGGCCGTACGGCGTGCTGATCATCGCCGGCTGGGCGGGGTATTCCTCGCCGGCGCTCTCGGCGACGATCCTCACGTTCCTGCTGATGGGCATCGCTTACTGCCTGGTCGTGCCGGGGCGGCCCCGCTCTTACGTAAAGGCGGCCATCGCGGTCATCGTGACCGTGTTCTGCCTGGCCTGCCTGTACCTGGCCGTCGATCACGTGGATGACCTGCTCCTGGGGGTGGCGCTGGGTGTCGCGATCCCGGTCAGCGCGTTCCGTTTCTTCACCCCGAACGAGGTGTTCCCGGTCGCCTACCGGAGCGGCAACACCGCGCACGTGGACGTGACCGGCGCGCGCGGCGAGGCGATCCGGCAGGGCGTACGCGACCAGCTCGGTTTCACCGTCACCGGCATCACGCCGGTCGGGCTGGAGTCCTCAGCCGGGTCCACGCCGCTGCGGCTGCGGACCGAGGGCGGCCCGCAGGAGTACCTGTTCGCCAAGCTCTACACCAAGGGCCACGTCCGCGCCGACCGCTGGTACAAGATGTGGCGGACAATCCTGTACGGTTCCCTGGAGGACGAGCACCCCTTCCAGACGGTGCGGCGCCTGGCCGAGTACGAGGATTACGCCCTGCGCCTGCTGCAAGACGCCGGGGTCGCCGTGGCCAGGCCCTACGGCATCGTGGAGATCACCCCCGAGCGGGAGTACCTGCTGGTCACCGAGTTCTTCGACGGCGCGGTGGAAATCGGGGATGCCGACCTCGATGACCAGGTGATCGGCCAGGGGCTGCTGCTGATCCGCACGCTGTGGGACGCGGGGATCGCCCACCGCGACATCAAGCCGGGCAACCTCATGGTCCGTGCCGGGCAGCTGCTGCTGATCGACGTGGCCTTCGCCCAGGTGCGCCCGTCGCCCTGGCGGCAGGCCGTCGACCTGGGCAACATGATGCTGGTCCTGGCGGTCCGCACCGACCCCGCGCGGGTGTACCGGCAGGCACTGAACTATTTCACCGAGGCCGAGCTGGCCGAGGCCTTCGCCGCCACCCGCGGGGTCGCCAGCCCGACGCAGCTGCGCGCCTTCATGAAACGCGATCCCCGGGACCTGCTCGCCGAGTTCCGCACGCTCGCCCCGCAACGGCACCCGATCGTGCTGCAGCGCTGGAGCGCCCGGCGGGTCACCCTGGCCGCGGCGATGCTCGCCCTCTTCACGGTGCCCGCCGTTTTCGGCGTCGCCTTGCTGGAGCCGGTCACCGCGACCACGGGGGTGCACTTCACACTGGTGCGCGCGGCCACCTGGGCACCCGATTGCGGTACGGGCCATGCGATGATCCTGGCGGCCCAGGCGGTTCCCTCGGCGGCCTTCCTGCCCTGCATCGCCGCAGTCCCGTCGAGCTGGACCGCGGCCGGCCCCGAGATCGCCAGCGGGCGGGCCAGCTTCGTGCTGAACTCCGGCCAGGCCGGGCTGCAGGCGGTGACGATCACCTTGACCGCGACCTGCGATACCTCGGGCGCCCAGCAGGTCCCCTCCGACCAGCCCGGCATGCGCCGGTTCGAGCGCCCGCTGAGCCTGGTCCCTGGGTACTTCGAAGTTCGCTACTACACCTTCCCCGGCGGCTGTGCGACCTACCAGTTCGTCCTGGCGCCCGGCGCGTCCCCGGCCCTGGCCACCACGGCCGGCAGCGCGGTGGCGTTCATGCCCCGGTCGGCGCTGGTCGGCTACGTCCGGCGGACCGAGGGCCTGGCCCTGTGCGGGCGTGGTGCCGCATGCCCGGGATGACCCGGCCGGCCACGGCCCGGCGGCGGGAGGACGCGATTCTCGCCCGCCCCCGGCAGGCCGCTTTGCTCACCGCCGGGGTGGTGGCGGTCACGGCGGTGGTGTTCGTCCTGGTCGCGGACCACGGCACGCTCGCCCGCATCCAGCGGCTGGATGATGCGTGGCTGCGGCTGATGGTCTCCGGCCGGACGCCGCCGCTGACGGCGATCGCCGAGGTCCTCAACATTCTCGGGCTGGTGTATGTCACGCTGCCGGTGCGGATCGTCCTGGCCGGGTTCCTGGCCCTGCGCCGCCGGTGGTGGCATCTGGCCGCCTTCACCGCCGCCATCGTGCTGTCGGAGGCGCTGATCGGCTCGCTCAAAGGGATCTATGACCGGGCCAGGCCGCCCGGATCGCTGGTCGCCACCACCAATGCCTCGTTCCCGTCCGGACACGCCATCGCCGCCTCGGTCACCGTCGTCGCGGCGGTCATCGCCCTGGTCCCCGCGGGACGACGGCGTGTCCTGTGGGGCGCGGCCGCGGCGGCGTTCTCGGTCGTGATGGGGCTCTCCCGCGCGTACCTCGCTGCCCACTGGCTCTCTGACGCCACCGCCGGGATCCTGCTCGGCACGTCTTGCGCCCTGGTGACCGCCCTGATAGCCGACCAGTTTCAGCGCTGGCATAACAAGGGGCCGAGACCTGTGCGACCGCAACGCCCGGCTGGCGTTTGTCCCGTGACAGTTGATCTTCCTTTTTGCCAGTGAATCTTGCTCGTCCGGCGTGTCTTGCCACCGTAGTTTGCCCGGTTCGGGATCATTTTGCATGTGATGTCTGTTTCGGACGCCGGTGAGCGGG
>Ga0208324_1000373_pt1 | contig 20987 bp, 24 predicted proteins | sample Sb_taG_2_FD_187707 | JGI IMG/M metagenome (GOLD analysis project Ga0208324, IMG submission 187707) | Peat soil microbial communities from Weissenstadt, Germany - Sb_50d_5_LS metaG (SPAdes) (version 2) | ecosystem: Environmental > Terrestrial > Soil > Wetlands > Peat | place: Germany... | reverse complement strand
AAGCCGCACGCTGCCACAGCCGGCGATCCGTCATCAACTCGACACGCCCAGCCGGCCAGCAACACTCCCGCAACCCCAGCCTGGTCAGCAACGACCACACCGCTCGTCACTCAGGCTGAATAGCTACATTGAGATGGGTTAACAAAGACGGCTGTAGCCTGCGGCACAGACATTGCCGCCTTACCGCCTGTTGCGTGCTCTTTCAGAGGGCACGTCCCTGGGACGGAGTGTGAGATAGGCGCCGTTCGCTACCCTGTGTTTGTGAACTACCAGCCGATAAGCCTCGCTGAACTTGCCCGCTTGGTCACGGTCGAGCCGGACTTCGACACGCGATGGCGTCTGGTGGTCGAGTTCTTGAAGGAATATCACCGGGAGCCCCCAGAGACGCGTCACCGGCTGCTCGCGGATGCGCCGGGAGAGACCGGCGATGAGCGCTGGGATGTGCTCTTCGCAGGACTTGCCGAGCACCTGGCCATACGAGATGGCGAGGACGCGCCTGGGTGGTCGGCATCTCGCGGGCTGCGGCGCTTCTGGTTCCCGTTCGATACGCCGGGCGCGCGCGCGCAGGCGCTCGTGCATGCCCCGGCCGCGCTCCGCAGGCGGGGCGTGTTCGTCGCCGACTACGAGATCGACGTGGCGTGAGCGATCCCTCCCCACTGCTTGACCGCGCGGGCATCGAGGAGGCCTTCCGCCGCCTTGGCGACCGGCTTGCCAGGCGCGGCGTGGTGGCAGACATCTATATATTCGGCGGCGCTGCGATGGCTCTCGCATACGACTCGCGCAGGGCTACCCGGGACGTCGATGCCCTCTTCAAACCGCACGGCATCGTCCTTGAGGAAGCACTGGCCGTAGCCGCCGAGCTCGGCCTGCCCCGCTGGTGGCTGAACGAACAGGCCAGTTCCTATGTCGCACCTGACGGAGACTCGGCGGCCTCCCGGGTGTTCGACCACCCCGGCCTTCGCGTCTTCGCCGCCTCGCCCGAACATCTGCTGGCCATGAAGGCGCTCGCAGCCAGACCTCGGGACGCGGAAGACATCCGGAAACTTGTGCAGCTGCTCGGCCTGCACACTGTCGATGAGGTCCTCGCCTCGGTACGCGAGATCTTTCCCGAAGAGGCACCACCAGCGCGGCTCAGGCTTCTCCTGGAGGACATCCTCCCCGTTCAGGACAGGTGACCACAGAACTTGGTGTAGCCGAAGCGAAATGTGTTGTTATGACAGACACCGCGGGCCGCGGTGTCATCATCAGTAACACTTGCTTCTGTTGTCCCGCGGCAGCTGAGCTGAAGAGGGAGGGTATCGTCGAGTCATACGATTGTGTTATGACACCACCGTCTGATCCTGAAGGGCTGCCGTCGCCATCTTCGGCGCTCCTGCAACTCGCCCGCCTGAAGGCCGGCATGAGCCAGCGGGAACTGGCCGAACGAGCGGGGGTACCGGTCACGATGATCTCAGCCTACGAACGTGACCAGCGGCAGCCGACCCTCAGCACTTTGCTGAGGCTGCTGCGCGCGGCTGGCTTCGACCTACGCCTGCACCTAGCCGCCTACGATCCGCATGACGACATACTCGCCGAGTTGGAAGCCGGCCGCTCCCAATCCGAGCGGCTTCGCCGGGACAGGCAGCTTCAGGCATGGCGGCAGGCAACGCCCGCAGAGGATGTGGCGTGAGCGACCAGGAGGCTGCCGGTGAACCCGAACTCAACGCTGCCGCCATAGTCGCCGCGCTGAACCGGCACCGGGTGCGATACGTGATCATCGGCGCCTTTGCCGCCATTGCTCAGCAGGCCCCGATACCAGCGACAAGAGACATCGATCTGACGCCGGAGACGAGCCAGGAGAACCTGGCCCGGCTCTCTTCGGCGCTGAAGGAACTCGATGCGCGGATCCGAACCGAGGCGGTGCCGGGCGGGCTGCCCTTCAGCCATGATGCCGCGTCCCTGGCGGCGGCCGACGTCTGGAATCTGATCTGTCCTGATGGCGAGTTCGACATCTCTTTCCATCCATCAGGCTTTGAAGGAGGCTACGCCCAGCTCGCGGTCAACGCGCACCGCCTTCACGTCGGTGAAGTTGAGGTAGTTGTCGCAGACCTCGGCGACGTGATCCGGTCCAAAGAATCAGCCGGGCGGCCCAAAGACCTGCGCGTGCTGCCGCTGCTCTACCGGCATCAGTCCACGCGCCGACCGGGGAATGGATGACGAACAATGCCGGCACCGCCGCCGTTCCGCGGGCTCTTGCACTTGAGTGAGGCGGGCTGCTGCCAGCGCCGGGGTTGCGCATTCTGTGTCATTATCGTTTGCATTGCGGTCCATACGTACACTGGCACAAGGACATGGCCTCTGGTAACCTCTCATCCGGGAACAGCGGGAGGCAAAACAAAGGGCGGTCACGAAATAGAAACCGCGAGCGGGGAGCACGACAGAATGAAAGGCGCTACCAGCGACGGCAGCCAGGCCAGCGTCAGCAGGCAGGGCCGACGGCGGCCACGGCAGCCGGTCCCGCGCACGCGCCGGGTGGAGGTCACGCCGACCGGCGAGGAATACACGGTCATAGAAGCAGCAGCCAGGCGAGCGGGGCTGGCCCGCAGGGCGTACATCGCCCAGTACGCTGCCCGGACCGCGGGTCCGCACCGGTCGCAGGTCTCGTTCATGGCGCTATCCGTCCCTGCGCCGCGTCATGGCTGGCGGGCTATCTGCCAGGCCGGCCTGGACAGCGAGCTGGCGCACCCAGCGCATCCGTTCGGTGGCCGCGTCGGGGTGATCGCCGAACTCTTGCGCCATCTGGCCGGCGCAGCCATCGGTTCCGAACCGCTGCATGGTGCGGGTGATCGCCTGGGCGACCATGTTGGTAGTCGGGTTATCTGATTGCTGCAGTTCAGAGACGAACAGCGCCCTGTACAGCCCGTCGTTTATATTCTGTCGGGTGACCGTGAGCCGTGTAGAGGTGGGCATCTCGCACCATCCGGGTTTGTGTCGGCTTGCGCATCGCAATGGGCTCCACGCCGGCGGCGGGTCGTGGGCAGCGCCGCCGACGCAGAGAGGACCGGTCGGAGCCGGCTAGCGGCTGGGCGGGCCGAGGTAGGGGAAGTGGGCCGACAGGTTGTCGTGTGGCTTGAGGCCGGATGGCGGAACCTTGCCGTTGGTCAGCCAGGCGAAGCGGAGGCTGTACACGTCGTCGGTGGGGATGCGGCCGTTGGGGTAGGCGGCGGGCTTGGTGCGGTCGTAGTGCAGGATGTCGGGCAGCACCTGCAGGGCGGCGGCCTTGGCCTGTTCGGGTGAGTAGCCGCCGGCGTTCTGCAGGATCGTGGACCAGGGGTCGAGGTAGTTGGCCACGTCGTCGGCGGGGTGCCGGGAGTTGAACAGGTTCTTCTGGCCGTCGGGGTTGATGAACGGGTTGATGGTCGGGTTGCCGCCGCGGTCCAGCTGCTCCAGGATGCCGTCGGTGTACCGGCTGATCGATGCCCACACGCCGATCACCGGGCCGCCGAGCATGTCGTTGGGTACCTCGAGCACGATCGAGTCGACGCTGTTATCGGCGAAGTCGTCGTGTCCGGTCCACTGGAAGCCGTGCAGGGCGCCTTCGACGTCGGCGAAGAACGGGTCGCTGCGCAGCCCGGCGAACAGCTTGATGCGGCCGGCTTGGACGGGCCGGACATTGTCGTCGAAGCTGACCGGGATGGACTCCGCGAGCACCTCGCCGACGGGCTCCATCTGGCGGGCCTCGGGTCCGGTGGCGTACCGGGCGGTCCCGGTTTGCCTGCCGCGATGGTAGTCGGAGAAGGTGAACGTGAACGCGACGTCTTCGTGTGCGTCGCCGTCGGTGTCGATGTTGATCCGGTAGATCGCGCCGGGGTAGAACTCCGGGCCGGTGACCGGCGCGGGGATGGGGGGCGGGGCGCTGGTCGGGTTCGAATCCATGATCAGGACCGTCTTGTCCGGGTCGTCGGTTGAGGTGAAGACGAACAGGTCGGTAAGGTCCAGGCGCCGGTCGTCGCCGGGGAACTTGAGGTTGTCGGCGCTGAAGTGGTTAGACATTTGGTTTCCTTTGCGTGTCGGGCTTATATGCCGGGCGTGGAGTCAGCTGCGGAGGAAATCCAGCAGCGCGGTATTCACCTGGCCGGCGTGGGTCCACGGGATGGCGTGCGGACCGCCCTCGATCACCACGAGCTGCACGTCGTGGAGCAGGCCGGGCAGCCGCCGGCCGGTCTTGTCCACCGGCAGGACCCGGTCGGCGTCGCCCTGCAGGACCAGCATGGGCACGTCGATCTTGGGCAGATCGGCACGGAAATCGGTGGTCCAGGTCGGGATGCAGGCCACCGCGGCGGTCGCCGAGGCGGCGGCGGCGATGTTCCAGCTGGCCTGGTAGGCCTGCTCACTGACCAGGGTGCCGAGCAGGGTGTCAGCGTTGTAGAAGTTGTCCAGAAAGCCCTTCATCCACGCCGGGGCGTCGGCCGTGGCGACCTGGACGAACCCGTCGAATACGCTCTGCGGCACCCCCTCAGGGTTGTCCGGCGTCTGCAGCAAGAACGGCGGGATCGGCGAGACCAGCACGCCCTTAGCCACCCGTGCCGAGCCGTAGGCGGCCAGGTACCGGGTGACCTCGCCGGTACCCATGGAGTGCCCGACCAGCACGGCCTCGCGCAGGTCGAGGTGCTCAACCAGGGCGGCCAGGTCGGCGGCGAAGGTGTCGTAGTCGTAGCCGGTGGTGGGCTGACTGGACTGGCCAAACCCGCGACGGTCGTAGGTGATGACCCGGTGGCCGGCCGCCAGCAGGGCCGGGACCTGCTTGTCCCAGCCGCGGCCGCTGAGCGGGTACCCGTGGATCAGCACCACGGGCTGGCCGTCGCCATGGTCCTCGTAGTGGATCTCGATGTCCCAGTTGTTTTCCTGTCCGACGGTGACTGCGGGCATGAGGCTTCCTTCCGGTAGCGGACACGGCTGGCGCGGCAGATACGGGTTCCGGCGCCACCCGGGTTTGATCTGGTACTGGCATCAGCGTCCTGCTCCGGGGTGGCGGGTCGCACCTGTAGAAACCCCGGGCCGCACCCCCTAGGTCTGCGTGTCCGGGCCCTACCAGTACCCGTGCAGAACCGTCACGGAACAGGGATGCGGCCAGCCCACCAAACGACCCAGCATCTGGTTTCCACCCCGAGACGCAGCGGCTGTTGCTGACTGCCCCTGTCCAGCCGATCGCCACGCATGTTCCGGATGGGACGCCATAACGTCCTGTCGAAGACGTTCGCGTCCGCGGGGCCGCATGCTCGCCCGATCTCGTGGCGCAGCGATAACCCCCAGTGCGTGGAACGGTTCGTGGAACGAATGTCCTCGGTGCGGGCGATCCTGCTGCCGCACGTCGCCTTCAACTAAGTCGTCCGCGGCGGCCAGCGCGTCCGTAAGGACACCAAGACCCACCAGGACCGCTGGCTGGACATCGACCCGGACACCTGCGCCCTGGTCGCGACCCACCTGGACGAGATCCGCGCCGAGCTGGCCGCCGTTGGCGCCGCGCTACGAGACGACGCCTATCTGTTCTCCGACGACCCAGCCCATACCCAGCCGTGGAACCCCGACTAGGCCACGCACAAGGTCGCCGAGGCGGCCGCCGCGGCCGCGGTCAAGCTCGACATTAAGGGCGGACGGCATTACAACTCCAGCCAGCTCCTGGTCGGCGGCTTCGACCTCCACAATACCGCCGCGCGCCTCGGCCACAGCGGCGGCGGCGCGGCCACGCTGCGGCACTACGCTGACCCGGTCCCCGAGGTCGACCGGCGAGCCGCCGCCTACCTCGCACAGCTGACGGCCGGATCGGCGGCGAAGAGCAGCTGAACCCGACTCTCGCCATAAGACTGTACGGCCACCTATCGTTCGCGGCGTAGGTCAGACCATCCTGCGCCAGCGCAGAAAGCCTGATCCCGATCCGGACCACCGGGTGTCCAAGGTTCGGGACTCGTTTACGATGGCCAGGGAGCCGCCGAAGAGGGGATACCGCGTGATGCTGCAGAGCGTAAACAGCAGCGGGGGATCCTGGACTGGGCGGTGGCAGATGCGCGCAGCGAACCAGGTATCTGAAGTGCTGCCCTGCTGGGCTCTGCGACGACCCAACTTGCAGGCGGATTAGGCCCATGGCTATCGGCGTCCTGGCCCTGGTCGGCACGCGCAAGGGGCTTTTCATGCTGCGGGGGGATGACGCGCGCCGTACCTGGCAGGCTGAGGACCCGCTGCTTAACGGCTGGGGTGTGTTCCACGCGACGGTCGATGCACGTGACGGCACGGTCTACGCGGCGGCGAACCATCTCGTGTACGGTCCGACCGTCCAGCGCTCGTCCGATGGCGGCAAGACGTGGGAGCGCTCGAAGAAGATCGGCCTGCCCGCGTGGTCGGGGCTGACAGTGAACGCAGCGTGGCACATCGAGCCGGGCCTTCCACAGGAGCCTGAAACGCTGTACCTCGGGGCTGATCCCGGCGTTCTTTTCCGCTCTGATGACCGCGGCAAGACGTGGGAGCCCAACCTCGGCCTTCTTGAGCACTGCACGCGTGACCGCTGGTCTCCCGGCGCCGGCGGGTTGTGCTGCCACTCGATTCAGGTCGACCCTGGCGACCGTCAGCGCATGTACGTGGGCATCACCGCGGCGGGCGCCTTCCGCACGGAAGATGGCGGACAGACTTGGATGCCAGTCAACAAGAACGTTGCCGCTGACTTCCTCCCGGATCCATACCCGGAGGTCGGGCAGTGCGTGCACAAGCTGCTGCTGCATCCCGCGAGGCCGGAACGGCTCTGGCAGCAGAACCACTTCGGTGTGTACCGCTCTGACAACTGCGGCGACTCCTGGGAGCGACTCGACGGGAACGGGCTGCCCACTAGCTTCGGCTACCCGATCATGATCGACCCCAAGGACCCTGATAGGGCCTTCGTTATCCCGGAGGAGGGTCCCGAGTATCACTACAGCCCGGACGGGCAGCTTGCCGTCTACCGCACGCGGGACGCCGGGCGGACGTGGGAGGAGATCTCGGACGGCTTGCCGCGGCCGTCCTGGGCGGCGGTGCTCCGCGAGGCGTCGGCCTTCGACGCGGACTCGCTCTACTTCGGGACCCAGAGCGGCTCCTTCTTCGCGCTCGCCGACGGTACCTGGGTCGAGGCGGCGCGAAATCTTCCTCCTATCTTGTCGGTGGAGGTCACGCAGTGGTTCACGTGATAGTTCCGAACATGCTCGCTGCGCAGGCTGGGGGCAGGCAGCGCTTCGACGTCGCGGCAGAGACTGTGGGGGACGCGCTGCGAGCCCTGCCCGTCGCCGATCTCCTCTTCAACGAGCGCGGCGAGTTGAATAGGTTTCTGAATGTGTATGTCGACGGGACCGACACGCGCGAGCGGGGCGGTCCCGCTTGTCCGCTAACCGGTGCGCGCGAGATACGCATCGTGGCCATGGTCGCCGGCGGTTAGATCCCGGTCCAGGCGCAAGAGATGACCCGTATCCCGTTTCAGGACGCCAATGCCGGGCTCGCCGGACGTAAAGCCGAGTGTGCGAGGCTGGACCGGCTGCTGGCCGATGCGCGGGTTGGGCGGAGCGCGGTGTTGGTGCTGCGCGGTGAGGCGGGGATAGGCAAGACCGCCCTGATGGGTTACGCCGCCGAGCGCGCTGCGGGCTGCCGGGTCGTTCGTGCGGTAGGGGTCGAGTCGGAGATGGAACTTCCCTTTGCCGGCCTGCATCAGTTGTGCGGCACGATGCTGGTCGGCCTCGGACAGTTGCCGCCGCCGCAACGCGATGCGCTCGGGACGGCGTTTGGCTTGAGTTCGGGGGAGCGGCCCGACCGGTTCCTGGTGGGTTTGGCGGTGCTCGGTTTGCTATCTGACGCTGCCGAGGAACGGCCTCTGGTGTGTCTGGTTGATGATGCCCAATGGCTTGACCGGTCCTCGGCACAGGTGTTGGCGTTCGTGGCGCGGCGCCTGCAGGCGGAGTCGGTTGTGCTGCTTTTCGCGGTGCGTGAGCCGGGCGAGCTTGACGAACTGGCCGGGCTGCCGGATCTGCCGCTGCAGGGGCTGCCGGACGACCGTGCGCGCGAATTGCTTGCGTCGGTCATCACCGCGCCACTAGACGAGCCCGTGCGGGATCGGATACTCGCTGAGGCGCGCGGCAATCCGCTGGCGCTGCTTGAGCTGCCACGTGGACTGTCGCCGGCGAAACGGGCCGGCGGCTTCGGTCTGCCGGGCGAGCAACCGCTGCCGGGCCGGATCGAAGCGAGCTTCCGTCGGCGCGTCCAGCAGCTGCCCGCCGCCACCCAACGGCTGCTGCTGGTGGCTGCGGCCGAGCCGACCGGTGAGCCAACTCTGCTCTGGCGAGCAGCCGCGGTACTGGGCATCCCAGCTGAGGCGGCGGCTCCTGCGGAAGCGGATGGCCTGCTTGAGCTCGGCGCGCAAGTTACCTTCCGCCACCCGCTGCTGCGTTCAACGGTCTACCGTGCGGCGGTGGCCGAGGAGCGCCGAAATGCGCATAGGGCGCTGGCCGCGGCCACCGATGCCGAGGTCGATCCGGACCGCCGGGCCTGGCACCGCTCCCACGCGACGCTCGCGCCCGACGAGGACGTCGCCTGGGAGCTGGAGCGTTCCGCCGGGCGGGCTCAGGCGCGCGGCGGGCTGGCCGCAGCTGCTGCTTTCCTGCAGCGCGCCGCGGCGCTGACACCTGACCCGGATCGGCGGGCGCGGCGCGCGCTCGAGGCCGCGCGGGCCAAGCAGCTGGCCGGAGCACCCCAAGAGGCCTCGACGCTCCTCGCAACCGCAGCGGCCGGGCCGCTGGGCAAGTTCGACCAGGCCGGGCTCCAGCGCCTGCGCGGGCAGATCGCCCTGGACTTGAGGCGCGGCGGAGCCGCGGTGCCGTTGCTCCTTGATGCGGCTAGGCAGCTAGAACTGCTCGATCCCGGCCTGGCGCGCGAGACATACCTGGAGGCGTTGCGCGCGGCGAGCATCGCGGGCCGCCTCGGGGGCGGTGTATTGGAGGCCGCTGAGGCCGCTCGCCGGGCACGGCCCGCACCAGGGGTACCTCGTGCCGCCGACCTGCTACTCGATGGCCTTGCAGTCCGTTTCACCGATGGTTACGCGGCCAGCGCGCCGGCGCTCAAGCGGGCACTCAGCGAGGTTCGCGACCAGGGCCGGGGTGCCGGGCAAGACCTGCGCTGGCCGTGGATCGCTCGTCGCGTCGCGCCTGACCTGTTCGATGACGATGCATGGCATGAGCTGGCCACCCGCAACGTGCAGATCGCGCGCGACGCCGGTGCGCTCGCAGTGCTCACGCTCGCCCTCGACCTTCTCGCGCTTGAACGCATCTTCGATGGCAATCTTGGTGCTGCGGCGGGGCTGATCGACGAGGCCGACGCGATCGCGGATGCGACCGCCACCGCACCGATGGTGTTCGCAAGACCGCTGCTCGCTGGGTGTCGCGGCGACGAGGCACATGCATTGGCGCTGATCGAGGCCAGCGAATCAACGGCGATCGCCCGGGGGGAGGGGGTAGTGCTTACCTTTGGCGAGCTTGCGCGTGCGGTGCTCTACAACGGCCTCGGCCAGTATCGGGCGACGCTGGGCCCGGCTGAGAGTGCGAGCGCGCGGGACGAGCTGATGCTCTCGGTGTGGTCGCTGCCCGAGCTGGTCGAGGCGGCCACACGCTGCGGCAGGACCGAGCTCGCGGCCGACGCGCTGGAGCGCCTCTGCGAGCGAACGCGCGCGGCCGGGACCGAGTTGGCGCTCGGCATCGAGGGGCGCTCACGAGCGCTGCTCAGCGATGGCGAGCGCGCCGAGCGCCTGTACCGTGAGGCGATCCAGCGGCTCGGCGGCACCCGCATGCGCCCCGCCCTGGTCCGCGGTCATCTCCTGTACGGCGAGTGGCTGCGGCGCGAGAACCGCCGCGTGGACGCACGCGTGCAACTGCGCATTGCCTACGAAGGCTTCGTCGCGATGGGCATGGAGGCGTTCGCTGAGCGCGGCCGTCGCGAGCTGCTGGCCACGGGTGAGACTGTGCGCAAGCGCACGGCTCAACCGGCCAACGAGTTCACCGCCCAGGAGACACAGATCGCGCGGCTCGCAGATGACGGGCTGACAAATGCAGAGATCGGCGCCCAGCTGTTCCTGAGCGCCCGCACCATCGAATGGCACATGCGCAAGATCTTCACCAAGCTCGATATCAGCTCCCGCAAACAGCTTCGCGAGGTACTGCGCGACGGCGGACGGATGGCCGCGGCGACCTAGCGCAGCGACTTGAACGCCGCCCGGATCTCGGTCGCGAACAGCTCGGGCTCTTCCCAGGCGGCGAAGTGGCCGCCCCGGTCGACCTCGTGGAAGTAGCTGAGGCTGGGGTAGACCTTCTCGACCCAACTGCGCGGGGCCCGGAAGATCTCGCCGGGGAACGTGGTGAAGCCGACCGGGACTGAGACCTGCGGAGGAGCCTGCCCGGCCGTGAGGGCTGCTGCTTGTCCGGTCTCCCAGTATTCCCGGGCCGCCGAGGCCCCGGTGCCCGTCAGCCAGTAGAGCGTGATGTTGTCGACGATGCTCTCCCGGGTGAGATGGCCCGCGGGCTGCTTGTCCAGGAAGGCACGAGAGATCTTGTAATAGCTGTCCGTGTCATGGTCGAGCATCCAGGCCGCCAGGGCGACCGGTGAATCCAGCAGAGCGTAGCCGATCGTCTGCGGCCGCGTGTCCTGCTCGATGAGATAGCCATTGCCGCTCGTCCTGAACGTCGTGATCGCGTCGAGCGCCGCGCGTTCCTCCTCGGAGGGTGCCGCCGAAGGGTAGCCGCCGCCCAGCCCCGCCAGGAGCAAGTTCATGTGGATGCCGAGCAGCCCCTCGGGCGCCTGGCGGCCCATCGCGTCGGTGACGGCTGCGCCCACGTCGCCGCCCTGGGCGACGTAACGGGTGTAGCCCAGGCGGTGCATCAGCTCCGCCCAGGCTGCCGCGATGCGGCCGGGGTTCCAGCCGACCTCTGCCGGTTGGGCGGAGAAGCCGTAGCCGGGCAGGGACGGCACCACGAGGTCGAACGCGTCCCCGGCGGAGCCGCCGTGCGCGGTCGGGTCGGTGAGCGGGCCGACGACCCCGAGCAGCTCGATCACCGAGCCTGGCCAGCCGTGCGTGATGATCAGCGGCAACGCGTCCGCGCGCCGCGACTTCACGTGAATGAAGTGGATGCCCTCCCCGTCAATCTCGGTCCTGAACTGCGGCAGCGCGTTCAGCCTTGCCTCGCACGTGCGCCAGTCGTAGCCGGTCGCCCAGTAGCGGGCGAGCTCCTGGAGCATCGCCAGCTGCACGCCTTGCGACCGGTCGGCGACGAGCTCCTGGCTGGGCCAGCGCGTCGCCGCGATGCGCCGCCGCAGGTCGGCGATCGCCTCGCCGGGCATGTCGACCTGGAAGGGACGAATTTCAGTTCTGCCGGACATAGGACCTTCCCTCTCCCTGGGTTGGCTGACGAGCGCCGACGGCCGGACCGGCCAGCGCCAGCCCGAGGTTGCAGGGCAACGACCTTCATCCCGCGACTGTGGACTAGTCGGTACTGACTTACGATCGTGGATCGGGCGGGGACGTCGCGCCCGTGCCATCCCCTGGCCTGGACCCTGGCGACGTAGCGGGTCTGGCCGAGACGGTTCATCAGCTCCGCCCAAACTCGTGCGGTGCGGCCGGGATCCCAGCGGACCTCGGCCGGCACTCTGGAGAAGCCGTAGCTGGGCAGCGACGGCAGCACCAGGTCGAACGCGTCCCCGGCGGGGCCGCTGTGCGCGGCCGGGTCCGTCAGCGGGCCGACGACCTCGAGCAGCTCGATCACCGATCGGGCCAGCCGAGCGTGATGATCAGCGGCAACGCGTCCTCGTGCGGCGACTTGACGTGGATGAAATGGATGCCCAGCCCGTCGAACGACCATCGCTTCTGTGTCGCGCCAGGCAGACACCCTGGGAGACATGCTGCTTCGGATCCCTGGCCTGCCCTAGCCGCCTGGTCTGCCAGGTCCGTATACGCCGCGAATGACACAGCCGCCGCAGGTCGACGTGGAGCCGACGATTTAGGCCGGGAGCCGCCCCAGGGACGTGCCAGGGGTGTCGACCAGGGTTTCTTACCGGCGCGGTGCGGCACGCGTGACGCGAGGATGATGCCCGCCGACCCGCCAGCAGAGGCGGTCAGGCCTGGTGAAAGAGATCCGTCATGAGCTCCTCGTCGACCACGCTGCCGACCTCGGAGGGTCCCGGCTCCATCTCAGGTGCACCGAAAAGCACCGGTACCACTGCCGTGAACGCGGATATGGCCGTTCGGCCGTTTCGCGTCGATATTGCCGAAGAGGCGGTCGCCGACCTCCGGCGACGGATCGCGGCGTGGCGGCCGCCCGAGCGGGAGCCTGTCGATGATCAGTCACAGGGCGTACAGCTCGTGACGGTACAGGACCTCGCGAACTACTGGGCAACCGAATACGACTGGCGCGGATGCGAGGCGAAGCTGAACGCGCTCCCGCAGTTCGTGACCGAGATCGACGGGCTCGACGTACATTTCATCCACGTCCGGTCGCCGCACCAGGGCGCGCTGCCGCTGATCGTCTTGCACGGCTGGCCCGGCTGGATCATCGAGCAGCTGAAGATCATCGAGCCGCTCACCAATCCCATCGAACACGGCAGGAGCGCTGATCTGCTTCAACGAAGCCGAACGAGGAGGCCACTTCGCCGCCTGGGAACAACCGCAACTGTTTTCCGAAGAGCTGCGCGCGGCGTTCCGCACACTGCGCTGAAGGAAGCCCCGCAGGTTCGGCTGTTCAGAGTCGAGTCTCAGGACCCGTGCGACAGGTCCGTGGTCCTGAGGTGAGCGCGTACCTGGTGGGCAGGTGGCTTGCTTGCCGCGCAGCAAAGGGAGGAGCAGTGATGACGATCCCTGCGGAGGCCGCCCGGCCGGATGACGGGTTCATCGACGCCCTGCACGTTTCCGGTCCGGCCGATGAGCACGTCGGCAAGCTGATGATGTTCGGGCAGTTCGTGGGCTCCTGGGACCTGGAGTGGACCGGAACCGGCGCTAACGGCGAGCCTGCCACCGCGACCGGCGAACTGCACTTCGGCTGGGTTCTGGGCGGCCGCGCCGTGCAGGACATCTGGATCGTTCCCGGCCGCGGCCAGCCCGGCGAGGGCCAGCCACCCTCGGCGTTTCACGGTTCCACGATCCGGTTCTACGACCCCTCTATCGACGCCTGGCGTTCCACCTGGGTCGAACCCGTCAACTGCCGGGTGCGGCGGTTCGTCGGCCGGCCCGCCGACGGTGACATCCTGCTGGTCAGTGACGAGGAAGATCCCCAGCTGCGCTGGCGCTTCACCGACATCGGGCCCGACTCGTTCACTGGCAGGGCCAGGCTTCACACGACGGTGGCCGAACCTGGGTCCTCGAGGAGCAGATGCGCGCCACCCGGCGCCGCAGCCGCTGAGCAGCCGGGTGCGGCCGGGAGCTGCAACTGGCTGGCCAGCACGGCGAGCGCCTGCTGGCGCTGCACACTTGCAGCAGCCTGGTGCCTCACGGCGGCAACTTACCGGTGGCGGCCCAAAACGGCCGCGGGTCCGGGCGCGCGACACACCATGCCGGTGCGTGCTTGACCCGCGAAGAGTGCTGCGGCAAAGCGAGTACAACCAGTGGCTGAGGAACGCGGCGCCGCTGATGGAGGCGGCGCTGCGGTGGCTGGCTGACCAGACGCCGGGCAGCAATGGCAGATAGGAGCACCGGTCAAGCGTTCCTTGATCCCTTACGATCACTGACCAGCCCCAACATCCCGGTCAACGACGTAACTAAGCGCGGCTGGCAAGAAGGCCGCCACCACCCAGACCCCGATGGGCCCAGGGCCGTCGAAGAGAGGCGTGAGCGCAGCCATCGCCGACCGTTCACCTTTCCCGTGCGCTCTGGACCAGGAATTATCGATCATTGCCGTCATGTCATCGCCTCGCTCATGCCTGGGGTGCCTGGCCCGTGCGCCGTAGAGCGCGCCGCTCGTCCTCGCTGGTGCCGCCCCACACGCCGGCCTCCTGGCCGCTGGCCAGCGCCCATTCCAGGCAAGGAGTACGGGCGGTGCATCCTGCGCATATTTGTTTGGCCCGGACCACCTGACGCAGCGCCGGCCTGGCGTTCCCGACCGGAAAGAACAGCTCGGGATCGGTGTCACGGCACGCGGCGAGATCGCGCCAGTCCGTGCTTCCGCTCGGGGCTGGGCGGGGCGGCAGGTGAACCCGTATGTCAGTCACTGGGTCGCACCTGACCCGGGCGCATCATCGTAGCCTGTGTCTTGGTGGGCATCTCGCACCATCCCGGTTCTTGTCTGCTGGCATCCACACTTTCGCTCTTGGTGGCCTCTCGCGCCCGTGAAGGCCCCTGGCCCCGGCCCTGGCGCAGGTTAAGGCCGCCCCTGCGTTCCTCGTCTTAAGCAGCTGCGATTGTCTGCTGGGCCGCCCGGTTTCCGGTCCGGCCCGGGAGCAGGCTGACGGGCGGTGTTAGTGGTGTCCGGCGGGAGGCGGTATGGACGCTTATACCTGGCCGGGCCGATAACGGTGAATTTCCGGACCCCAAGCGGCACGCCGGGCTCACCGACCGGCGTAGCGAATGCGTCGTGCTTGGCCGCTTCGTTGATGGCGTGCGGGCTGGTGAGCTCCGGGCGCAGCTGGGTGCAGCCGAGCCGGGCAACCGCTTCACCGTACAGGCGCTCGGCAGTCTCGCCCTGGCTCACCTGCGCGCTTGAGCGCGCCTCGATTCCCAGCCCGAAGTCGGTCCCGGCAGCCCGTGTCGTTTCCGCGAGCCGGTTGAGAGCATCACTGGCAACTTGTGTATCCCCGCTGCGGGCGGCGGCCTCGATCAGCTCGGGCAGCGCCCGCATGGAGACATTGAGCTTTACCAGGCCAGCCGGGCGGACCTCCGCACCGGCGACGGCAACCGACCACCCGGCACGGGGGCTACGAGTCAGGGGACCAGGGGACCGGGCCAGGGTCGTTCACAGGCGCGCCGGGCCGCCGAGGCATGTGAGGGTGGACGTCAGGGCCAGTCGCGGTGGCACCGCCTCGCAAAGCGCATTGCCGCATGCGGACCGTAAGACCACGGCCCGTTCGGCACATTAAAGATTTCCACTAAGCAGCCGCGAAGAAATAATTGATGTTTTACCGGTGTGTCGTCTGCTTCCGTGACGGTACGGGTGTCTCGTGGGGTTCTGGCCGGATGGTGTAGTTCCAGTCCGGGTGGAAGTCGTGCTTGCCGATGGGCAGGGCGCCGACCTGTTTGCTGGTGTAGCGCAGGCCGGTGGGGTATTCGCTGGTGTCCAGCTCGGCGGTGACAGTCAGCCCAGTGGACGTGGTGGTGGCGGAGATCAGCTCGACGACGGCCTGGTGGCTGGTCAGCGGCCGGCCGCGCCAGTTGCGGGTGATCTGGGCGAACAGCCGGTGCTCCACCTTGTTCCACTTGGAGGTGCCGGGCGGGTAGTGGCAGCAGGTGACCTCCAGCCCGGTCTCGGCGGCCAGCCGGGCGAGTTCCACCTTCCAGGCCCGGGCCCGGGCGGCGTTGGACCCGCCGGAATCGGCGCAGATCAGCAACCGCCGCGCGTCGGGGTAGCGGGCGGACCCGTCGGCCCGCCACCAGCGGCGCAGGGTTTGCACCGCGAACGCGGAGGTGTCGTGGTCGGTGCCGACGCTCACCCACCCGGTGTTGGCGCCTAGGTCGTAGATGCCGTAGGGGATCGCCTTGCCGGCCGCGTCGGAGGGGAAGTCGTGCACGTTGACCCGCTCGGGCTGCCCCTTGGGCCGCCACTCGGCGCCGCCGTTGGCGAACTCGCCGACCTTCTCCTTCTTCTTGGCGTCCACCGACACGACTGGGTCCCCGGCGGCTAGGAACTCCCCGGCCCGGGCGGCGATGTAGCGGAACTGGGCGTCCCGGTCGGCGTGCTGGGCGCCCTTGGCCACCTTCGCGTTGCCCTGCAGGCTGTAGCCCTCGGCTTTCAGCAGCCGCGCCACCGTCCGGTCCGACACCGGGTGCCCGGCCTTCGCCAGCGCACCCGCCAGGTTCCTTGTGGACAGGCACGTCCAGCGCAGCGGCGACACCGGATCCCCGCGGGCGGCCGGGTCCACCAGCGCCATCAGCGCCGGCACCAGCCGCTGGTCGGTGCTGGCCAGCTTCTTGCGGCCGCCGCCGGGCGCCCGCACCCGCGGCTCCGGCCTGCCCTCCGCCTCCCGCACTCCCCGGCCCACCGTGTCCGGGTGCACGCCGGCCGCCTCCGCCACCGCCTTGATGCCGCCGCGGCCCAGCTCCAGCGCCTCCGCCCCGAGCATCAGCCGTCGCTGCCGCTCATCCAGGTGCGGCCGCAGCAGCTCGTACAGCCGCGCCACCCGCTCCCCGGCAGCCTCCCCGCCTCCGTTGCCGTTCGCCATACCACAAACGGTAGGCCCCCCGGAGCCAAAAACCTAGCTTATTTTGTCGCGCCTGCTAAACGAACCGTGTTCCACCTTTCCGTGCCAGGAGGTGCCGACCATGGAGTACCTGGTCACTATGACCACGCAGGTCCCGGAAGGAACCCCGGATGAGACCGTGGACGACGTCCGCACCCGCGAGGCCGCCCGGTCCCGCGAACTCGCGGCCCAGGGACACCTGCTGCGGCTGTGGCGCCCGCCGCTGCGGCCGGGCGAATGGCGCACGCTCGGCCTGTTCGCCGCCGCCGCCGACGGCCAGCTCGAAGAGGTCCTGACCTCGATGCCGCTGCGGGTGTGGCGCACCGACGAGGTGACGGCCCTGCGTCCGCACCCCAACGATCCGGGCCTGGCCGCGGGGGCGGCAGGCTCAGAGTTCCTGACCACGTTCGTCATCACCGTCCCGGACGGCACGCCGAGCCGGGCCGTCGAGGAGACCGAGGCGCGCGAGGCGGAACGCGCGAAGGAACTGGCCGGGCAGGGACACCTGCGGCGACTGTGGAGGCTGCCCGGCCAGGGACGCGCGCTGGGCCTGTGGCAGGCCGCCGCCCCGGCCGAGATGCAGGCGATCTTGAGGTCGCTGCCCCTAGACCCCTGGATGACGGTGCAGACCACGCCCCTCTCGCCGCACCCGAGCGACCCGGTAGGCCGGTCATGAGCGAGACCAGCCACCGGGTCGCCGTCATCGTCGGCGCCGAGCTGTTCCTCAGCCCGCGCACGGTCGAATGGCACCTGCGGAAGGTGTTCACCAAGCTCGGCATCAGGGCCCGCAGGCAACTCCGCGAGGCGCTGCCCGACCTCAGCCACGTGGGCCTGCCGGCCTGACGACGGTCCTCGGCCACGAGCCCGTGACGAGGCCGGACCAGGGGACCTGGCCAGGGCTCGTCACGGGCGCGGCCGGGTCCACCGCGATCGATCCTGGATGTCAGGACCAAACCCCGGCGGCCTTGACCGGCCGCCAGTTTGACCAGACAGGAGCCGAGATGGCGGAGTCGCACAAGAAAGGCAGCGTGGTGATCGTCGGAGCGGGTTTCGCCGGCTTCAATGCCGCGCGGGAACTGTCCCGGCTGATCGGGGCCACGACCGAGATCGTGGTGATCAACGCGACGGACTACTTCCTGTACCTGCCGCTGATGCCGCAGGTGACCGGCAGCCTGGTGGAGCCGTCGCACATCCGGGTCTCGCTGCCCAGCCAGCTGCGCAAAACCCGGTTCGTGCTCGGCACGGTGAACCACGTCGACCCCGTCAAGAAGGTGGTGAGCTGGGCGGGCCCGGAGGGCGCAGCCGGGCAGGCCGGCTACGACCGGCTGATCCTGACCGCGGGCAGCGTCAACAAGCTGCTGCCCATCCCGGGCATCGCCGACTACGCGCACGGGTTCCGCACCATCGCCGAAGCCACCTACCTGCGCGATCACATCATCCGCCAGCTCGAGCTGGCCTCGGTCGCCGCCGACCCGGCCGAGCGGGCGGCGCGGTGCACGTTCGTGGTAGTCGGCGCGGGCTACACCGGCACCGAGGTCACCGCGCACGGGCAGCGGCTGACCACCCGGCTGGCCCGGACGCTGCCCGGGCTGGCCGGGCAGGAGATCCGGTGGATGCTGCTGGACCTCGCGCCCCGGGTGCTGGCCGAACTGGACCCGCGGCTGTCCCGGACCGCCGAGCGGGTGCCGCGCCGCCGCGGCGTGGAGGTGCTCACCGGCGAATCGGTCGCCGAGGCCCTCGACGGCTCCGTGCAGCTGACCACCGGGGACAAGTTCGTCACCCGGTCGCTGATCTGGTGCGTCGGAGTGCGGGCCGACCCGCTGGTGGACGGCCTGGACCTGGCCACCAACCGGGGCCGGCTGGAGGTCGATGAGTTCATGGCCGTGCCCGGTCAGGCGGACATCTACGCGTGCGGGGACTGCGCCGCGGTGCCCGACCTGACCCGTCCCGGCCAGGTCTGCGGCATGACCGCCCAGCACGCGCAGCGGCAGGGCACGCTGGTGGCCCGCAACGTCGCCGCCGCCCTCGGCAGCGGCACCGCGCGGCCGTACAAGCACCGCGATCTGGGCTTCCTGGTGGACCTCGGTGGCCTGGCCGGCGCCGCCAACCCGCTGCACATCCCGCTGTCCGGCCCGGCCGCCAACGCCGTCACCCGCGGCTACCACCTGTCCGCCATGTCCGGGAACCGGATGCGGGTGCTGACCGACTGGACCCTGAACGGGATCACGTCCCCGGAATCGACATCCCTCGCGGTGATCAGCGCAGAGTCCGTCCCGCTCGACGTGAACCAGCCACGAGCCTAACCGGAGAGCCACGTGGGTGATCAGGTTCGGGAACGCCAGGCACGCGCAGCCCTTGCCGTGTTCCTGGCCAGGCTCGCAGCCGTGTCCGCCTGCGCCGCCACCCGCGGCGGGACGGCTGGTGCAGGCGGGGGCCGTCGTCGCAGGTCTCGGTGATGTGCAGCTTGTAGCCCAGCCAGAAGGTGTCCCGCTTGACGCCCCACCGGGCGTCGGTGTCATAGGGAGAGGCGATCCGGGTATGGCCGGCGGGTGGGCGCCCTCTGGCTCCTTCTCCCGCCGCTTGATCACCTCCCGTCCGTCTGTGGTGATGGCGCGGGTGCAGTTCTGCAACAGCACCCGGCGTAGCACGTCCACTGCGGGCAGTTCCCGCAGCCAGGCCGGCGCCGGTTTGCCGTAGACGGCCTCCAGCAGCGCGTACCCGTCCCGGGCATACGCGATGGCCAGCTCATCCTGCCTCGTCTGCGAGGCCGGCGGCCGCCACGACGTCACCGGCGTGCCGTAGCGGCGGTTCCAGTCCGGCACGCAGATCCGCTGCGCCAGCCAGTCCGGGTGCGCCACGGCCAGCGCCTCCACCCGCGGCCCGCACGCTTTCCCCGGCCAGCTCCAGACGGTTCAGCGCCGCCACCGCGGCGATCACGTGGGTGGAGTCGGTGCGCTGCTTCCCGCCGGCCTTGACCAGCCCATCAGCGGCCAGCCTGGCCAGGATCCGGGATCTGGCCGCGGGCGCTTCGGTGACCCATGTGCTGTTCAACAACTGCTACCGCAACTACGCCCAGGTCAACGCCCAGCAACTCGAGGAGCGGCGGCCGGGCCTCTAACAGGACGATCTGCAGGGCCAGCCGGGGCGGGCAGCCGCGGCAGACCAGCGCCGCGATCTGATGCCAGTCGACGTGGTCGGCGACCGCCTCGGCCAGCGCCCGGGGAATCCCCAGCCGGGCGAGCTGCCGGGCCCGCCAGTCGTGGATAAGCGGCTCATCGTGGTCGATAGTCTCGTGCCAGCCCTGGTCCATATCCTTCTCCGGTAGATCAATCTAGACGGCGATGCCGCCCGGTTCCGAGCCGCCGGACAGGCGCCACATGAAACGCAGCCCGCGCAGGTTCTGCTCCACCTCGGCCGCCGCCCCGTCCGCGTCGCCGGCCCGGATCGCCTCCAGCAGGCGGCGGCGTGAGGACAGGACGATGCCGTCGGCGGCCGGGCCGACCGCGACCATCAGGTCATGGAGGGCGCCGACGGCCGCGTTCAGGAGCATGGCCGGCCCGGGCCGGTCCGCGATGACGTCCGCCAGCAGGCCGAATATCTGCACATGGGCGGTGACCTTGCGGTCCCAGGCGAACCTGGCCGGCAGGCAGCGGGCCTGCCCGACGCTGTCCTGCAGGGCCTTCAGGTGCTGCGGGGTCATCCGCGAGCAGGCCGCGCGGGTCGCCAGCGCGCACCACCGGATCAGCTCGTCGTCCATTCGGTCCTCCCGGGCTGGGCTGGTCCCCTTTTCCCTAGCATCGGGACCCCGTACCGCCCTCGCATCAGTCATTTGCACTGGTTTTGACCCGGGACGGCAGCCCCGGTGGTGAACCAGGGTGCGGGCGGAAACTACTCACAGGCAAGTGAATCGCCCGGCGACGGAAATCTTCACGATGCGCCGGTCACCGCCGCCGAACGCGATGAGTTGCTCGCGCTGCTGGAAGCCATGGACATGCCCACCGATCCCATCGCGGAGCTCAACGTCCAGGACTGAGGATAAGACGGTGGATACACGCAGCTGATCCTTGATGACCATTACGCGCAGCGCCGGGTGTTCGCGATCCTGGAGCAGGTCAGCGGTGCGGACACCGAGGTGCTGTCCGCCCTGTGGGGACGGCTGGCATCGTTTCTCGAGTTGCACGCGGCAGCCGAGGAGGAGGTCTTCTACCCGGCGCTTCTGCAGGCAGGCCAGGCCTGGCCGCACGGCGGGCGTCCGGCGTGCAGAGCGAGACGCTCGACGCGATCCACGACCACAACGAGATCATGCCCGCCCGGCCGCCGGTGATTGTCCCCGCGCTTTGATCTAAATACGGTTGAATTCGGCCACGCCGAGCTGGTATTTTCACGGAATGTCGTCTCTTGACGACTTATCGCACATGCAATCCAAATGCGACATGGCGGGCCGAACTCGGTCGTCTTTGCCCGTCCGGCGGTTCTGCGCAAGTACTGGCGCGGCCCTGACGGCCGACCAGGGTGCCGGGCCAGGGCCTGCTACGGGCGCGACGCGCCCTGCTACGGGCGCGACGCGCCCTGCTACG
>Ga0208324_1000371_pt1 | contig 21018 bp, 23 predicted proteins | sample Sb_taG_2_FD_187707 | JGI IMG/M metagenome (GOLD analysis project Ga0208324, IMG submission 187707) | Peat soil microbial communities from Weissenstadt, Germany - Sb_50d_5_LS metaG (SPAdes) (version 2) | ecosystem: Environmental > Terrestrial > Soil > Wetlands > Peat | place: Germany... | reverse complement strand
CCGCCGCCTTGACCAGCCGGGTGGTGATCGAGCAGGCCAAGGGCGTGCTCGCCGAACGCGCCGGCGTCGACCTGGCCCAGGCCTTCACCCGGCTGCGGGCCTACGCCCGCAGCCACAACCTGCGCCTCGCCGACGTCGCCCAGGCCGCCATCGACGGCACCGTGGATCCCGCAGCCTGGGCCGGCTCCCCCGGGGAAGCGCCCCGGCCGGTTCACATCGAGGTCAGCGACGATGGCCGCACAGTCGCCGCAGCCGAGGTGATCACCTCCGAAGGACCCGGCGGAACCGCCCAGGTGTCGTTGCACGCCGAGTCCGGGCACATCACTCCAGGCCGCCGCGCGAGCCTGGTCGACGCGGTACTCGGCCTGCCGCAGGTGCGGGAAAGCGCGCGCTTGAAGGCCGCATTCCGGCTCGGCGATAGCGAGTCACTGCAGCGACTTCAGCAGCGCTGTGACGCTGTCAGCACCCACCCAGCCGGGTGGAGCGCCATCCTGGAGGCGAGCCTTCCGCCCGGCCGCCCGGGCAGCACAGCGCAGGAGCCAGCCGGCGAGGCACCCTCTCAGTGAAGATCGCTGCCGTAGGTGCAGCGCCGAGTCGGCGCGGACGTCAGCAACGATGCTGGTCCTGGCGATGTGCTGGTACCGATTCGGGCACCAGCCGCGCCGGGGCGCGGCTGAGCCTGGTACGGCCGTCCGGTGACAGCATGACCACCCGGGCACCATCGGGTTGCCGCCAGCTCGCCGTTCTTTGCCGGCCCCAGGCCTACGCCAGCCCGGATGCCGTGGCGGCTGGCGCTGGCCTGACCGGGCGGAAGTTCAGCCGGTGCTGCCGGCGGGAACCTCACCCTGCCCGGCTGTGCTCCCGGAGATGGTGCGGCTGCCGCCGGGCCCATGGGTGATCTCGACCCGGCGGGCCTGGGTCTTGGGCGAGGCGGGGATGATCACGTGCAAGACACCGTCGGCGTAGCTGGCGGTGAGGTTCTCCGCGTCCACGCCCTCGCCCAGAGACAGCTGCCGGGTGAACGACCCCTGGGGCCGCTCGGCGACGATGACCTGATCGCTCTCGCCGTAATGCGGGCTGCGTTCGGCCCGGATCGTCAAGGTGCTCTGCTCGACGGTCACCTCGACGCTGCCGGGGTCCACGCCGGGCAGGTCGGCCTCGACGTGGTAGCTGCCATCCCCGGCGCGGTAGACGTCCATGGGCATGGCGAGCGGGGCACGCGTCCCGGTCGCGGCCATGGACAATAGCCGCTCCAAAGGGTCCCGGAAGGGATCGAACCTGATCACTGCCATTGCTGCCACCTTCTCGTGTGAGGTCTGCAGAACACGTGCTGGCGCGGGCGGTGATCACGCGACCAGTCCCCAGGCCAGCCGCCGCGAGCTTGCGCCTCCTGCCGGTCACATCCTGTTCCCGCCACGCCAGGCAGCCCGCCACCACCGCGACGGCGGTGCCGCCATTGCCCACCATCGCCTCCGCCGGCGGACACGGGCTAGGTCCAATGGCCGGCACGACCGGGGACCTTGGGCCCCGCGCACCGCCACGGCCGCACCAGCCTTGCCAGTCCTTGCGCCAGGCTGCCGCCACGGCCCATCCGCCCGCGGGCCGTCCGGATCCCGGCCGCGTCGCGGCGCCTATCGGCCGCGTGGACCAGTGCGAGTCCTGGCCCGGGCCTCGCCCGGTCAGCGTCTCGGCGATCACCAGCGCGACCTGCTTATCAGTGATCGCCCCCGGCGCCCCCGCCCGCGGCGCATCCCCCAGCCCGGTCAGCCGGTCCCGCAGGCACCCGGCCGCGCTACCAGGACGGCCACCGGCCGTCGGGCCTCACCAACATGCTGCCCGGCGCCCACCGTCCGCAGCCCGGCACCGGACGCGCGCCTCCAGCTTCCGGCGGCCGAAGTCGAGCACGTGGTTGTTCGCCAGCGCACAGGCATCGGGCCGGGCCGCAGCCAGGCACGATGGCGCGTCGCATGGCGGCGACTTCGGCGGCTGAGGCCATCAGGAGCGGCGGGTTCCGGCGAGGGCCTCACGGAGCTGGGCGACCGCGTCGATGCTGCGGTACGGGGCAAGCGCGGTCGCGACCGGGATCACCATGTTGACGATTCTTTCCGGCCCGGCGTCACGCGCAACGGCCAGGGCCTGCGTCGCTGTGATGGCGGCCTCGTCGGCCTCGCCGATGGCGGCGAACGCGTTGGCCAGGGCGCTGAGAGCGACACCGCGATCCCGCCGGTACACCGGAGGCAGGGACCGTATCGCGCTGTCCAGCGCGGCCCTGGCTTTCGCGGCCTGGCCGAGCAGAAGCCAGCACCGGCCGCGCTGCATCTCCACGTAGGCGGGGGTGCAGAACGAGCCGTGCCCGTTCGACGCGTCACCGGGATCATCTGGTGAGGCCGCCTGTTCCTGGGCCTGGTCGAGGGCGGCCTGGCAGGCGGCTTCGTCGCCGTCGAGAGCATGAGCGTGGGCTTCCTGCTTGAGGATCGCGGCCAGCATCGGCCCGGGAAGCTCTTTCCCCTCGCGGCGTGCCGCAGGGGCCAGGCCAGCGACTGCGGCGGCGTCCCCGTCGGCGGCGGCATGCTCGCCCCGCCGGAACAAGACCCAGGACATCATCAGCCGGTCCCCGGCTTCCAGCGCCCATTCGGTGGATCGCCCGGTCCAGTAGCGGGCGCCCTTCATGTCCCCGGAGTCCTCGTGCAGCCACGCGGCTGATTCGGCGTATTTCGCGCCGAGCTGCAAGACCTGGCGCCGGAGTGGTGGCCGCACGCTGCGGAGCAGGGTGTCGATCACGCCCAGCTGATCACTTACTCCGCTCAGCGCGTGCCGCGGACCGAGGAGGTTATCGGTCCGCACCAGGGCGTGCCACTGATCATCGAGCAGGCCGATCAGCTCCTCGAGCTGCCCAGCGGACAGCGTCTCCAGCCGGGACCTCGGCACAGTGCTGCGCGCCACAGGGCCCGCCTCACGCGGCACCGGATCGTCACAGCGGACAGCTGACCGGGGGTGAAGCCGAGCGCCAGACGTGATGGACCTGTTCAGCTCCCGCGCGGTGGCCGTCACTGGCGAGCTGAAGAAACTCGCGCAGGATTACGCGGACAAGCACGGCAAGCCGCCGAGCAGGCGCACGCTGTGGCTGTTGCACCAGCAGGCCGGCCAGAACACCCGCCGCACCAAGCGCGAGGCGCGCACCTGCTGGTCACCGAGTCGCTGTCCCGGCAGGCCCTGTACGTCGGCATGACCCGCGGCCGGGAAGCGAACACCGCGCACGTGGTCACCGGCCAGACCGCCTCGGCCGGCCACCAGCCCTACCAGCAGGCCACCGCCGAGTCCGTGCTCGCCAGCGTGCTGCAGCGCGAGGCCGACGACCTGTCCGCCACCGAGCAGATCCGCCACGCCCAGGACTGGGCCGGCGGGACCGGTCACCTGCTCACCCTGTGGTCCGCCGCCACCAGGTCAACATTGTACCCGGACATCGACCGGCAGATCACGGCCAGGCTCACCGGACCCCAGCCCTGGCGGTACCAGCGCGAGCCATCCCGGACGGTGCTCCAGCACAAGCTGCGGCAGTACCAGCTCGCCGGGCATGACATCAGCCAGCTCATCGACCGGATCACCGAGACCCCTATGGACGGTGCCCGGTCCATCTCCAGCGTGCTCTACGGCCGGCTGCAGCGCCTGCAACTGCCCGACCTGAGGCACGCCGCGACGTGGGCGCAGCGGACACCCCAGAACGCGCCCCAGGTCGCGCACGAGCTAGCCGCCCGCTTGGATGAGCGGCGCCGGGAACTCGGCGAGCGGCTGGCCGCCGAGCCCGAACCGTGGCTGACCAGGTACCTGGGCGTGCTGCCCCCCGGTGCATCCCCGGCGCTACGTGAGGATTACGTACAGCGTGCGGGCACGGCGGCTGCCTACCGGGAAACGCGCGGGATCACCGACCCGCAGCAGGCGGTGAGCTTCGGCCCGCATCCGCAGCCCGAACTGGCCACCATGCAGCGCGACACCTTCCATGCTCTTCAGATCGCCGACGAGCGGGCCGAGATCCGTGCCATGAGCCGCGGTGAGCTCGAGGCCCGCGTCCTCGAGGGCGACCGCGCGCAGGCGACCGCGCCGCCGGACGTGTCCGGACCGCTGCGGCTGACAGCCCAGGCCGAGGCCGACGCCTGGCAGCAGTCAGCGGGCGCCGAAACAGAACACGACTTGGTACAGGCGCACGAGGCCAGGGCACTGGCTAACCGTCTGGCCGCGGAGAAATCCAGACTTGAGGCGGCCAGCGCGCGGTACGAGAAATGGTCCGCCATGACGGCCATCACCCGGGAGACTGCCGGGAAGGCCAAGGCTGAGCTGCAGCGCCGCGGGCAGAAACCAGCCCCCGCCGAAACGCTGGAGCCCCAGAGCATGCTGGAATGGTGGCAGGAATTGCAGGCCAACAGTGAGGCCGTCGACCGGGCCCTCGCGCGCCAGCAGCAGGCCGCTGCCGACGTCGGCCGGCCGTGGCCACCAGTCCGCCACCCGGCAGCTGAGCGCTCCCCCAACCCGGGAACTCTATGTCCGAACAGCGGGAGAGTCTCAAGCCAAAGCCTGATCGTTACGGCGAGCGCACGGCACGACTGGATGAGCTGCAGGCACGGGTCGGCGACGCAGCGGCTCGGGTTGAGGCGCAGCGGGCAGAGCTGGACGCCAGCAGTGAGTACACCGCGCGGATGGAGCGGGAGGTCCAGGCCGCGCCAGAGGCTGACTGGCAGGCGGAAGCACCCGATGAGATCGAGATAGAGCTGCAGTAGACCAGGCCGCTGGCGTTGCAGGTGTTGAGCGTCTGCGCCGACCGGGCTGTAATCTTCCGGGTCCACCTGGCCGCCAGCGGCCAGGCCTGCGCCTTACCTCATACCGGGCCGGCGGTCCCCGCCTCCGGGTCGGCGAAACGACGGTCGCCTCTGGCGGGCGCCAGCGCGGAGGTGCCGGCCCCGATCCGCATGAGTTCAGCGGCGAGGCTGCTTATCCTCCGGCCGGTGGTGTGCGGCCTTCGGGCCAGGGCGGCCGCGAATTTGGCGGCTGACGCGTCCGGGGTGAACCGGCGGAACGTATCGAGCGCGGCGTCAGCGAGCAGCGCGTCCAGCGGGGCTGCCTGGTCGGCGGTGCCGGCGGATCCCGGCGGCGCAGCGCCGGGTGGTGCTGTCTGAATGGTCATTACTTCTCCGATCTCGTTGGCGCCAGGGCCGGCGCTGTGGTGTTGAGGGGATGGGCCGTTCAGGGCGGCCTGGCCCGGCCGCGCTCAGCTGGTGAGGGCGGTGGCCAGGTAGGCGATGGTGATGGCGAGGGCGAGCAGGGCCGGTGCTATCTCCTTGCCGCTGTCTGCGGCGCGCCGGTGGGTGATCAGCGCGCCGGCCAGCAGCAGGGTCATCCCGGCCGCGGCCGCCACGCCGAGAGGGTGCCACCACAGGCCCGCCAGGATGCCCGCGGCAGCGGCCAGTTCGGCGACGCCGATGAGCCGGTACCTGGGCCAGGGAATACCGAAGTGCGCGGCGGACTGCCGTATCTTCGGCTGGCCCAGCAGCTTACCGACTGCCGGAAGGAGACAGACCGCGGTCATGAGCAGCGAGATTGTGACGAACATGGGAACCTCCTAGCGGGCGACCGGCAGCGGGCCGGCGGGATCGGGGTGAGCCAGCGGGGGAGCCGCGACCGGACGGCCGGCCCCGGCGGTGGCCGGGATGTACCAGGGCAGGCGCGGCAGCCGGTAGCGGGTACCGGCCGCGGCGATAACGCGGTCGGGGCGGACGATGACGGTCAGCGCCGGGTTGGCCGTCAGGGCCCGCATCCCCGCGGGCAATGCGCCGTCGGCCAGGCGGACGTCGGTCCAGCCGGCGTCTGGGTCCGCGGCGGGCCGGCCGAGTGTTCCGGCGGCGTGTGAGCTGCTGATCCGCACCAGGACGAGGCCGTGCCGGCGGCAGAAGTCCCCCAGCCCGGCGTCGGGGCGCCGCGCAGTCAGCACGGCGGTGCGTCCGGCCAGGATCGCGTCCAGCCGGACCGGCGTGCTGGCACCGACCGACACCAGCGGGTTGGGGATCAGGCCGCCGATCCGCAGCGGGGCGGGGATGCCGGACGGGAGGAAGCGCCGCGGGGGGCGCTGCAGGGCGCCGGCCTTCAGCCGGGGCGTCGCCGTGGACCCCATGGCCTGGCAGATGCGGTCGCTGCGGACCGCGGCGGTCAGGGCGATCCGGCGGACGGCGGCGGCCCGGTCCTGGCCGCCGGTCATCGCCCAGCCGACCCGGACGGCCTTTTTCACCAGGGCCTTGGCGTGCGGGCGGCGTTCGGTCTCGTAGCTGGCCAGCAGGTCCTCCCCGGCCCGGCCGGTGAGCACGTGCGCGAGCTTCCAGGCCAGGTTGTCGGCGTCGCGCAGCCCGGCGGCCAGGCCCTGGCCGATGAACGGCGGGGTGAGGTGGGCGGCGTCGCCGAGCAGGAAGACGCGCCCGGCCTGGAAGCGGGACGCCAGCCGGGCGCGGAAGGTGTAGCTGGCGCTGCGGGTGATCTGCAGGCCATCAAGGTCGCTGCGTCCGGTCCAGGGCTGCAGCAGCTGGCCGAGGGCGGCCGGGGTGATCAGGCCGGTTTCGTCCTCGCCGTCGAGCAGCCGGAACTCCCAGCGGTACCGGTCGCCGGTGACCTGCATGAAGGTGGCGGCCCGGGCCGGGTCGCAGATCTGCTCCACGCCGTCCCAGGTATCCAGGCCGGCCTCGGCGCGGATGTCGACCACGAGCCAGCGTTCGGTGAAGCCGAGGTCGTCCATGGTGATCCCGGCCAGTTCCCGGATGGTGCTGTTGGCGCCGTCACAGCCCAGCACGACCCGGCCGGTGAACGTCTGCGAGTGCCCGGCGATGCGGGTGTGCACCCGGACCGGGTCCGCGGCCAGCGGGCCCGGGGCATCGTCATCGTCCATCCCGCAGACCTCGGCCCCGCGGCGCAAGTCAATCAGCGGGTGCGCCTTGACCCGGGCGAGCAGCAGTTCCTCCAGGTCGGGCTGGTGGAACATGTTCGCCTGCGGGAAACCGTGCACGCCTGGCTTATGGTCACGGGTGAACTCGGCCATCACGCGGTGCCCGGCGTCCAGCAGCCGCAGTCCGCTGCCGGGCCGGGACCGGTCCAGGAATCCCTCGCTCACCCCGATCCGGCCCAGGGTCCGGGCGACCTCGTCGTCCAGGTGCACCGCACGCGGCAGCGGATGGGGCTGGGTGTGGCGTTCCAGCAGGGTGACGGGGATGCCGAGGTCGGCGAGCAGGAGTGCCGCGGTGCAGCCGGCCGGGCCGGCGCCGACGATGATGACGGGCTCCTGGGCCGCGGGGTTCTGGCCGTTCATGGTCATGTCTCTTTCTGCGGGTCACTTGCTGGTGGTCTGGGCGGCGGGCGACGGCCCGGAGCGGACGGTGAGGGCGAATCCGGCGACGGCGTCGCGGACCCGGCCGGGGTCCGCGCCGGTCACGGTGACGACCAGCCGTCCGTGTTCGTGCGCCGCGGTGGCCCGGGCATCCGGCAGGCCCGTCTGGGCCAGCGCCTCGGTGATGGCGCGGACGGCGGCGTCGGCGATCAGCGCGGGCTTGAACTGCTTGCCCACCGCGGTGACCGGGATCGTGGTGATCGGGTAGATGCGTTTCGGCCGCGCTGCGGGCTCGTCGATGGCGTCCGCGGCCCACGCCAGCAGGTCGGCCTCGTCGAACCGGCCGGGGCCGGCGGGGACGACGTAGGCCACCGGGACCTCGCCGGAGTGCCGGTCGGGACGCCCGACGGCCGCCGCGGCGGCCACGGCGGGGTGGGCCAGCAGCGCGTCCTCGATCACCTTCGGGTCGATGTTGTGGCCGCCGCGGATGATCAGGTCCTTGGCCCGGCCGGCGAGATACACGAAGCCGTCGGCGTCCACGCTGCCCAGGTCCCCGGTGTCCAGCCAGCCGTCACGGACGGCACCGTCCCGGCTCACCCGGGGGCCGCCGAGGCGGGGGTCGGTGACATACCCGGCGAACACGGCGGGCCCGTCGATGGCCAGCACGCCGGCCTGGCCGGGGGCGCAGTCCGTCCAGGACCCGTCGCCGCCGACCCGGACCGCTTTGACCTGCTGCCCGGGCAGGGCACGGCCGACCGACCCGGGGCGTTCCTCGCCCGGCCTGGTCCAGGTGCTGGCGCAGGTCGCCTCGGTGAGCCCGTAGCCTTCCAGCAGGCGCCGCCCGGTGTGAGCGGCGAAGGCCTCGCGCACCGAGGCCGGCAGCGGGGCCGCGCCTGCGATCGGCAGCCGCAGCGAGCTGATGTCGGCGTCGACCGGGACCTGGGACAAGGTGGCGTAGACGGTGGGGACGGCCGACATCGCCGTGATCCGGTAGTGCTCGATGATGTGCCAGAACCTGGTGTAGAGGGCCTTGTCGCGGTAGCCCGCCGGGCCTGGCCACACCACCCGGGTGCCGCTGAACATCGGGGCGATGCCGGTGACGATCAGGGCGTTGACGTGGAATAGCGGCAGCCCGCCCAGCACCCCCTCCCCGGGCGCCAGCCCGCTGCACAGGGCAATGCCCTGGGCGCAGGCCAGCTGGTTGGCATGGGTGTGCGCGGCCACCTTCGGGGCGCCGGTGGTCCCCCCGGTGTGCACGAACGCGGCGAGATCGCCTGCCTCCGGCAGGTCCGCGTCGGCCAGGTGGCCGGACGGCTGCCCGGCGATCACGTCGTCCAGGTAGGCGACGAACGGCCCGCGGCCGTCCGGGGTGTCCGGGGTACGGTCGGCAGGCGCGTCACCGGTCAGGCCCAGGGCCGGCGGGTCGCCGTGGGCGCCGTCGGGCCGCAGCGCGAGGACGGCGGTCATGCCCGCCTGGCGGGCCACCTCAAGCAGCCGCTGCCACAGCTGCAAGTCCAGCTCGGGCCCGGCCGTGACCAGGACCCGGGATCCGGTCCTGCGGATCAGCTCGGCGATCCGCTCGCCGGACAGAGCGGGGTTGGCCGGCGCGGCGATCCCGACGGCCTGCGCGGCCAGGGTGGCGGCGTACAGCATCGAGGTGTTGACGCTGGCCAGCGTGACCGCGTCCTGGCGCCGCACTCCCAGGGCGGTCAGCGCGTTGGCGATGCGCGTCACCGTGCCGGCCAGCTCGGCGTAGGTCCAGGTCAGGCGGCGGGTGTGCTCGGCCGGGTCCGGGATCCACTGGGTGGCGATGCCGTCCGGCCAGGCGCCGGCGGCGTCCAGCAGCAGCTGGCAGGTCGAGGCCGGCCGCGGCAGTATTGCTATTTCTCGCGTAATCATGGCGTCTTCCCGGTAACGGTGGTGCGTTGCGTGCCGAGGTCGAGGTGCCCGTCGGGTGAGGCGATCGTGGCGTAGATGAGGTCGCCGTCGCGCAGGTAGCGGGGGTTGGCCGCCTGCTGGCCGAAGAACAGCTTCCACCGGGTGGCGGGCGGCAGCAGCCCGGCGAGCATCCCAGCCAGCTTGGCCGGTGCCTTCAGCGCGGTGCCGCCGGGCGTGCCGGTCAGCAGCAGGTCACCGGGGGCCATCGGCTGGAACCGGGACAGCAGGGTCAGCGCCTGCGCCGGCCGGACGATCATGTCCGCCACGGTGCTGTCCTGGCGCAGCTCGCCGCTCACCGACAACGTCAGCCGCAGCGAGTCCAGCCGGGCCAGGTCGGAGGCGTCCACGAGGGTGAGCCACGGTCCTACCGGGGTGAAGGTCGGGTAGGACTTGGACTCGTAGAACTGGGTCTTGACCAGCTGGATCTGCCGGGCGCTGACGTCGTTGGCGACCACGAGGGCGGCGACGTAGCGGGCCAGGCCGGCCTCGGTCACCGTCGTGCCCACCGGCAGGTCCGCGCCGATGACCAGGCCGAGTTCCACCTCGTAGTCCAGGAACCCGACCCCGTCGGGGCGGATGATGTCCCCGGCCGGGCCGGTGATGGAGTGCGAGGCCTTGCGGAAGAACGCCGGCGGCACCGCAGCCGGGTCGAACCCGGAGTCGGTCGCGTGCGACCGGTAGTTCACCGCCTGCGCCACCACGCGGGCCGGGGCGGTCACCGGGCTGAGCAGGTCCACCGAGTCCGCGGGTACCGCGTCCCGCGGCGCGGTGACCGCGGTGGCCTGCGCGGCGTCGATGGCCTCGTGCAGGACGGCCCGGTCGGCGAGCAGCCCGGCCGTCGTGGCGGCGGCCAGGCCCAGCCGGACCAGGCCGGCCGGGGTCACCGCCCACCAGCCGTCCGCGGTCCGGGCCAGGCGGGCGCTCATGAGCTCATCGCCTTGATCAGCGCGCGCAGCACGCGCAGGTCCACCTCGTTGCCCTTGTCCCGCAGGGCCTTGATCGCCGCGACCACGACACGCGGGTCGTTGGTGCCGGTGAACTCCGCGGTCGCCTTCGGCCCCCACTGGGACAGGCCGCTGACCGACAGCGGCGCCCAGCCGGGTTCCATCGCGGCGTCGAACACGTCGCCGTCGGTGTAGTGCTCGAACATCGCCTTGTCCGGGTCACGCCAGTAGTCGAAGATCTGGCTGCCCTGGATGTGCCGGCCCAGGCCCCACGCGTGCCGGTACCCTTGCTCGCGCAGGTATTCCCCGCTGGCGGCGACCTCGTCCAGGTCGGTGAGCTGGTAGGCCGAGTGCAGGTAGCCGGTGTGCGGCTGCAGGGCCATGGCCAAGGTGTGGTGGTCGGCCGGGACGCTGCCCAGGTCGCAGCGGATGAACGCCATCGCCGGGCCGCGGTCGCGCTGCCCGCCCAGGTACAGGAAGTCGCTGACGATCAGCCCGAGCGTGTCCAGGTACCAGTCCAGCGCGGCGCGGAACCGGGTGGTGCCCAGCACCACGTGTCCCAGCCGCTGGATCTCCGCCGGCCGCCGGGCCGGCCGCTGAGTGGCGTTGGCGCGCACCGGCCCGGACCCGAAGTTCAGCGGCAGCGGGGCGCGTCCGGGCAGCGCGGCCAGGTCCGGGATGCCGTAGACGACGTGCACCGGGTACCCGCTCGGGTCACGCAGCCGGACGGCGTGACCGCCCCAGTGCGCCATGACCGTCCCGCCGGTGCCGCGGGCCAGCCGGTCCAGGTCATCCCGGGCCGCCGCAGCGAAGGTCGGCCCCACGAAGCGGGCCCGCGGGCCGCGGCGGACCACCAGGCCCGCGGCAGCCGCCTGCCGGCCGCGCAGCACCAGCGTCTCCGGCGTCCGGTCCGCCACGGTGAAGCCGAAGTCGGTGCCGAACCGCCCGGCGCGGTCCAGGTCCGGCTTCTCGAACTCCAGCCACGCCAGCCCGGCCACCTTGACCAGGGGATTCCTGGACCGCCCCGGGTGCTCCCCGGGCCTCGCCCCGGCCTCGCTGTGCAGCGAGCGATGCGGGTCTTCCCTGGGTCCTTGGGGCGGCGGCACTGGGGCCGGGTCCAGATGTGTCCTCATGATCGGTTTCCTCACTCTCGATAATGAATTTAGCGATCACTCTTGTCATCTATCATCAATTATGATTATGCTCTTGTCAAGTGCTCGTCTGGCGGAGTTCCAGGACCGCGAGTGCCCAGGGCAGCCGGAAGCACGGGGACCACCCCGTCCCCCCGGTGGCCAGGGCCCTTCGTCCCTTACGGCCCGCCGGGCGAGACGGTAGCGTCGGCCGATTAACGAGCGGCCGGCCCAGCGAAAGGATGCAGGCAGATGGGCAAGGACCCAGTGAGCAAGACCAAGGACGTCCGCGCGGCGGTCGACGCCGAACTCGGCTTCGACCCGCTCGTTGACGCCGCGGATATCACCGTCAGGAACATCGCCGGCGACGTGACCCTCACCGGCACCGTGCCGAGCTACCCCCAGTACCTGGAGGCGGCGGCCGCCGCGCGGCGGGTCGCCGGGGTGAGCAACGTGGACAACAACCTGATGGTGGTGCTGCCGGAACGTGACTACCGTGACGACGTCAAGCTGGCCACCGCGGCCAACAACGCGCTCGCGGCCAACGTCACCGTGCCGGACAGCGTGGAGGCGACCGCGGAGGACGGCAACATCACCCTGACCGGGACCGTGTCCTACGGCACGGAGCGCGCCGCCGCCGAAGCGGCCGTGGCCGGCCTGGCCGGGGTCCGCAACGTCAGCAACGACATCGAGATCAGCTACGCCCTCGACCCGGTCGAGGTCGACCTGCACGTCCAGCAGGCGCTGGACCGCGCCGCGCTGGTCCCCGACGACAGCGACGTGACCGCGGACACCAAGGACGGCATCATCACGCTGACCGGCCACGTCCGCACCTGGGCCGAACACGACGCGGTGATCGGCGCCGCGTTGATGGCCCGCGGGGTCATCGACATCCGCGACGAACTCCAGGTCACCGGCTGACCGGCATCCCCCGAGCCCGCCGCAGCACGGCTTGCCGGATCTCAGCGATGGCGATAGTGAAGGGCCGGCGGCGGCTGCTCGCCGCCGCGGTACTCCCGCTGGTCCTCGCCGCGTGTACGAGCACGGCTGGCCGCCCGGGCCCCGGGACCGGCACGGCTGGCACCCCCGCCGGGTCCGGTTCAGCGGCACCTGGCGGCCTGAGGGCGGTCCGGCACGTGTGGGTCATCGAGCTGGAGAACCAGGGGTACACGCAGAGCTTCGGCACCCCGTCCGCCGATCCGTACCTGGCCCGGACGCTGCCGCAGATGGGGGCCCTGCTGGAGAACTACTACGCGATCGGCCACAGCAGCGCGGCCAACTACATCGCGCAGGTCTCCGGACAGGCCCCAGACCTGGGCACCCAGAGCGACTGCCCGGTATGGCTCCCCTTCGCCGGCCAGATCGTAGCCGGGCCGTACCACCAGGTCCTCGGCGAGGGCTGCGTCTACCCGGCGGCGGTCCCGACGCTGGGCAACCAGCTGTCCGCCGCCGGGCGCAGCTGGGCGGCGTACCTGCAGGACATGGGCAACGACCCGGCCCGGGACACCACGGTCGCCACGGCCCGCGGGCCCGCCTGCGGCCACCCCGCCACCTGGGCCATCGACCACACCCAGAAAGCCGCAAAGGGCGATCAGTACGCCGCCCGCCACGACGGGTTCACGTTCTTCCGCTCGGTCACCGGCAACCAGGCCTACTGCGACGCGCACATCCTGTCGTTCCGGCCGCTGCCCGGCGACCTGACCCGGGCCAGCACCACCCCGGCGTTCTCCTTCATCGCGCCGGACCTGTGCGACGACGGCCACGACGCGCCCTGCGTCACCGGCGCCCCGGGCGGGCTGGCGCAGGCCGACGCGTTCCTGGCGCAGTGGGTGCCGAAGATCATGGCCGCGCCGGCCTACCGGGGCGGCGGCCTCATCGTGATCACCTTCGACGAGGGCAGCGACGCGGCCGGCTGCTGCGGCGAGACCTCCGGCATCAGCCCGTCCCAGCCGAACGTGCCCCTGCCCGGGAAGACCGGGCCCGGCGGCGGCCGGATCGGCGCGGTCCTGCTGTCCCCCCTGATCAGGCCGGGCACCGTCAGCACCGTCGCCTACAACCACTACTCGCTGCTGCGCACCGTGGAGGACATCTTCGGCCTGCCGCACCTCGGCGACGCGGCCATGCCGCAGGTCAGATCGTTCGGCCCCGACGTATTCGGCTAATACACGTGCCCGGCCCGGTCTACCCGCCCGGGTGCCCCGCTGCCGTACGCCTGGATCGACAACGAGGACGGCCACCGTCGCCCGGTCAAGGACCTCGTCGTGCCGGGGCGTTTCCTCCTGATCGCTGGCGATGACGGCCAGGCCTGGTGCGAAGCCGCCAGGCAACTCGCCGCCGAGGCGGACATCCCGCTCGGCGCGGTGCGGATCGGCCATCTCGACGGCGACTACCACGACCCGCGCTGCGCCTGGCTGCGCCACCGGCAGATCGCGAGCGACGGCGCGGTCCTGGTGCGCCCGGACCGGCTTACCGCACCGCGATGCGCGAATTCGCCGCCATGTCGATCCTGAACGTCTGGTACGCCCACTTCGACGTCGAAGACGCCCTCGCCCGGCTCAAATCCGACTTGCCTAAGAAGGCAGTGCGCCGGACCAACGCCGCCGCGATGACCGGCTACGGCCGCATGTGCGGCTGGACACTCGCCCGCGCCCACGCCCGGACCGGGGACCGGATCGCGATCGCCGGCTACCTCGGCGGGTCGGACAAGTTCGACCAGGCCGTGGCCGACTTCGCCGAGAGCCATGCCGACCAGACCGAACGCGACCACACGGCGCTGGCCGACGCGGTTGCCTCCGGGCGCGTGCAGGCCCAGGTGGGCATCTGAGCCCACCCGGCCTTGTCAGGCATCTGACGTGCGTTCAAGGGTAGTGACTCCGGCCGGACCGGTGATTGGACACGACTACGCAGGGGCCGACCGGGCTGACATACTCAAGGCCGTCGACGGCCGCCCGCTCCCCGCCCACCACCGCAGCATCGAGTCGGTGACGGCCGAGTCGGCCCGGGCCGCCCCGCGGCACCACACCAGCACGGCACCGGCCGCCGTAGCCGGCGCTCCGCGGCGAACGTCGCACCGTGCGCCAGGACACCCGCCGGTCCTTCAGCGTCACCCCGCGGCCGCGGGCAGAGGAAACTGATCTGCTCATGTCCCGACTATGCGGACCGGGCGCGCCCGGTACGAGGGTCTTTGGGTCCTTCGGCACCCACGGCTGGTGCCGGGTAAAGGTCCGTAATACTCCGGTCCGTCAGGAAGATCTATTAACCCGAACGGACGGTGGTGCAAGCCCGGCGCCCGGTCCCAGCGCGCTGCCGTGAGGGCGCGTCCTGAGCGTGATACCGCCACTCGGGATATCCCCCAGGTCAACCTTCAGGATCTGCCTCCCGTGACCGGTCGTCGTGCCCGCCAGCGGTCCGCGGCTGAATTCCCAGTCCAGCGACGCCCCAGCCGCCAGACGGCTGCATCACACCCTGACCCGACGTGCACTACGCAGATGAGTGTCATCGGGTGGCATGATCGTTCGCAAGGATTGCTTCGATCAGAACAGCGCCTCGATGGGTGCGACAGTCACCAGATCCTTCACGGTATCGGCGAGTTGCCGGTCGAACGTGATCAAAGCGTCGGCCTCGAGCTGGGTCAGAGCGACGTACTCGGCGTCAAACGTGTCAGACCACCCGAGCTGGTCGGCGACCTGCCATGCCGCGTTCTGAAGGATGTGGTCTTCGAGCAGCCGGATCCGCATCCCGCGCGCGTAGAAGAGGCGTCGCTCGGCATCCTCCTTGGTCATCTCACCGCGGTGTACTGCCTGATAGAGGAGTGACAGCATCTGCGAGCGAAGAAGCATCGGAGCCAGCATATGATGCCCGTCGGGAATCACGGCCTCTTCGCCAGCTAGGTGAATGGCGACGTCCGGGCCGATCACGTACCTCGTCATCGAAGATCAGTTCCTCTCCGTTGCTGCGACACAAGCGCCTGCCTCAGACTACGGCGATGTCGAGCCCGCTCATCGGCACCCATAAGGGCTCCCGTTGTCAAGAGGGCATACGGACCTGGCCCGGTGACTACGCGCGCCGGCGCCCGGTTAAGGACCTCGTCGCGCCGGGGCGGTTCCTGCTGATCGCCGGCGAGGACGGCCACGCCTGGTGCGAGGCGGCCAGGCAATTCGCCGCGGAGGCGGACGTCCCGCTCGACGCGCTGCGGATCGGCCACCTCGACGGCGACTACCACGATCCGCGCTGCGCCTGACAGCGCCACCGGCAGATCGCCGCGTCCTGGGGTTCGGCGCCTCAACGGGCGTACCTGCCGGGCCCCGGACCGTGAGGCTGCTCAGCGAGCAGCCGACCGCGGGCGCCCTCACGCTGGTGAAGCGCACGGCACACGGTACTGGCCGGAGGCCGCGTGAGTTTGCGGTTGACCGTCTTCGCCTGCGATCAGGGAAACAAGGACTGTCGGTCCCAGGTAGCCAGAGACCTTCGTCCCATACGGGCCACCTGACGGGTCCGCTCATTACAGGACGATGCGCAGGGCCAGCCGCGGGGGGCAGCCGCGCTGCACCAGCCGGGCGACCTGGTGCCAGTCGAGGCGGTCGGCGTAGACCTCGGCCAGCGACCCGGGGACGCCGAGCCGGGTGAGCCGGTCCACCCGCCAGTTGTGCACGAGCAGCCCTTGCCCGCCAGCGGCCTGGTCTGTCGTCATGATCGGCTCCTCACGCCAGATAGCTGAACTTCTCGATCACTCTTGTAATGAATCATCAGTTATGATTACCATCATGTCAAGAGCTGGCCCGGCGGGGTGAGGCACCCCGGGCGCCCGGGCAGCGACGCAAGCGAAAGGAACCGTCATGTTCAACTCACTGAGCACGTCCCTGATCGCGCGCGGCATCCTGGCCGTGGTCATCGGGATCATCGCGCTGGCCTGGCCCTCGGTCACGGTGCTGGCGCTGGTCATCTTGTTCGCCGTCTACGCGTTCATCGCCGCCGGCCTGCAGGCCGCGCGGGCCTTCGGCAGCCGCACCGCCGGCCCGGTCATCGGGCACCTGCTGCTCGGCCTGGCCGACCTGGCCGCCGGAGTGATCGCGCTGGCCTGGCCGGGGCCCACCGCGCTGGTCCTGGTGCTGATCGTGGGCACCTGGGCGATCATCGCCGGCCTGGTCGAGTTCTCCGCCGCCTTCGCCTCCGGCGAGCCGGCCGGGACCCGGGCGATGCTCATCCTGGGCGGGCTGGCCACCATCGCGTTCGGCGTGGTGCTGTGCGCCCGCCCCGGCCTCGGCGCGGTCACCCTCGCCCTGCTGTTCGGCCTGTTCAACCTGATCGCCGGGACCTGGATGCTGGCGCAGGGCACCGAACTGCGCCGCACCGGCAAGACCCTGCAGCCCGCACACTCCCCTCACCAGGAAAAGAACCCGGCCTGAGCTGGGCCAAGCCGATCGCCGGCCTGGTTCAGTGTCACTGAGCCGGTACCGGCGTGCGGTCCGGCGGCAGAGCTTGGCGAGGGAGGTCTTGAAATGCTTCCGTTGTCAGACGGCATCCCCGCACGACGGCTCCCGATCGTCAATGTGTTGCTGATCGTGGCCAACTTCGCCGTGTGGATCTTCTACGAGCTCCCGCAGCTCAACACGGCGGTCTACCACGCCTCGTTCTACCCGTGCACGGTCGACAACGCCTGCCACGGGCCGGAGCCGTGGGGCCTCAGCTGGATCACTGCCATGTTTCTGCATGGTGGCTGGGATCACATCCTGGGCAACATGCTGTTCCTGGCGATCTTCGGAAAGAACGTCGAGGACGCCTTCGGGTCGCTGCTGTACCTCGTCTTCTACTTCGCCGGCGGCTTCGCCGCGATGATGACGCAGACCGCGATGACCCTGCTGTTCGGCACGGCCGCTGAGGCGCGGGTACCGGAGCTGGGCGCCAGCGGCGCCATCGCCGCCGTGCTGGGCGCCTACTTCGTGCTCTACCCGGGGTCGCGGATCCGGACGTGGATCTTCCCGATCTTCCTGGTCCGGATCCCGGCCTGGATCTTCCTCGGGCTGTGGTTCTTGTACCAGCTCATCGAAGCGAGCTTCGGGCTGTTCAGCGCCTCGGTGAACGGGGGCGGCGTGGCGTTCTTCGCCCATGTCGGCGGGTTCATCTTCGGCCTGCTGGCAGCACAGCTCCTCGCCCGGGCGGGACAGGGGAGCACCCGGGGAGCAATGGCGCTCCACGGCGTAGGCCCGCGGGACCCCCTCGCCGCAACCGGCGAAGCCAGACGCCCGTGGCGGAGATGCGCATCGGCATCGGATCAGGTACAGTCAATCTTGTTACAATTTATCAGCAGTGATGGTTGGTTCACTAAGCTGGATGCTGAGCAGCGACCGGCAGGCGCCCGCGGTCGGGCTATGACCAGCCAGCGTGGCCGCTAAGGTGCCAGGTGAACAGCAGGAGGAGGAGGAGTGATGGCAGAGGCGGTACCGGCAGCCGGCGCGCCGAGGGTGTCGCGGCTGGACCGGCGTAAGGCCCGCACGCGGCAGGCCCTCATCGACGCCGCCGTGCGGCTGATCGCCGAGGGCCGCGGGGACCGGGCCAGCATCCAGGAGATCACCGAGGAGGCCGACATCGGCTTCGGGTCGTTCTACAACCACTTCGACAGCAAGGAACAGCTGTTCGCGACCGCCTCGGAGGAGGTGCTGGAACGCTGGGGGCAGCTGATCGACCACGCCAGCGTCGGCATCACCGACCCGGCGGAGCTGTTTGCCGTCGGCACGCGGATCACCGGGCGGCTGGGCTGGACCCACCCGGAGATCGCCGGGTTCCTCGCCGGCGCCGGCCTGGCCGTCCTGGACATCCCCATCGGCCTGGCGCCGCGCGCCCTGAGCGACATCGAGGCGGGGCAGGCCGCCGGCCGCTTCACTGTTCCCGATGCCGAGATCGCGCTTAGCGCCGCGGCCGGCGGCATGCTCGGGCTCTTCCGGATGCGCCAGCGGCACCCGGAACGCGTCACCGAGGCCACCGTCGACCAGCTCGCCGAGGCCGATCTGCGCATGCTCGGCGTCCCCGCCGACGAAGCCGCCCGCCTCGCCGCCCTGCCCCTCCCGGACGCCGGCACGTGGTAACACCCGCGACGCCGCCGCCGACCGCGTTTCCGGTCAGCAACGCCAAGTGGCCGGGTCGCCGCGGCCGCGGGGATCGCAGGCCCGGGGATACCAGGTGCGGAAAGCTGGAGAGCTACCGTGGCCTGGACCTGATGCCGGCGTCGTGATTCGTCCATGCTCCCCACATCCGCGATGAACCCATCACAGCGACAGCTGTCCCGTTATGGGTGGCGGCCTGCCGATCCGCCGCGCCGGCCAGTGCTGTTCGTCAACCCGGGGTCGGGTGGCGGCAAGGCCGCACACGCCCGGGTCGCCACGCCAAGGTGCGTACTCTCCTAGAGACCGCGGCCGAGGTGATGGGCCCGAGCGCGGAGGCGCCTGCGCTGTACCTGGTCGACGACCTAGGGCGCGAGCACCGTGATCTCGTCGTCGTGCTCGTGTCGAACAACCCCTACGCGCTTGACCGCCCGCAGGCCCGCGGCACCCGCCCGACGCTCGGCGGCGGGCAGCTCGGGATCGTCATCGTCGACGCGCCCGGCGACAGCCCGCGCCCTCCAGGGCGAGCCTGGAGCGCGCCGCGTCTGGAGGTCAGTGCCGCGGAACCGGTCCACGCCGGAGTTGACGGCGAGGCGGTGGAACTCAGCCCGCCGCTACGGTTCGCTATCCGGCCGGCGGCGCTGCGGGTCCGGACCTCCTCGCGCCACCCGGGCGTCTCGCCATCAGCGTGCCTGCCCCTCCCAGGCCACCCACCCCCGTCTCAGGGCTGGAGGGGATAGGCGCACACCACCAGCAGGGACCCGCCCCGATCGGAATTCGCCTCCATCCGGAAAACCCGCGGGTATCCACCCGCCTTAAGGCACAACAGTGCTGAGCCACCTCTACCAGGAAGGCCGCCCCCGGATAAGGCCTCCTCCGGCTGCTGCGGCAGCATCAGCTCTTGAGCGCTTCCTGCAGCTCGCTGGTGATTTCGTCGGTCGTGGCCTCCACGGTCCGCTTCACCACCTTGGCGGCCTTGGTCAGCGCCTTATCCAGCCCTTGTTCGATGGTCGGCTCGCCCACCGCGATGAGCCCTGCCTGGTTGGCGGTGAGCTGCTCAGCGGCCTCGTGGAGTTCCTTGCGCGGCAGGGCCCCGCCCCCGAACCACTCCGGGATGACGCGGATATGCGGGCGGTCCATCCGCTTGACCACGTGGGGCTTGCCGTCCTCCTTGTCGATCACGGCCGCGTCGTACTGGCCGATCATCTCGTCCTTGTGCAGCTGCTCGATGGCGTCCAAGTCCGCCAGCGCGGCTTCGACAGTCTCGTACGCTGCGGCGTAGACGAGCAGCGGTTTCTTCTCAGCCATGGCATCTCCCCAGGCGGGTTATCCGATGGACAGGTCCAACGGTAGTCCGCCGTCACAAGCATCCGCCAGTACGACGGCCGCGGCCTGGCGGACTCTTTCGTCGATCGCCTACGCTCCGCGTTAGGGCGGCTACACGACCGGGATGGCACCACGAACGACTCGCAGCGGCGGACCGTCGGGCCGTGGACGCCGCGTGAGCGCCTCGGGCGCGGCGGCAACCCCACCTTTGCGCACTCTCACGACATCGGCTGCACAGCATCGCAGTATGGCACCGGCGTCGTCGTAATGCCGGCAGCCGGGGGCGCTCGTGCTCTGGGACGGGTCAGTCCGCTTGGTGGAAGGGCACGCTGGTGACGACCACTCGGGGCAGGGACTGCAGGACGGGCTGCAGCCTCTCGGCGACGTGCTCGTGCCGGATGCGGTGCCACCAGTGCCGGTCCACGAGGTCCGGGACGGCGAGGGTCAGTGTGAGGTCCGGCCGTTGCTCGTGCAGGGTCCAGAGGTAGTTGGCCAGTGGGGCGACCACGGCGCGGACGCGGCCGAGTTCCTCGCTCGCGACGATGTAGGACCCCCGCCTTGCGGGTAAGCCCGAATCGTCTGGCGGTAGGAGATCCCGACCGCCAGCATCAGGAACGCGATCGGCGCGCCGGCGGGCGGCGAGTACGACAAGCCGGGCAGGCCGGCCAAGACCAGGACGGCCAGCATCGCCTGGGGCCCGTAGGCGACCGAGGACAGCGCGTCCGCCGACAGCACGGGGAGCGCCACGAGCTTGCGCATCCGCTCCACCGCGATCGCGGTGGCGTCCAGCGGTGAGCCGAAGACCAGCCGTTTGAGTGCCTGGCCGGCCCGGCCCAGCGGCGTGGGTGCGTCTCGGAGACGCTCGTGGTTTCGATCGGCGGCAGTTGCCCGTCTCGTCCCGCGACGGGCACGACCGGGTGAAGAGGCCCGGGCGGACCTCGCTGGCCTCGGGGTACTCGCCCAGGGACGGGTCGACCGGCAGCGCGCGCCGCCACACTTGCCGGTCAGCGGACACCCGGTCCCACTCGCGCCCGATCTCGCGCAGGGCGGCGAGCTGACCATCGTCAAGCGCCGGAATCAGCGCGTCGGGCCGCGGCGTACCGGCCGGCTCGCCGGAGGCGAAGGCGGCGGAGAACTCGACCAGGCCGGCGATGATCGCCCAGGTGCCCACGATCAGCACCAGGACCAGCGCGGTGGGCCCCGGCCAGGCCAGCGCGATCACTCCG
>Ga0208324_1000370_pt1 | contig 21054 bp, 22 predicted proteins | sample Sb_taG_2_FD_187707 | JGI IMG/M metagenome (GOLD analysis project Ga0208324, IMG submission 187707) | Peat soil microbial communities from Weissenstadt, Germany - Sb_50d_5_LS metaG (SPAdes) (version 2) | ecosystem: Environmental > Terrestrial > Soil > Wetlands > Peat | place: Germany... | reverse complement strand
TGTCCCGGCTGCGGGAGGTCCTGGCCGAGCGAGGGTTCGGCCAGGACCAGATGTCACCCAAGGCCTACTGGGGCCGCGGCCGCGCCAACGCCAGCCACGGTGAGCCCGCCCGAGACGCCTAGCCGATGGCGACGATGGCCGCGGCGATCTTCGGGTCCATCTTCACCGTGACCGAGAACCGCGTGTCTCGCCTGCCGGGGGGAGTTTGCGGCGCTGCGTGCCCGGGTCGAGGAGCGGCTGGCCGTGGCCAGCGATGGATGAGTGCTATCGCGGGCGTCGGCGTCTCGCCGGCGCGATGGGCGTTTCGGGGCCGGGACGCGCTAGCGTCGCGTTCCTACGGGCAGCCGGGCCAGGTGGGGTGTTCGCGAGGCGGCTAGCCGCCGCCGAAGCATACGAACGGGCTGAACTGTTCGATGAGGGCGGCTTCGGCGAGTGCCTCGGCGGGCCTGGCCCGGCCGTCCTCCTCGAGTACCTCGTTCGTGCGTCCCTCCGGCCGGTCACAGCGTCGCGTCGGTTCCGGCGAGAAGGGCCAGGATCTCGCCGACCGTACGTTCCCGGCTAGTGGGCTCCGGGAGCGGGAGGTGCGCCTGGATCTGGTAGCGGTTGCGGCGGCCGTCTTTCTGCTTGACCACGTAGCCGGCCTCGGTCAGCTCGGTCACGATGCCGTAAGCGCTGCGCTCGGTGATGCCCAGCCCGGCCGCGATGTCGCGCAGCCGCGCGCCGGGGTCGTGTGCGATGCACATCAGCACCCGGGCGTGGCTGGTCAGGAAACTCCAGTTCGCCATCATCAAACAGCCTACCATTTATTCTAGTAATATATTGCTAGTTTTTAATTGCGGGTATAGGCTGAGGTCAGCCCCAGGGATCGGCCGCAGAAGCTGCCGGCCGGAGCGGTCCATGTTCAGCGCCTGATCATCATCGCCTGGGCGGCGGGTGCGCGGCATGAGTTCGCTGGGCCAGACCCTGGCCAGACACCTGCTGACGTGAAAGCGGCGGCACCGCGAACGCCTTCACCGACAACGACCTCAAGGTCCGGCCCCTACGCCGGACTCACCGAAGGATGAATCACGATGGAGATCACCGAGCACGAGCGCGTGCTGCTGGTCAACTCGCTCATCCAGACGATCAGCGAGCTCTACGAGCACGACGGGGACAACGACCGCGCCGCACTCGGAGCGCTGCTTACCCGCATGACGGCGGCCGCCAGGGACCCGTGGGACGTGCGCGGGAAGCCGCATGAGCCGGTCCGCCAAGCAAGTGCCTGAGATGACCGCCTACGTGCGGACAGGTCACGTCTAGCGCCGTGCGCCGGCGAACCTTCCGCGCTCTCCCGGCCGGAGCACCGGGCAGGGCGCCAGGAGTTCCCCCGCGTACCCGGTGACCTCGTGCGAGGCTAGGCCGCCGCGGCCAGCTCTGGCTCAGTCACTGGCAGCCGCTGGTTCCGGCCTCGCTTTCCCTTTCCGCCTTGAGCCCTGGCCACCGCTGCAGCCGGTCATGATGCTGGGTGCAGTACCCGTCATCGCGGGTGGCCTTCCGGGAGCAGTACCGCGCGTTGCGCCCGTAGGCGTCGTCGGCGACCCACTCGCCGCACTGCCGGGGGTCACGGGTCAGCTCAGCGGCTTCCCGTTCAGCCTGCCTAAAGAACTCCGCCCGAGCGCGAACCGGTTCCAGGTACGCGTAGAGCCTGGCCGAGTCCAGCAGCCGCGCGCGGTTCTCGGTGTTCAGCTCACGGAACAAGGCGAGCAGGTCGTTCTCGTCGCCGGTCACCCCGGCCGCCCTTCTTTGCCTGTTGTCAGGCGTCGTGACTACGATGCCGTCACGATGGCGTCTGGGCTCAGTCTACTTGCCGTCCACCTCAGCTCTGAGCTGTCCGGAAGCGGGCCGGGAACCGCAGTTCCCGTCCGCGCGGCGCACCAAGGCCAGGGGTGACCCGCGGAGCTGATCTGCACGGAGGCCCCGGCGACAGCGGACCGGACCGTGGCATAAACATCGATTACCGTCCACGTCTACTCGCGCCGCTGCGCTCCATCGGCTACTACGAGGTCGGAGGCTCGCTCCAGCGCACGCCGGGTCCGCCGGACGAGGCCTCACCCGGGAGCCCGCCTGCTGACCGCCCTCACCGGCCGCTAGCGGGTATCCCCGTTCGGGTCCGGAACCATGCCGGGATCGTCCGCGTAGTGGTTCGGGACCTTCTCGCATGCGCGATGAGGGCATCACGAGCCGCTGGTTCGGCCTGACCGCACGCCAGTACCGTAAGACCGTCGGTCCCGGCGCCGGGCCTTGACGTGCCATCAAGACGCCAATGCGTCCCGGCAACTGATTTCCGGCCCACCGTTCCCGCCAAGTAGGCGGGTCATCGTCGGGCCCACTCCTCGGCGAGCAGCTGGTAGGAACGGACACGGTCGGCATGATCGTGGGTAATGGTCGTGATGATCAGCTCGTCGGCTTCAGTGGCGTCGCGGAGACGCTCCAGCTGGTCCGCGACCTGGCCCGGGGTGCCGACGAACTGGGTGTCGATGCGGTCGGCGACCAGTTCGCGGTCAGCGTCGCTCCAGACGTGGCGGCGAGCCTGTTCGGGGGTAGGGAACTGGATGGCGCCTTCGGCGGTGCGGATGCTGCGCACCCACAGGCCGTAGCCGGTGGCCAGTTCCCGGGCGGCGGCCTCGGTACCGGCGACGACGACGTCGGCTGACACGCTGACGTAGGGCCGGCCGAGCACCGCGGAAGGCCGGAACGCGGCCCGGTAGCCGTCCGCCGCCTCGAGCACGGTGGCCGGGCTGACGTGGTAGTTCGCGGCGAAGCGCAGGCCGTTCCGCCCGGCCACCTCGGCGCTTTCACCGCCGCTGCTGCCGAGGATCCAGACCTGCAGCGCCGCGCCTTCGCCCGGCACCACGTGGGCCTGCTCTCCCTCCGGGGAGCGGTAGGTCCCGGCGATCAGCGCCAGCACGTCATTGACCTGGTCGGTGTAGTTCTGCGGCTCCGCGTGCGGTAGTTGCAGGAGCGTCTTCTGCATCGCGAACCGGGGCGAGTCGAGCAGGTGCCGGAAGGAGAACCGGGGCGGGATGAGCAGTCCGTTCGGGGTCTTCGGGGTCCGGCTGCCCGTCACGGTGACCGCGGCGCCGCCGCCGGCCAGCGCGGGTGCCTTGGGTTCGCGTGGCCGGCCGCCGGAGCGGCCCAGGCCGAGGTCGAAGCGCCCCGGGTGCAGGGCGTCCAGCAGGCCGAACTCCTCGACGGTGGACAGGGCGGTGCGATGCCCCATCTGCACCGCCCCGGAGCCGAGCCGGATCGTGGACGTAGCGGCGGCGGTCAGCGCCAGCACCACGGCGGGGGAGGTGCCGGCCACACCGGGGTTGAGATGGTGCTCGGCGAACCAGTAGCGGGCGTAGCCGAGCCGTTCGGTCTGCTGGGCCAGGTCGATGCTGTTCCGCAGCGCCTGGGTGGCGTCCGAGCCGGACGAGATCGGGACGAGGTCCAGGACGGTCAGCGGGGTGGTCGTCATGCGGGCTTCCTCCTCAACCGGCAGCGGAACCGGCAGCGGCGACGGCTCGGGCGGGCACCGCGTCGTCGCCGAGCGGGCCGCCGCCCCAGCCCCAGGGAGGGTCGGGGATCTCGCGGCGCAGCACCGGGGCGATGTCGGACTGGAACAGTTCGAGGCTGGCCCGGTGCTGCGCGTCAGTGAGCCCGCCGGCGTCGGCGTGCAGGTGCAGGACCGAGTGGCAGAACTGCTCGTGGTAGCGGTGCACCTTCTCGATCACCTGGGCCGGGCTGCCGATCAGGGCCGAGGAGCGCTCGACGAAATCCTCCAGCGTCCCGAACACCGGTTGCACGCCCAGCCTCTCCTGGAACGCCAGGTAGCCGGCAAACACCGGGCGGTAGGCGTTGATCGCGTCCTGGGAGTTGCGTCCGGCGTAGTAGCCGGCCGTCCCCGCGCCGACCGCGATCGCCGCCGGATCGCCCCGGAGTGGACCCACCGCTCGCGGTAGTAGCGGATCAGGTCCGCGTAGGGCTCGATCGGGACCACGGCCGGGGAGGAGGAAAACAAACGGCCGTTCGTGCCTTTCCCGGACCCCGAACCCGTCGAAGCCGAGTTCCTCGGCCAGGCGCGCGTTGCCGATCACTTCCCGGAACCGCTCCTGGGTGGATTTCTGCTCGCCCGTGTGGGGGTCCGGGGCGTGCACGATCAGCGTGATGGTGATGAACCTCATGAGGCGGCCTGGGCGGTCGTCGTCTCGCCGGGGCGGCGCCACGGGGCCACGGGGCCCAAGGGGTCTAGGCCGAGGTGGTCGCGCAGCGTGGTGCCGGTGTAGTCGGCGCGGAAAACCCCGCGCTCCTGCAGCAGCGGGACGACCTGGTCGACGAACGGCATCAGTCCGCCGGGGGTGATGTGCGGGACCAGGATGTAGCCGTCGGCTGCGTCGGCCTGGACGAGCTCGTTGATCGTCGTCGCGATCGTTTCCGCCGAGCCGATGAACGACTGCCGGCCGGTCACCTCGATGACGACCTCCCGGGCCGACAGATTCCCGGGTTCGGCCCGGGCCCGCCACTCGCCGGCCAGCGCGACCGGGTCCTTGGCGAACTGCCGGACACTGGCCCGGCCCTTGGAGATCAGGTTGTCGCTGACCACCGGGTCGAAGGCGGGCAGCGGCCCGTCGACGTCAAAACCGGGCAACTCGGTGTTCCACAGCTGCTCGATGAACCTCAGCGCGGTCTGCGGCGAGACCTGGGCCCGCCGTACGTCGCGGGCGATCTCGGCCGCTTCGGGGTCGGTGTCGCCGAGCACGAATGTGGCCGCGGGCAGGATAAGCAGCTCGCCGCGGGTACGGCCGAACCTGGGTAGCCGGCCTTTCACGTCGGCGTAGAAGGCCTGCCCGGCCTCCAGCGTCGAATGGCGGGAGAAGATCGCATCCGCCGACGCGGCGGCGAAGTCGCGGCCCTCGTCGGAGTCGCCTGCCTGGAAGATCACCGGGCGTCCCTGCGGGGAGCGCGGCACGTTGAACTGCCCGGCGATGTCGAAGAACGCGTCCCGGTGGCGGAAGGCCCCCGGTGCCGCGGTGACCAGGAACTGGCCGGTGCCGGCGTCGGCCAGGATCTCGTCGCCGTGCCAGGAGTCCCACAGCTCGTCCGCCGTGGCCAGGAAGGTCCTGGCCCGCTCGTAGCGGTCGCCCTCGGCCAGGTAGCCTCCGCGGCGGAAGTTCTCTCCGGTGAAGGCATCCCAGGAGGTGACCACGTTCCACGCCGCTCGCCCGCCGGACAGGTGATCAAGGCTGGCGAACTGGCGGGCTACCTCGTAAGGTTCGTTGAACGTGGAGTTGATCGTGCCGGTCAGCCCGATGTGCTCGGTCACCGCGGCCAGCGCGGCGAGGATCGTGAAGGTGTCGGGCCGGCCGACCACATCGAGGTCGTAGATCAGCCCGTTCTGCTCGCGCAGCCGCAGTCCTTCGGCGAGGAACAGGAAGTCGAACCTGCCCCGCTCGGCGGTCTGGGCGAACTGGCGGAACGAGTCGAACTCGGTGTGGCTGCCGGCGGCGGGGTCGCTCCACACGGTCGTATTGTTCACGCCGGGAAATTGCGCGGCCAGGTGAATCTGCTTCGTCATAGTTCTCCTGTCCTCGGACCCTCAGGCGGCGGCGTAGCGATTGGCGGGGCGGCCCAGGCCGAGCAGCCCCCGGAGCGTGTCCGCCTCATAGGCGGTACGGAACAGGCCACGGCGCTGCAACTCGGGAACCAGGCGTTCGGTCAGGTGCGTCAGGTCGTGCGGCAATGCGGCCGGGCGCAGCCGGAAGCCGGAGAGCCCGGCGGCCTGCCAGTCCTGCAGCAGGTCGGCCAGGCCGGCGGCCGTGCCGGTGTAGACGTGGGCGTCGCTGCGGTACTCGGCCCCGGCCCTCTCGTCCAGGCGTTGCTTGCGCACGGCGGCGGCGGTCTCGGGCTCGTCGAGGAACACCACCAGGTCACCGAAGACGTGCAGGGTCTGCGCGGCACGGCCGGCGCGGGCCTGCTCGGCCCGGATCTGCGTCACGATCTCGGCCGCGTGGGCCGCGTCGTGCGGGGTAACGAACGCGACGTCGGCCGAGCGCGCGATCAGCTGGTAGGGCACGCTGGCGTGGCCGAGGGCGGCGACGACCGGCTGGCCCTGCGGCGGCCGCGGGGTGATCGACGGCCCCTTCACCGAGAACCAGCGGCCCTCGAAGTCGATGTAGTGCAGCTTGCTCCGGTCGATGAAGCGGCCGGTGGCCACGTCGCGGATTTCCGCGTCGTCTTCCCAGCTATCCCAGAGCCGGCGCAGTACCTCCACGTAGTCGGCCGCCTCGTCGAAGTGGTCGGCGATCACCCGCTGCACGTCCGGATCCGCGAGGCGGTCGGCCTGCAGCGGCGGGATCTCCCGGCGGCCGAAGTGGGCCGCCGTGCCGGCGCGGGCGGCGACCTGAACCCGGATCCCGGCCCGGCCGCTGCTCACGTAGTCCAGGGTGGCGATGGCCTTGGACAGATGGAACGGCTCGGTGTGGGTGGTGATCGCGGTCGGCACGAACCCGATGTACCGGGTGGCGGGGGCGGCCCGGGCCGCGATCAGCACCGCGTCCAGACGGCCCCGGACCCGGTCCAGGCGAGAGTCGGCCTGAAAGCGGTCGTCGGACTGCAGGTCCAGCCCGTCCTCGATGGTGAGGAAGTCCAGCAGCCCGCGCTCGGCCTGCTGGGCCAGCCTGGTCCAGTAGCCAGCGGTGAACAACCGCTGCGGCTGGGCACCGGCCTCGCGCCACGCGGCGGGATGCCAGCCAGCGCCGTCGAGGGCAACCGCCAGGTGCAAGGGGGCGGGCCGGCCCGCCCGGGCACTCGTCACGGATCAGCACGTCCTTTCCGATCAGGGGGCGACTGGTACAACGGAATGGCTTTGACCAGTATTTCGCTAGACATAGTGGACTATATGGGCAGGGCGGGCTTGAGACGCGAGCGGACCACCACGGCCGCTGGTAGCCAGATCAGCGGCGCGGTCATCTGCCGGTCCAGCCGTGGGCTGGACTGCTCGGTAGCCATGTCGTCGTGGCCGACGGAGAGGGCCGCTGGCGGTATCGCCATGGCCGTTCCGTTCTGGCTCTTATTCCGGCCGCTCCTGAGGCAGGCTGTCAACCGCCCCGGACCGCTGCACACTCAGGAGGAGCCTTCTTTCTCGCGCTCGTCGATGATGCGCTTGGCTTTGTGCGTCGAGCGCTCGATGGAGCCGTCGGGCAGCACGATGATCTTTTGCGGCTTGACGCCGATCCGTGCTTTCAAGGCAGTCGAGGCCCGCTCCGCGACTGGCTCGTCGGGCTCAGGGTTGTTATGGGATTTTTCGATCGTGACCTCGTATCGCGCCGTGAAGTTTTCCTCCGTGATGCGGATGAGGTACTCGCCTGTGACGCCTTCGAGACCGCGCACGACGAACTCGATGTCGGAGGGATAGACGTTGACGGCAGAGACGATGAACATGTCGTCCTTGCGGCCGTCGACGTAGATGCGCCCGAGGGTGCGGCCGCAGGCACATTTGTCGGTCAAGAACCGGCCGATGTCGCCGGTGCGGAAGCGGATGAGCGGGCGCGCATGTTTGCGCAGGGTCGTATAGACCAGCTCGCCGCGCTCGCCGGGCGGCAGGATCTCGCCGGTGTCCACATCGACGGTCTCTACGAGGATGTGGTCCTCCGCGATGTGCAGGCCATCGTGGTGTTCGCACATGGCCGCGCAGGCGCCGAAGATGTCGGAAAGTCCGTAGAAGTCGTAGAGGTCCGCCCCCAGAGTCGCTCGATGGCCTGCCGCGTCGCGGGGATGGATCCGCCCATCTCGCCGGCGACGAAGATGCGTTTGATGCCAAAGTCCTTCTTCGGGTCGACGCCGGTCTTCGTCGCGGTCTCGCCGAGGTGCCACGCATAAGACGGGCTCGTCCAAATGGCCGTGGGCTTGTATTCCTTGAGGATGAAAATGAGCCGCTCGGACGGCAGCGTGCCGCCCCAGATGCAGAGCGCGCCGAGGTTTTGCGCCCCGATGACGTCGGGGCCGCCGACGTAGAGCGAGAAATTGAGCGCGTGGATGTAGCGGTCGTTTTTGCGCATACCTGCCATCCAGAACAAGCGGCTCTCCACGTCCTGCCACTCGTCGAAGTCCTTCTTCGTGAACGGGCTCATCGTCGGCACGCCAGTCGATCCCGACGAGGTGGAGACGAAGATGACATCCTCTTCGGGGACGGCCGCAAGTTCGCCGAGGAAAGAGCCGACGCCCTGCGAGTCGCGTTGCGTCTTCTTATTGATGAACGGAAAGCGCTCAATGTCTTTCAGGCCCTGGACGTCCGACGGCTTCACGTCGGCATCGTCAAATGACCTTTTGTAGTACGGCGCGTGGTCGTACGCAAACTGCACGATCTCCTTCAGGTCGCCAAGCTGTTTCTGCTCTAGCACCTCGCGCGGCGCGGTCTCCAGTGCTTCGTCCCAATACTCGCTCATACTAACTAAGTATCCTCTCGTTATCTTGATTGTCTGGCCGTCGCTTGCACTGCGGCTAAAGCCGCGCAGGCCTGGCCCGGAGGCTACCTATGGCTCACTTCGTTCGCCGGGTTATGCCTCCGCCACTCCTTTTTATCTTCTCCCAACGTTTATCTCTCTCCGCCGCAATGTATGCTTTCAGCACTGTGGTGCTCACGCGGTGCGCGGTCTAGCCCGCTTCCAGCCACACGCACCTTCGCTTCGTCGAGCGGGCTACGTACACTGCCCTCCTTGTCGACCCGCTCGTTCACGGTCAACCGCAGCGGGCGATGCACCAGCACCGGCGGGGGCCGGTAGGGAATCACGTACCGCTCCTCCTTGTAACTGAGCCGGATCTCAAGCGTTCACAGAACATGCCTAAGTCTACTTTATCTATCGGTATAGTAGTTGAATAGGTCTGCGCCGCCAAGCTGGCCACCGGCAGCTGGCGGCAGATCAACCGGGCCGGGGCTGAGGACCGGGCGCATTTACGCCGCTGACGGTTCCGATGTAGGGGCGCCGGTAAGGGCTGCCAGTAACAACGGCGCCAGGAACCGCGTCAGGCCGTCCAGAACTCGTGCATAGGACCTGGGCTGCCCATGCCCTCGTGGCCGCGGCTGCTGCCTGCGCGGCTGCGGCTTCCTGGCTCGCGGCCAGCGCCTCCTCCGCCCAGGCCGGCCGGGTCGGCCGCCAGGTTGTTCAGCGAAATGGCTGAGCAGCGGGTCGACGCACGCCGGTCGGCCAGCTCGGCCGCCGACGGCGGGTCCACCGGCTGCGTCCGGCGCGCACCGTAGGCGAAGCGCAACTCGCCGCTGGAAGCGGAGATTCGCGGGGTTCAGGAGCCTTACACGGTCTGGACCCGCGCCGAAACCCTGCGAGCTTGCAGTAGCTTGCGAATGTCGCCGGGATCGCTGGTCAAGACGAGGTCGGCGTGCGCTGTTATCAGCGCTACGTGTGCGTCGACGATATCTGCGGAGCCTGACAGCGCGAGTAGTTCGCCGATGCGCTTGCCGTCGTCTTTACCAAGCGCCTCGATACCGACGCCGGCCAGCACCCGGGCGAGGTTGGCCTGCTTGCGCCCGTCTCGCCAGACTTGGCCCACCACTGCGGAACTGACCCGGATCGGCGTTCCCTGCTGCTGGAGCACCCGCAGTTGGGCGCCGATCAGGCGGTTTCGGCGATCAACTGCCACCAGAGCACCTGCGTCCAGGATCGCCTTCACACCACATCCGAACGCGGCGCAAGCCCGAGCCGAGACGCCGCTTCATCCAGCTCCGTCTGGGTGAACGAGCCGTCCTCCGCCTCCCATTGGTCCAGAGCGGCGCCGAGGAGCTCATTGCGCAGCTTGTCGGCCGCCGCTTCAGTAAGCCACGTCGACACACTAGTGCCCTTCCGGGCAGCGGCCTGCCGAACACCCTCTCCAAGCTCGGGTGGCATCGTCACGGAAAACCTGTCGACCTGTGCCATACATACGATCGTATCACATACGGTCGTATGCTAGGTCCTGGTGATAGACAAGGCGCACATCGGCATCGCCGCGGCGCATAACATGTCGGCACGCACCCTCGACCGGCTGTTCGCGGACCAGCCGTGGTCGGTCAGCGGCTTGATTAGGCACGAGCGCCTTGACGGCGTCCGCCGCGACCTGGAAGACCCGTTGCTACGCCACCGTAGCGTGGCGGTACTGGCCGCACGTTGGGGTTTCTTCGACGCAGCCCACTTCAGCCGCGTGTTCCGGCAGCACTACGGCTACCCGCCGTCGCAGGCACGGTCTGCTACTGCTGGTACTCGCGCACCCCTTCCCTCTGGTGTGGGATCGGGCTCAGCCAGGCTCGCCGGTGAGGAGCTCCCGCAGGACACTGGCCAGGATGGCCTGCTGAGCCGGTGACCCGGGGTCCAGGCCCCGGGCCGTGGCGGCCGGCGGTCTGGACGGCGTCACCTGGCCGGGCCGCGGGCGCTCATCCAGCAGCCGGTCGATAACCTGCATGGCCCAGTGGGCGTCGAGGCTGGGGTTGGTCCGCAGCGCTTTCCACATGGCCAGGATCTGGTGATCGATGCCGGAAGCCGGCCCGCGGGCCGAGGTTCCTGCCTTGTGCGCGTGGTCCATCGCTGTGTCCCGTCTCCGTCACCGCGCGGGGAATTGTCCCCGGTCGGCTCAGGTAGTCACAATGGGACAACATAGCGGAACAGGGACAAGGGGAAGCCGCAAAGAACCTTGGTCCCTCCGCCGTTGTCCAGGGAGGAGAGCCGTCATGCCGAAGGTCCTGATCGTCACGGGAGATGCCGCGGAGTCGCTGGAGGTCATGTATCCCTACCAGCGGCTGATCGAAGAGGGCTACGAGGTCGACATCGCCGCTCCGTCGGTGAAGAAGCTGCAGTTCGTCGTCCATGACTTCACTGACGGTTTCGACACCTATACCGAGAAGCCCGGCTATACCTGGCCCGCCGATATCGCGTTCGCCGATGTCGACCCGGCCGAGTATGTCGCCTTGGTCATCCCGGGTGGCCGCGCCCCGGAGTACATCCGGAACGATCCGGATGTGCAGCGGATCGTGCGTCACTTCATGACGGCCGACCGCCCGGTCGCCCAGCTGTGCCATGCCCCGCAGGTGCTGGCCGCCGCCGGCACGCTGACCGGCCGCCGCACTGCGGCCTACCCGGCGCTGGCCCCTGACGTGGTGGCCGCGGGCGCTGAATTCGTCGACGGGGCAGCCGTGGTCGACGGGCAGATGGTCTCGGCGCGCGCCTGGCCCGACCACCCAGCCTGAATGCGCGAGTTCATCCAGATCTTGCGCTCCAAGGCGCCCGCCTGAAGCTGCGGGCCAGGGCCATCGCGATTCCCCGGCCCAACTGCGTCCGGCGCGCCGGTAGCACAGGCGGGCGTGGCGCCATCTACGGCGTCTGGGCGGGCGGTACCACGTCGTGATCTCGGGGGCCGGGTTCGCTGACGCGGACGGGAGACTCGTCCTTGCCGGGCAAGGCTGGCGCTGGATGCCGTCCCGGCTGCACCGGGTTCACCAACAACGTTCCCGATCTGGCCGGGCTGGCCAAGGCCGGGGTCAGCTGGGTGACCGTGTCGGACATGCCGCTGGCGCAGATCCAGGCGTACAAGGCGCAGATGGGCTGGACGCTGCCGTTCGTGTCATCGCACGGCACGTCATTCTCGGCCGATTGCGGCGCCGGCGGCGGCTTCGTGCTGAGCGTGTTCCTGCGTGACGGTGCGGACGTCTACCGCACCTACTCGACCACTGCCCGCGGCGTGGACCGGCTTGTCTTCGTCCACAACATCCTCGACCTGTGCCCCTACGGCCGGCAGGAAGACTGGGAGGACTCCCCGCCCGGCTGGCCGCAGCACCCCACCTACGGATGATGCGTGCCCCGTAACGAACCGAACAGGCCAGGCCCGCGGCTGCACAGCCGCGGCCCGGCACTCAGCGACTGGCAGACCGACTTCAGCGAGTTCGAAACAGCGGGCCGTGGGATCTGGCGCATCTGCGCCGTCATCGACTACGCCACCAAGTACTGCCTCGCCGCCAGGATCACCCCGACCGGCCGGGGCGTGGACGCGCTCGCGTGTCTCGACGCGGCCGAACGCGTTCTCGGCCTGGACGACTTGAGGGACGACCGTGGCGAACTCGAACTGGTCGACAAGAACACCGGTGAGGTCATCGACGTCGTCCCCGCTCCGATCGCCGTCGTCTCCGACAACGGCTCGTGCTTTCGCGGCGAGACCTGCCAATCTGCGTCCGCCGGCGATGAGCCGCTGCTGCGCCACGTCCGGACCCGCGTCCGGAGCCCGCAGACCAACGGCGTCATCGAGCGATTCTTCGGCACGTTGAAGTACGAGCACCTCTACCGCGCCCCGATCGACGACGGCGGCGCGCTAGCGATGGAGACCGCCCGCTTCCGCGACATCTACAACCGCATCCGGCCACACCAAGCTCTCGACGATCGAACGCCGCGCCAGGCCTACCTCGGCACGTGACGCAGCGTCCCGCTGAAGGCCCGGTCACCGCGACGCGGCACCGGGCGGGTCTTACGAGACATCCCGTAATCGAACTGGCCGTCGACGGCTCTCAGCGCCGCTCCTGTGCCGGTGGAGGTTCACATGTGAGACAGCTCGGGCGGCGTCCGTCGACGCCCTTGGACATGGCCGGCTGCCTGGCAGCTACGAGGAGTTGGTAGCAGCGAGGTAGGCCGCGTTCAGGCGCTCGCGGACGCTCGGTGATCGCGCTGGGGATTCGGAGCCAAGGTGCGAGCGGCGAAGCTCGTCCATGAACTCTTGCCAGAGCGCGGGGCCGCCTTGTTCGAGCAGCTCGGCGCGAACGCGCAGCGCGCGGCTCGTGGGCCGGTGGCGAAGTCCCCAGCTGCCGAGCTGCGCGAACACGGGTACGAGTTGGATCGCGGGTTCGGTCAGGCTGTAGCGCGCCCGCTGGCCGGCTCGCGTGTCCTCACGGGTGAGCAATCCCGACTCGACGAGTCGCTTGAGTCGGTCGGCGAGAATATTTGAGGCGATCCCCTCTTCTGAGCCGGCCTGCAGTTCTCGGAAATAGCGGCGGTCTCCGAAGACGATGTCGCGGAGGACGAGCAGGCTCCAGCGGTCGCCGAACACCTCGATGGTGGCGTTGATCGGGCACCCCGACCGCGGCTCATACGCTTCGCCCATACCGCTTGCATTCTACTACCGCCAGGTACTACCGTCTCGACAAGCGGTTGCAAACCACAAGCGGAAGGAGCCGCCCGTGCTGAGGCAGGTCGCGGAGGGTGTGCTGATCCACGAGAGCGAGTTCTGCCAGAGCAACGCCGTTGTCGTGCAAGGCCGGGCTGGCGTGTTGCTCATCGACCCCGGGGTGCACGGCTACGAAATGGCCTGCCTCGCGAACGACCTGTCCGATTCGGGCCAGCCCGTTGTGGCAGGCTTCTCGACGCATCCTCATTGGGATCACGTGCTCTGGCACGCCAGGTTCGGCTCGGCGCGACGTTACGGCACAGCTCGCTGCGCGGCTACTATCCGAGATCGGCTGTCGGGTCCGCATTGGAAGGACAGCATCGCCGGGTGGATACCGCCGGACATCGCCGAGCAGATATCGTGGGACCTGTTTGGCCTCATTACCGGTCTGTCCGCCGAAACTGCGCGGATTCCTTGGGATGGCCCTCAAGTCCGGATTGTCGAGCACCAAGCGCATGCCCCGGGCCATGCGGCGCTGTTGATTGAGGAACGCGGGGTTCTCGTCGCCGGCGACATGCTTTCTGATGTCTTGATTCCGATGCTCGACTTGAACGACACCGCTGACCCGATCGAGGATTACCTCGCCGCGCTGCGGCTGCTCGAGGGCGTGGCGGGCGACGTCGATGTCCTCGTCCCCGGCCACGGGTCCATCGCCGGAGCTGATCAAGTACACGCACGGATCGACCAGGATCGGGCGTACGTGCACGCCCTGCGTGACGCCCCTGTTCCCAGCGACCCGCGGGTCGGCCCATCGGCCACGTACGGCAAGGATTGGCTGCCTGGCGTGCACGCACGGCAACTCCAGCGCCTCGCCCAAAGAAGGGAGCGCGACAGGACGCCGGGCTAGCGATGCGGCAGGTGCGGGGCTGATTGCGGACTTGCGCGCGCTGGTGGACATCCGCAACGAACTCGCACACGGGATTATCTACCGTACGCTTCTTTACGTCGTACCAATTGAGGAACTCGCTACGAGGGACCTGCCGCAAGAGTGGAGAATTTACAGTCGGCGCTCTCGCACCTCACGCCGCCTGACTACAGCCGGGCTCCGAGAGAACCTTGAAGACGCAATCGGATGCTTCACGGCGCTTATCGTATGGGGGGAGGACCTCGTTAAGCAGGCTCCGTCTCTCAGAACTTCGGCGAACCTACCTACTTCACATCCCCGCGTGAGCAGTGAATTTCAGTCAGCTCGGTCCGTTCATCAACAGGCCGGACCTCCTCGCCCGGGCATCTCCGACCGCGCTCGGCGATTCGCTCGCGACTACCAAGCGGCTCCTCCTCGGAACGCAACGCTAGTGATGGTGCGCTGGCCTGACTGAATCACGATGGCGCGGCAGCGGTGGTGGTGCAGACGAACTTTCTGATTGACCAGAGGCCGCGGCTGGGTGAAGACGATCAGCGTGCCGGTCACGGCTGCCTCCCGCGGCGGGAGGCGGGACCGGTCAGCGCCGTGGGGAGGCCGCAGGCGTCAGCCGGGCCCTCCGCGTGTTCAAGCGGTACTCGAAGATGGGTGATGTACCACCACTCTGGGTGTCCGAGGACCGACTCGCACCTTACGTACATGATCGACGGCTCGCCCTGACTACGGAGTTCTCGCTTGCTGCTGGCGGTGCACGATGAACGGGCCCGACCCGGGCATCAGGTGATCGACCGCTCTTGTGGGTGCTCGGTATCGCCGCGGTGGCAGCGGTTACGTCCTATGAGCACGCCTACGATTCCGTACGGGCGCACGGCGAGACGGGCTGGACCGCCTGCCTGGTCCCGCCCATTGCTGCGCTAGTAGCGCAGCCGGCCGCGGGCCGAAGAGCAGCCATAGTGCCAGGGCCACCAGGCCCGTGCCGAGCGCGATGAACACCCAGAACCACTGGTAGCGGTGGGTCTTCGGCGGGACGCCTACCTTGTTGGTGATCGTTGCCTGCGCGTAGACGAGCCCGGTAACGGCGTCACTGGCGTTTATGTGGCCCGTCACCGCCCCCACCGGAACCGAATCGGCGAAATGCAGCGCGAACCGGAACGACCTGGTCCCCGCTGCAGGCGGCAGGCTGATCGTCGGTGGCGTGACGATCACGCCCGCGGGCGTGTCCACCGGAACCAGCCGGATCGTGTGCGGCTTGCCGGCCGGGTTGCTGAGCTGTACGGTGCCGATGACCTGCCCGCCCTGGGCGACCTCGCCCGAAGGCAGCGTCATCTGGCCGGTAACCAGCAGCCCGTTGTTGTTGATGGTGATGGGCGCGGAGTGGTCGTCGCCTGTTACGCCCTGGGCCGACACGACACCCGTGGCGGTCAGGGTTCCCGTCGCTGACCTGGGGACGGTAAACGAGCCGTCATACACGCCGTCATGGGCGGTCTGGTCGGGCGGGATGCCGTCGTCGTTTACTGGCACGGAGATCGGCGCGGCCAGCCTAGGGCCGGTGACATGGACGCCCACGTGAACGCCGGCCAGTTCCCTCGCGCTGAGGGGCCTGGTGCCGAGCTGCAGCTTCACGGTTACCGTAACCGCCTGACCGGGCGCGGGATCCGCGGGGGAGGTCACGATGTCAGAGTGCAGCACGCCCTGCCACAGCACGCTCGTGGTCACCAGCGTCCCGGGGGGAATGCCAGGGCCCGCGGCCACGTATACCCGCCAGAGTCCAGGGATCGGATAGTCGACCGAGAGCGACTCCACCGGCCCGTTTGCGCCCGCGAGGGAGAATGCCTGCCCCGCCAGGGACCCGTTAGGGACGGGAACCTGCCCGTTATCCGGATCGAAGTAAGTCACCGAGATCTGCGGGAACTGCCGGATCACCTCGAGCGAGCCGGAGGTCGCGATGTCCGACACCTTCACGTATAGGTTCGCCGAGCCGCCAGGTCCGATGGAAGCGCTCGTCCCCGGGAGGTAGGACAAGCACCGGGCGTTAGCGAAAATCTGCGGGAGTTCACTCTCAATTTCCGAAGCGCTGGCCACGGTGATGGCGTGCGGTGTCGCATCCGGCAGCGCTGCGTTGCAACTGCTCTGTGCCCCGCCGGCCGCTATCGCCTGCAGCTCATGGAGATCCACGTCAGGCCCGAAGCCGAGCGGCCATATGCGCACTCCGGCCGCCCTTGCTATGGGGAGCGTGCCGGTTAGCAGGTACTGATTCGCCCTTGCGTTAATCGCCTTATCGCTGCTTCCCGAGAAGCCCGGAGCGCCCACCATATCGAGCTGGCCGTCGGTCAGCAGGAACAGCAGCAGCGGCCGTCCGGTGTCCCGGGTGCCGATCAGGTCATCGACGCCGTCCTTGATCGCGTCGATGAAGTCCGTGTGGTCGCCTCGCGCGGGAGTGCGGGTGCGAAGGTTGCCGATACAATTGCTCAGCGATTGTTTGGCGGCGAGCGTATCGGCTTCCGTCATGGGACACACCTGGTCCACCGGCGGCTGGGGATTAGTCTTGGCGTTGTAGTGCTCATTGGGCCCGCCGAAGCCGAGAACCCCGATCCTGGAGTGCAGTGCGAACTCGCCAAGCGCGATCAGCCGTGCCGCCGTCCTCTCTAGGGTCATCTCGGCCGACGTGATGCTCTCTGACTCGTCGACCGCGATGACGATGTCAACCGGTGCCGCCAGCGGCGATGTCGCCGCTGGAGTGGCATTCGCGGAAATGCGAGAAACCGCCCGCGCAGGCCCCGGTGCGACGACAGCCAAAGAACACCCGCCTGCGAGGACGAGAGCGCCTGTCACCTGGGCGTATCCGAAAACACGCCGGAACCAGTGGCGGTTTCGATCGGCGCGGCCAGCGGAAATCATCTGCGCTCCCCGACGCTAAGCACCCCAGTGACCTCTGCCCCTTCAGCCTCTATCGTTGTCGAGGAAAGACTATAAGGCATGGTTCCATTGGCGGTTCAGGAGATAGCATACGCAATCGTTATCAGTATGTTATCGGGCATGTCGGGTTGCGTTGAATTCTGTACGCATTCGTGCAGCGGCAAAACGGTTAGGCCTCTTGTGGCACGAGCTTGCCCATGGACTAGGGCACTGGGAGACTGCCGACCACTCTGTCCTCATGCTGTGCCCTTGCCTGAAAGGTACACCGCGCGAGAACGTCAACATGGAATACTTGAGCTGGGCGACAGCGAGTCGCTGCCGCGCAAAGACTTGATGGTTATGGAATCGGCAACCGATCGCCGTTCACCAGGTTCAGTCCGTGCATCAATGAACACGCAAGCGCCAAGCCAGCACGTTCAGCTTCCCGCCGATATGGAGGATCATGAAGCTGGTCCGCCATAGGGCCGCCTTCAGGCGGGTGGCACTCGCAGCTGTCGTGGTGGCGGTGATCTGCCTGTCGCTGGCGCTGACTGCACTGGGTAAGCATAGTTCCGGCTTCGAGGCGGCACTGGCCAGCGTAGGAACCGTGGTGGCGGCAATAGCGGCAGTGGCCGCCGCACTGCAAGCCATGGGGAAAGGCGAGCGCCTGCCGCCGACACCGGGTGACCAGAGTAGCGCGGCTCCCCGGCCCGAGGAGCGCGGGCGGGGCGACCAGGAGCGTGACGCGCAGGAGGAGGTGCGGCGCGCCCGTAGGCCCGACATGACCGCGGCCGCTCGGTTGGCCTGCCGGGTGCCGGACAACGATTACTTTTGCGGCCGGGATGAACTGGTGGATCTAGTGGTCAAGCGGATGCGCGCCGCCCTCGCCGCTAACAGGCCCGCGGTCGCCGTGCTGGCCGGCCAGCCCGGAGTAGGCGCCTCCAGCGTGGCCTGGGCGGTGGCGCGCGCCCTGGCGGCGGACTTTCCTGACGGGGTGTTCCGGGTAGACCTGCGCGGGCTGGTGCGCGAGATGCGGCAGGACACGGCCGACGTGGTAGAAGTTGTCGCGCGGGCGGTGGACCTTCACCTTGACTCTGAGCTGCTCAGCCACGAGCAGCGCCTGGCAGCCCTGGCCACGAGGCTGGACGGCCGGCGCGTACTGCTCATCCTTGATGATGCGAAAGACGCTGAGCATGTCGCCCGGCTGGTGAGCCCTCCGATCGCCGCCGGGATCATCGTCACGTCACGGAGGCGCTCGCAGAACTACGTCAGCAAGCGGCTGTTCTTCGATGTAGACCCGCTGGACCCTGACGCGGCAATCAGGATGCTGGAAATGTTCGCCCAGGACCGGCTTCACTCGCGCGATCAGCTGGCGCGTCTGGCGGAATTGTGCGCATATGTGCCGCTGGCCCTAGACGTGATCGGCCGGAAGATACAAAGCGGCGTGCACACGAATCTTGGCGTTCTCATCAAGTTGCTCGAGAAGGCCAAGCTGGATCACCTCCACGACGATGTAAGGGCCGTGCGGGCGGCCATCGGCCTGAGCTATGAAGACCTGGCAGACCACCCGTCCGTGCAACGGACCTTCCGGCTGCTCTCTGCCGCCCCCGGGTACGTCTGCACCGCCGCCGAGATGGCCTCCGGCACGGGCGAATTCGGCTCGTACGAGCAACGGCTGCGGACGCTCGTGGGGCGAAGCCTGGCCCGGGAGGAGACCCTCTATGCTCTGGCGGAAGATCCTGCCGCTGCCTATTCGCTATACGAGCTGGTCAAGGACTTCGCCCGGGAACGGCTGGAGGCGGAAGAGCCACTGGGGACTATCCGCGACTTCGAGCGCAAATTGGTGCTCTTTCTGCGAGACCGGCTCCGCGAGATCACGACCGGATCCGGCCCGGCTGCCGCGGCAGACCGGCTCGACCCGGCCCGGTACCAGGCCGCGGAGCTGATGGCCGAGCAACGCGGCTGGCCCGACCTCGCGGCCGACCTGGCCGATGGCCTGTACGTCCTGTTCCTTGACCGCGGCGAGGAAGACACTGCGGCGGACATCCTCGACCGGCTCGTCCGGCGGTTCCGCTCCGACGAAAGGTACGAGGCCGCCTCGGCAGCCGCCCTCACCGCCGCCTGGCGCCTTGATGACCGAGGGGCCACCAGATCCGCCCTTGGGGCCGCGACCTGGGCCGCCGAGATCGCACGCGAGCACGAGCTGCTGGAGGCGGCCCTGGCACGGGCCGAGGTGAAGCGCAGTCACCTGCTTGGAAAGCTCGACGACTGGAAGGGCGCGCTCGACGCCGGCGAGCGGGCGGCGCAAGTCCTGAGTCGACTTCAGCCACCAGGCGCCGCGATCCCAGTGCTGATCAACAACTGCACGGCGGCCATCGAGCTAGCGCGCAGTGGCGACGCCGTGTCGTGGGCCGCGCAGGCCACTGAGCTTGCCGGTGCCCTGGGCAGCGATCGCCAGCGGGCAGTCGCGGCCCTGGAGCGCGGGCGCGCCGAGGGCCTGGCAGGGAACGACGAGGTGGCCGCAGAATGGTCTCGGCGCAGCGGCGAGTTGTTCGAAGCCATGGGCGACCGGAGCAACGCCGGTGTCGCATTCGGCAACGCTGCCGCTCAATCGCGCGGGCACGTAACCCCAGCCGATGTGTGCGCCCTGCTCAGCCGGTCCGTGGACAACTGGGCAGAGACTTCGGGAAATATCTGCCAGGCGCATCTTCTCACCGCCCGGGTTGACCTGAGCACGGCACTGGCCGATGACGGCCGCCTAGGGCAGGCAGCAGGTACGTTGGACCAGGCGGTCAGTCTGGCGGATGAACTAGGTACGGCTATCACGAGCCTGATGCGTTTCGAGGTAAGGCTCCGCGACGCAGGCATGTGGCTAGTCCTGAACCAGCCCGACCTGGCCGGGCACGGCGTGGCGATCTCCGACGTGCTCCGGGATATCGATGCGCGGGGCGGCTACCGCGAGCAGCCGGACCCGGATATGAAGCACGTAGCCGACGTGCTCCGGCGATATGCCAGCGGCGACCTCAGCGCTGACGAGGCACGCAAGCAGATGGCCGGATTCCTGCACTCTCCCGCCCGGTACCGCGCTGACTCGTTCAAGGTATTCCTGTACTCGGAGCTGGGCGAGCTGTCGGCCTAGGCCAGAGGAACCGGGATCGAGTCGCAGGAGCTAAAACCTGGCAACTGTCGCCGCGTGGATCGCCGAGATCGAAGCACCGAAGCCGAGCTACGCACTCGCGCCTAGCGATGGCCCCGAGACCACTGTCGTGGCTCACTGCCGCGTGACCGTTGCCGCAATCTGCAACCTGAGGCCCGGAGACGGGTTGTGTCCCTCGGGACTTGAACCCCCATGTCATGTGTCCGAGGACCGACACAACCCATTACCCCATATCGCGCTATCAACTACAGCGCCGAAGTCAGCCTATAGGAATACCGCATCCTTATCTACTCGTACCGTTACTGAGCTGCGAGAACTCCTGATCCCGGGCGGCCGAGAATGATGTGCCCCGGGCTGCTCTTCTTCGTCTGCGGACGTGGCGGGATTGCGTGAAGTGTGTTATCGCGCAAAGGCAGCCGCATTCCAGGTCGGCTGATCACCAGATTGCATGCGCCGCCGCCGACGAAACGTCTTAACGGGCGGGTGATCTCTCATGCCGTGCCAGCGCGTCCTGGCTCCGGTGACCGGAGCGGGCCCGCCACAGGCCGCTGAGACCGTCACCGCCCGGATCCCTCCCCGCTGGAGCCGGCGCCGGCGAGATCCCGGGCCGCCACGTGATGGGCCTGCCCGTACATGCCGTTACGTACGGTTATTAACCGAGGGGCGGCTAGCTGGTGGTTTCCGCGCGGATTCCGCACGGCTCAGGGGACGGCTCAATCCCTATGTTGACTGTGCATAGACGGGCCAGCTCTGCGCGTTCGTGCCCGGGGTGAGGCACGGTTGCGTGTCCTCACCGCGAGCCTGGCGGGCGTTACCTACTCCAACGCGCTTCCGTGCCAGGGAGCGGCTTGCCGATGAGGGCGACGGGGATGAAGAAGCACATCTGGCCGATCGCCATGGTGAGCGTCCAGAGGGCCTTGTGGTCGTA
>Ga0208324_1000367_pt1 | contig 21209 bp, 18 predicted proteins | sample Sb_taG_2_FD_187707 | JGI IMG/M metagenome (GOLD analysis project Ga0208324, IMG submission 187707) | Peat soil microbial communities from Weissenstadt, Germany - Sb_50d_5_LS metaG (SPAdes) (version 2) | ecosystem: Environmental > Terrestrial > Soil > Wetlands > Peat | place: Germany... | reverse complement strand
TCGGGGGTCGGGGGGGTCGGGGGGGTTATCCGGGTTCGTCCCCCGGGGTCACGGAGCTTTCCTCTCTCAGGACCCGCTTGAGCACCTTGCCCGACGCGTTGCGGGGCAGGGCAGCGCGGAACACCGCCCGCCGGGGGACCTTGTAGTTGGCCAGCCGCTCCCGGCAGAAGGCCAGCACGTCCGCCTCGGCCAGCGCGTGCCCCGGCCGGGTGACCAGGAACGCCCGGCCGACCTCGCCCAGCCGCGGATCGGGGACGCCGATGACGGCCGACTCCGCCACCCCGTCCAGCCGGGCCAGCACCTGCTCCACCTCGGCCGGGTAGACGTTGAACCCGCCGCAGAGGTACATGTCCTTGATCCGCCCGGTGATGGCCAGGTACCCGCCCGCGTCCAGCCGCCCCGCGTCGCCGGTGTGCAGCCACCCGTCGCCGTCGATCGCCGCGGCGGTCGCCACCGGGTCGTCCAGGTATCCCAGCATCAGGTTCGGCCCGCGCAGCAAGATCTCCTCCGAGGGGCCGATCCGCACCTCGAACCCGGCCGCGGCCCGCCCCGAGGTCGAGGCCACGATCTCCGCGGCGTCCCCCGGACGGCACATCGTGGCCACCACCGCCTCGGTCAGCCCGTAGCCGGTGAGCACCGTCTCGAAGTTCAGCTCGCGCCGCATCCGCTCGACCAGCGCGACCGGGACGTCCGCCGCTCCGGTGACCGCCAGCCGCAGGCTGGACAGATCGAACGAACCGCGTTCCGGGTGGTCCAGGATCGAGGCGTAGATGGCCGGCGCCCCGGGCAGCACGGTGATCCGCTCGGCCTCGATCAGCCGCATCGCCGCTCCCGCGTCGAAGGTGGCCTGCGACACCAGCGCCGCCCCGCTGACCAGGCAGGCCAGGATGCCCGCCTTGTAACCGAACGTATGGAAGAACGGGCTCACCACCAGGTACCGGTCGCGCGCCGTCAGGCCCGTGCACTCGGCCCAGGCGGCGGGCCACCCCCAGCGTCCGCTCGTGCGAGGTCATCGTGCCCTTGCTCCGCCCGGTCGTCCCCGAGGTGAACATGATGTCGCTGACGTCGCCCGGCCGCACCGCCCCGGCCCGCTGGCCGGTCAGGGCCAGCGGGACCCACGCCCCGCGCCGCAGGAACGCGTCCCACTCCCCGGGCATCCGCACCACCAGCCGGAGCGCCTCCAGCCCTTCCGAAGCGCCCGCCGCGGCCCGCAGCGCGCCCAGCCGGTCCACGCCCAGGAAGTCCCCGGCCACGAACAGCACCCGCGCCCCGCTGCGCCCGATCACGTCCAGCGCCTCGGGTTCGGTGAACCGCGTGCTGACCGGCACCAGCACGCCGCCGACGCCCAGCGCGCCCAGCGCGGCCAGTATCCACTGGGAGTCGTTCGGCCCCCAGACGGCCACCCGGTCACCCGGCCCGGCCCCCGCCTCGGTCAGCGCGGCGGCCACCGCCGTCACCCGCTCGCCCAGTTCGCGGTAGCTGAGCCGGGAGCCGCCGGGCCGCGGGTCAGCCACCGCCTCCGCGTCGCCGAACTCCCTGGCCGCCCACGCCACGGCGGCCGGGACCGTCAGCTCCACCGGCGCCCCCAAACCCTCCTAGCAAGCAAGTGCTTGGTAGGTTTACCCTACGCACCAGGGGCAGCGCCGGCTAGACCCACGGCCGGCTAGACCCACGGCCGGCTAGACCCACGGCCGGCTAGACCCACGGGAGGCCCGGGTGCGGTTCACGCCGCAGGACGAACGGTTCCGCGCCGAGGTGCGCGCGTGGCTCGACGCCAACCTGGCCGGCGAGTTCGCCAGCCTGCGCGGCGCGGGCGGCCCGGGCCGCGAGCACGAACGGTACGCCGAGCGGCTGGCCTGGAACCGGCACCTGGCCGCGGCGGGCTGGACCTGCCTGGGCTGGCCCGCCGAGTTCGGCGGCCGCGGCGCCCCGCTGGCCCGGCAGGTCATCTTCCACGAGGAGTACGCCCGGGCCGACGCGCCCGCCCGGGTCACCGTCGTGGGCGAGGAACTGCTCGGCCCCACCCTGATCGCCTTCGGCACGCCGGAGCAGAAGGAACGTTTCCTGCCGCCGATCAGGAACGTCACCGAGCTGTGGTGCCAGGGGTACTCCGAGCCCGGCGCCGGCTCAGACCTGGCCAGCGTGGCCACCAAGGCGGCCCTGGTGAAGGGGGAAGGGGAGGTGGGTGGGGAGCAATGGGTGATCACCGGGCAGAAGGTGTGGACGTCGCTGGCCCACGTGGCGGACTGGTGCTTCGTGCTGGCCCGGACCGAGCCCGGCTCGGGGCGGAGCCAGGGCCTGTCCTACCTGCTGGTCCCGATGGACCAGCCGGGGATCACGGTCCGCCCGATCCGGCAGCTCACCGGCACCTCGGAGTTCAACGAGGTCTTCTTCGACGGTGCGCGCACCGACGCGGCCAATGTGGTCGGCGCGCCCGGTGACGGCTGGCGGGTGGCCAAGGCCACGCTGGCCCTCGAACGCGGCGCGGCCATGCTCGGCCTGCAGGCCGGCTTCCGCCGCGAGCTCGAGAACCTGCTGGCGGTGGCCCGGCGCACTGGGGCGGCCGCCGATCCGCCGCTGCGCGACAGGCTGGCCCGGGCCTGGATCGGCCTGGAGGCCGTCCGCGCTTACGCGCTGGACACCCTGGGCGGCCCCGGCGACGGCGCCGAGGCCTCGGTCCTGAAGATCCTGTGGTCCCGCTGGCATCAGGGCCTCGGCGAGCTGGCCATGGAGGTCCTCGGCGCGGAGTCCATGGTTTCGCGGGACGACCTCGACGAATGGCAGCGCCTGTTCCTGTTCGGCCGCGCGGAGACGATCTACGGCGGGTCGGACGAGATCCAGCGGAACATCATCGCGAGCCGGGCGCTCGGGCTCCCCCGGGAATGAACCCGGGAATGCACAGAGCTATGAACGGCCACCACCTGCTCGACGGCAAGGTCGTGGTGATCACCGCGGCGGCCGGCACCGGCATCGGCGGCGCCGCGGCCCGGCGTTGCCTGGAGGAAGGCGCCGAGGTGGTGATCAGCGACCAGCACGCCAAGCGGCTGGCCGCCACCCGGGAGGAACTCGCCGCCGGGCACGGCGACCGGGTCTGGTCCCGGCCCTGCGACGTCACCCAGGAGGCGCAGGCCGCCGCGCTGATCGAGGGCGCGGCCGGGCACTTCGGCCGGATCGACGTGCTGATCAACAACGCCGGGCTGGGCGGCACCGCCTCGGTGCTCGACATGACCGACGAGCAGTGGCTGCGGGTGCTCGACGTCACGCTCACCGGCACGTTCCGCTGCACCCGGGCCGCGCTGCGCCGGATGGTCGCTCAGGGCCACGGGGGTGCGGTGGTCAACAACGCCTCGGTCCTCGGCTGGCGCGCCCAGCCGGGCCAGGCCCACTACGCGGCGGCCAAGGCCGGCGTGATGGCCTTCACCCGCTGCGCCGCCCTGGACGTCGCCCGGCACGGCATCCGGGTCAACGCGGTGGCCCCCAGCCTGGCCCTGCACCCGTTCCTGGCCAAGGTCACCAGCGCGGACCTGCTCGATGACCTGGCCCGCCGCGAGGCGTTCGGCCGCGCCGCCGAGCCCTGGGAGATCGCCAATGTCATGGTCTTCCTGGCCAGCGACTACGCCGGCTACATGACCGGCGAGGTGGTCTCGGTCAGCGCCCAGCACCCGTGAGCCCCGCGCCGGTCCCCGCCGCACGCACCCGGCCCCGTTCGGCCCAGATGATTGATACCGAACGGACCCGTGGCTCACAGCCTTTCGATGATGGTGGCGGTGGCCATGGCGCCGCCGGCGCACATGGTGATCAGCGCGGTGGTCGCGTCGCGCCGCTCGAGTTCGTGCAGCGCCGTAGTCAGCAGCCGGGCGCCGGTGCTGCCCACCGGGTGCCCGATGGCGATCGAGCCGCCGTTGACGTTGACCCGGTCCGGGTCGGGCCGGTGCACGCGCAGCCAGGACAGCACCACCGACGCGAACGCCTCGTTGACCTCGAACAGGTCGATGTCGCCGATGCTCATGCCGCTGCGGGCCAGCACCCGCTCGGTGGCCTGGACCGGGCCGTCCAGGTGGTAGTACGGCTCGGCGCCGGTCAGGCACTGCGCGAGGATGCGCGCCCGGGGCCGCAGGCCGAGCGCGCGGGCCCGGTCCGCCTCCGCCAGCAGCACGGCGGCCGCGCCGTCGGAGATCTGCGATGACGTGCCGGCCGTGTGCAGGCCGCCGTCGACCACCGTCCTGAGCCGCGCCAGCGCGGCCAGGCTCGTCTCGCGCAGGCCCTCGTCGCGGTCGATCACCCGCGTCTCGCCGGTGCTCTGGCCGTCGGCCCCGAGGACCGGCGCCTTGACCGGAACGACCTCCCGGTCGAAGCGGCCCTCCGCCCACGCGGCCCGGGCCAGCGTCTGGGACCGCAGGCCGAACGCGTCGGTCTCCTCGCGGGACAGGCCGCGGCGTACCGCGATGCGCTCGGCGCCGACGTACTGGTTCGGCAGGTCGATGTCCCACGACGCGGGCCGCGGCGAGCCGATGTCCGTGCCGACCGCGGCCCGCAGCGGGATCCGGCTCATCGCCTCGACCCCGCAGGCGATCCCGACGCCGATCGCGTCCGCCGCGATGAGGCCGGCCACCAGGTGGGCGGCCTGCTGCGCCGAGCCGCACTGGGCGTCCAGGGTCAGGCAGCCGCACCCGTACGGCAGCCCGGCGTGCAGCCAGGCCGTCCGGGTGATGTTGCTGGACTGCTCGCCCGCCTGGGTCACGCACCCGCCTGCTACCTGTTCTACTTCGGCCGGGGCGAGGCCCGCGCGGTCGAGCAGCGCGGCCTGGACGCCACCCAGGAGCTCGGCCGGGTGCACTCCGGCCAGCGCACCGCCGCGCTTTCCGACCGGGGTCCGGGCCGCCTCGACGATCATTGCCCTGCCCATGGCTCACCCCTGCATCCTGTGGTCTAATCCAAACTAGAACACGTTTCACACTCAGCCAAGGGAGGCACCCGTGGCCGCACCGGACATCCCGCCTGGCTTTGACTTCACCGACCCCGACATCTACACGGCCCGGGTGCCAGCGGCTGAGCTGGCCGAGCTGCGCCGGGCGGCCCCGGTCTGGTGGGTCGCGCAGCGCCGCGGCTCCGCCGGGTTCGACGACGAGGGCTACTGGGCCGTCACCCGGCACGCCGACATCCTGGCCATCTCCAAGACCCCGGACGTCTACTCCTCGTGGGAGAACACCGCGCTGATCCGGTTCACCGAGGGCATGCCCCGCGAGTCCATCGAGCTGCAGCGGTACATCCTGCTCAACATCGACCCGCCCGAGCACACCAAGCTGCGCGGGATCGTCTCCCGCGGCTTTACCCCGCGGGCCATCGGCAGCCTGCGCCAGGCCCTCACCGAACGCGCCCAGCGCATCGTGGCCACGGCGCTGGAGACGGGCACCGGGGAGTTCGTCACCGACGTCGCGTCGGAGCTGCCGCTGCAGGCGATCAGCGAATTGCTCGGCGTCCCGCAGGAGGACCGGGGCAAGATCTTCTCCTGGTCGAACCGGATGATCGGCTACGACGAGCGGGTCGCGGACGACGACGACGGGATGGTGGCGGCCACTGAGATCCTCGGCTACAGCCTGGCCATGGCCGAGGAGCGGCGGGCCTGCCCCCGGGACGACATCGTCACCAAGCTCATCGGCGCCGAGATCGACGGCCATCAGCTGTCCGACGACGAGTTCGGCTTCTTCGTGCTGATGCTGGCCGTGGCGGGCAACGAGACCACCCGCAACGCCATCGCGCACGGGATGCTCGCCTTCCTCGACCACCCCGGGCAGTGGGAGCTGTTCAAGGCCTCGCGCCCGGTCGCCGCGGCCGACGAGATCGTCCGCTGGGCCACGCCGATCACGGTGTTCCAGCGCACCGCCGTGGCCGATACCGTGCTGGGTGGCCAGGAGATCAAGGCGGGCCAGCGCGTGGGCCTGTTCTACCGGTCGGCCAACTTCGACGAGGAGGTCTTCGAGCATCCCGGGCGGTTCGACATCCTCCGCGACCCGAACCCCCACCTGGGGTTCGGCGGCCTGGGCACGCACTACTGCCTGGGCGCCAACCTGGCCAAACTGGAGATCGAGCTGATCTTCAACGCGATCGCCGACGCCATGCCGGACATCCGCAAGGCCGGCGACCCCGTCCGCCTGCGCTCCGGCTGGATCAACGGCATCAAGCAGCTCCCGGTCAGCTACCGGGGCTGAACTCGGCCCACCGGAATTCAATGGTCGTGGCCGCGCACCGGTTCTTTCCGGTTGGTCGCGGCAACCATTGGTATCGGGCGGGTTAGCGTAGGGTGGCGGAACCCGCCGGAATATCCTCGCGGCCGAGGACGAGCCTTCATGACCGAATCCAGCTCACCGGACCCGACGCCCTCGCCTGCGGCGCGGCACGACCTGCTGGCGACGAGCAGGGAGAGGCGAGCGTGCGGAAAGGGCGCTCGTCAGCAGGTTCCGCGGGGCACGCTGGGCTACTGGGGTGAAGAGGACCGCGGGCATGACGCCTTGACGACGATCCTGGCCCAGAACCAGATCCGTGACCCGGAATTGATTCCGATCCGCCACCAGCGCATGGCGGTCTCTCCGTGGAACTACTATCGCGGCGCCGCGGCGGTCATGGCTAGTGACCTCGCCTCCCAGCCCCACAGCGGGCTAGATGTGCAGTTGTGCGGCGACGCCCATGTCCTGAACTTCGGCCTGTGGGCCACGCCGGAACGGAATTTGTCTTTCGACCTGCGCGACTTCGATGAAACCCTGCCCGGCCCGTTCGAGTGGGACGTCAAGCGCTTTGCCGCCAGTCTGATGGTGGCCGCGCGGGAGAACCGGGTCAAGCCGGGGCGGGCCGCGGCGGCGGTCACCGCCGGCGTGGAGGCCTATTGCAGGCGCATGCGCCGGTACGCGACCATGCCTGAGCTCGACATCTGGTACGACGGCATGCATGTCGACAGCTTCATCAGCTACTTCGAGCCAGCCGACCGCGGGCGGGTCTCGGTTCACATCGAGCGCAAGCGGCAGCGCCGCACGAGCCGCGGCGCGTTCGCCAAGCTCACGACGATGGCGCACGGGCGTCCCCGGATCACCGAGGAGCCTCCAGTCCGCGTCACGATCGGTGATGACGAGCAGGCCGAACTCGTCGACCGGCTGCTAGCCGAGTACCGGCTGACGCTCCACGATGATCGCCGGAGCCTGTTCGACCGGTTCACCGAGGCCGATACGGTCCGTCAGGTCGTGGGAGTGGGCAGCGTGGGGATGCGGGTCTACCTGGTGCTGCTGGAGGGCCGAACCGGCGCCGACCCATTGTTCTTGCAGGTCAAGCAGGCTGGCCCGTCGGTGTACGAGGCCCACACTCAGCCGAGCCGCTACCGCCATCACGGGGCACGGGTGATCAACGGCAAGCGGCTGGTCCAGAGCGCTACCGACATCTTCGCAGGCTGGGGCTCGCTCCACGGGAGGGACTATTACGTCCGGCAATTCCGCGACATGAAGATCATCCCGACGACGGACCTGATCGCCCCTCGCCTGGTGGAGTTCGCGACCGCATGCGGCGAGACGCTGGCCCGTGCCCACGCCCGCACCGGCGACCCGATGGCCATCGATGCCTACATCGGGAAAGGCGCCAAGTTCGCCGCGGCCATCGGCCGGTTCGCCCGCTCGTACGCCGACCAGAACTCCAGGGACCATGCGCAGCTCGTCAGCGCCATCGCGGCCGACGCCGTGGAGAGCCTGCCGGGCTGATCGGCCCGCTGTCGGCCGAAAGGGCCCTGCGGTCACCGCAGGGGCACCGGTGATCGTGCGTTGCGCTCGCCTGCCAGCAAGAAGCGACGGGCCAGCACCCGCGCTGTGACCATCCGCCAGCAGACCAAGCGCGACAGCCGATGAGACCGGTCAGCTACCGCGGCTGATGCTCACTGCTTCTTCGGCTTGGCCGCCTTCGGCTTCTTGACCTTGGGCGGCAGCGATGCCACGTGGTCGCGGGCCTTGTCCACCCAGCTCGAGGCCAGGCCGGCATCATCGCGCCAGACCACGGGCAGGCTGATGTAGCCGGCCATCGCGTGCCCGTCCGGACCGAACGGACCGGATCCGTCGATGGCCGCCAGTTCGCTGGCGTCCGGCCCGGCGAGCCGGACGCCCACGGCGGACCCGAACAGCCCGGCGAACATGTTGCCGTGCACGAAGGCGCCGAGGTTGCCGAACATCGGCTTGATCTCGACCTCGGGGTCATCGGCGATCAGCGACCGGAAGAACTGCTTGTCGTCCTCGCTGGGCTTGGGTATCTCCACCGCGGGCTCCCGACTCGCCGCACGCCGCCTAGGCGGGCTGCGGCGCCTGCTGGATGATGCTGAACACGGCGCCCTGCGGGTCGCCGATCACCGCCATGCGCCCGACCGGGGTGTCGAACGGCGGGACCAGGACCGAGCCGCCCAGCTCGGTGGCCTTCGCCACCGTGGCGTCCGCGTCGGCGACGCCGAAGTACACATGCCAGTGATTGGGCGTGCCCGGCATCTGCGGCGGGGTGGTACCGCCCACCATCTGCCCGTCGGCCTCGAACAGCGTGTACTCGCCGCCGCCCATGTCCATCGTGGAGGTGGTCAGGCCCACCACGTGCTGGTAGAACGCGGGTGCGGCCGGGTCGGTGGTGATGAGCTCGTTCCAGTTGAGCGTGCCCGGCTCGTTCACCAGGGTGGCGCCGATGTGCTGATTGGCCTGCCACAGCGCCACCGGCGCGCCGGACGGGTCCATGACGAAGGCCATCCGCCCGGCGTCCATCACGTCGAACGGCGCCATCGCGACCTTGCCGCCCGCGGCTTCTACCTTGGCTACCGCGTCGTCGACCGAGTCCACGGCCAGGTAGGTGTTCCACATCGGCGGCGCGCCGGCCGCGACCATCTCCGGCGGTTGCGGGGCGATGGCGGCGACCGCGTGCCCGCCGAGCATAGCCATCGAGTAGACCGGCCCATCCGGCATGGGCTGGTCGTCGTAGGTCCAGCCGAACAGGCCGGAGTAGAACGCCTTGGCGGCGTCCTGGTTGGGTGTCTGCAGGTCTACCCAGTTCGGCGTGCCCTGCGTATAAGCGGTGCGGACGGGCATCATGTCCCCCTACTTGCTTGCTCGAGATGAAGTGACGGGCCTGCTGCTGGCTCACCGTCTGTTCACCGTATCCCAGCAGTCCTCAGGCCGGCGTGCTGGACACCACCCACATCGAGAAGAACTGGGAGCCGCCGCCGTAGGCGTGGCCCAGCGCGGTGCGGGCGCCGGGCACCTGGTGGGCGGCGGCCTTGCCCATGACCTGCAGCGCGGCCTCGGCGAAGCGGAGCAGGCCGGACGCGCCGATCGGGTTGGAGCTGAGCACACCGCCGGACGGGTTGACCGGCAGCCTGCCACCGAGGGCGGTCTCGCCCGTCTCGGTCAGCCGCCAGCCCTGGCCCGGCGCCGCGAAGCCGAGGTTCTCCAGCCACATCGGCTCGTACCAGGAGAACGGGACGTAGATCTCGGCCACGTCGATCTCGTTCAGCGGGTCGGTGATGCCGGCCTGCCGCCACAGCGCCGCGGCGGCCTCCGCGCCCGCCCGCGGGTTGACGTGGTCCTTGCCCGCGAACATGGTCGGCTCGCTGCGCATCGCGGTGGCCCGGATCCAGGCCACCGGGCCCTCGCTGGCCCGCGCGGCGTCCTCGTCGCCGATGATCACCGCGCACGCTCCGTCCGAGGACGGGCAGGTCTCGTCGTACCGGACCGGGTCCCACAGCATGGGGGAAGCCTGCACCGACTCCAGCGTGATGTTGGGCTGCTGCAGGTGGGCGTACGGGTTGAGGGCGCCGTTGCGCCGGTCCTTGACCGCGACCATCGCGCCGATGTGCCCCGGCGCGCCGCTGCGGCGGATGTAGGCCCGGATGTGGGGCGCGAAGTAGCCGCCCGCGCCGGCCACCACCGGGATGCTGAACGGCGGCGCGATCGACAGCGCCCACATGGCGTTGGACTCCGACTGCTTCTCGAACGCCACGGCCAGGACCCGCCGGTGCAGGCCCGCTTGGACCAGGCTGGCCGCCACGATGCCGGTCGCGCCGCCGACCGAGCCCGCGGTGTGCACCCGCAGCAGCGGCTTGCCGGCCGCGCCGAGCGCGTCGGCCAGGTACAGCTCGGGCATCATCACGCCCTCGAACAGGTCGGGTGCCTTCCCGACCACGACCGCGTCGACGTCCGTTCGCGCGAGGCGGGCGTCCTCGAGCGCGCGGTCGACCGCCTCCCGGCACAACCCGGCGATGGACACGTCGGTGCGCCTGGACCGGTGCCGGGTCTGCCCGACTCCCAGGACAGCCGCTTTCACTGCGTCTCCCCGCTCGCCTCCATGACGCACACGAGGTTCTGCTGGAGCGCGGGGCCACTGGTCGCGTGCCCCAGCGCGCGTCCCGCGCGGCCCGACATGATCGCCTGCGCGGCCATCCCGATCCGGGCCAGCCCGGCGGCGAACATCGGGTTGCCGCACAGCGCGCCGCCCGACGGGTTGACGTCGGCGCCGCCGCCCAGCCGCAGCGCCTCGCGGAGCAGGATCTCCTGGTGGGTGAACGGTGCGTGCAGTTCGGCCACGTCGATCCCGCCCGCGGCGGCAGCCGCACAGGCCAACCCCGCGCCGCCCGCGGCGGCAGCCGCAGAGGCCAGCCCCGCGGTGGCAGCCGCACAGGCCAGCCCCGCGGCGGCCGCGGACGGCACGGCCAGCAGGTTCCTAGCGCCGAGCGATCCCGAGTCGATCCGGTGCGCGAACCCGGTGATCCAGGCCGGCCGCGCGCACAGCTCCCGGGCCCGGCGGGCGGACGCGATGATCACCACCGCCGCCCCGTCGCCGACCGGCGCGCAGTCGTGCGCGCGCAGCGGCTCGGCGACGTAGGGCCGCTCCAGCAGGTCCTCCGCCGTGACGTCCCCGGACACCTGCGCCCGCGGGTTGGACATCGCCGCCGCCCGGCTGTGCGCGGCCACCGCCGCCATGTCCTTCTCGGTCCACAGCCCGGCGTCCAGGCCGAGCCGGGCCTGCAGCGCGGCGATCGACACCGAGTCGGGCCACAGCGGCGCGAGCAGGTACGGGTCGAGCTGCAGCGCCAGCACGCGCCGCAGCGGCGCGCCCGAGGACTTGCCGAACCCGTAGGCCAGCGCGATCTCCGCCTCGCCGGCGAGGATCTTCACCCAGGCCTCGTAGAGCGCCCACGCGGCGTCCATCTCCACGTGCGACTCCATCGCCGGCGGGACCGCGCCGATCGCGTCGACCGCCTGCACGAACGAGAACGCCCGCCCCGCCAGGTAGTCCGAGGACCCCGAGCACCAGAACCCGATGTCCGCCTTGGTCAGCCCGGTGGCCCGGAACACCTCGGCGAAGATCGGCACCAGCATCTCCACCCCGCCGGTGGTGACGTCCGGGCGCACCCGGCACGGCGACTGCGCGAAACCTACCACCGCCACTTGCGAGGTCACAGGCATCTCGCGTAGCTCTCGTAGGCGGCGTCCGGCTCCCCGGTCGGCGCGAAGTGGCTGATGCCCCCCGAGTCGTCGTCCCACGCCGCCCTGACCCGCAGACCCATCCGCACCTCGCCGGGCTCGCAGCCCAGGATGAGGTGCTGGAACGCGATGTCCGCCCCGTCCAGCAGCACGGCCGCGGCCACGTACGGCGGCGTTACGCGCTGCCCCGGGTAGCCCACGTTGACGATGCAGAACGACGTGACGGTCCCGCTTTCCGGCAGCTCCACCTCCTCGTGGGTGGGGACGCCGTCGGCCGGGCACGTGCCCCGGGGCGGCACGTACACCTGCCCGCACACGCCGCACCGCTGGCCGAGCAGCCGGCGGCCGGCCAGCCCGCGCAGGTAGGCGCTCTCCCCGGGTGAGGCGGTGTGCAGGTAGCTCAGCCGGACCGGCGTGATCGTCCCGGTCACCGCGGGCGCCTCGCGGTCCGTGCCCGCCTCGCGGTCCGTGCCGGCCTCGCGGTCCGTGCCGGCCTCGCGGTCCGTGCCGGCCTCGCGGTCCGTGCCGGCCTCGCGGTCTGTGCCCGCCTCGCGGTCCGTGCCGCCCGCCGGCGCGGCGCACGGCTCGAAGCAGGCGATGTCGCGGATGCTGCCGACCCGGCTCGCGGACCACCGGGGCCGGACGCGCAGGCCGGTCCGCATCGCCGGGGCCGGCCCGGCATCCACCGCGTGCAGCATCGCGGTGTCCGCGCCGTCCAGCCGGATCAGCGCCCAGGCGAACGGCTTGGCCAGCGGCTGGCCCTCCAGCGGTTCCGGCATCCAGGACCAGCTGACCACGGTGCCCTCGGGGCCGACCTCGATCAGCTCCCCGGGCGGTTCCGAACTCACCGGGTCGTACTCGAACGGCGGCGCGTGCACCCGGCCGTCCGCGCCGCGGGCGCCCAGGATGCGACGGCCGGCCAGGGCGGTCATGAACCGGCTCAGCACCGGCCCGAGCGAACGCGTGTAGTCGAACTCGATCTCCAGCGGAGCCCGCAGCGGATGATCCACCCGCCAATTATAGAACGTGTTCTATTCAACGGACCGCCCGCGCAGCGCTTTGTTTGGCCGGGAACCGCCTTGTCCCTGTGTAGAACGTGTTCTACATTGACCCCGTGACCGACATCGGCTTGTGGACCATCGCGACCGCTGAACCCGAACGGACCGCGGTGATCGAGCCCGGCGGCCGGGCCGTCAGCTACGCGGAGCTGGCCGCGCGGGCCCACCAGTACGGCCGGGGCCTGCAGGCGCTCGGCCTGCGCCCGGGCGACTGCGTGGCCGGGATGCTGCCGAACGGCACCGAGGCGCTCGCGCTGTTCTTCGCCGCCATCCAGACCGGGCTGTACGTGGTCCCGGTGAACTGGCACCTGGCCGCGGCCGAGGTGGCCTACATTCTGGCCGACAGCGGCGCCGGGGCGTTCGTGGCCCACGAGCGGTTCGGCGCCGTCGCGGCCGACGCGGCCGGGCAGGCCGGGATCGACCCCGGGACCAGGTTCGCCGTGGGCGCGATACCGGGCTTCACTGCACTGTCTGCGCTGGGGGCGGCCAGCGAAGGGCGCCCGGACCCGCGGACCGCGGGCGCCCCCATGGTGTATACCTCGGGCACGTCGGGCCGGCCCAACGGCGTGCGGCGCGCGCTGACCGGCGAGGATCCGGACCAGCCGCCCCTGGCGTCAACCTGGTTCTTCGGCATCTTCTCGCTCGCGCCGTTCGACGGCAACGTGCACCTGTGCTGCTCGCCGCTGTACCACACGGCGGTGCTGAACTTCGCGACGATCTCGGTCCAGCTCGGCCACCCGGTCGTGCTCATGGATCAGTTCGACGCGGAGGAACTGCTCGCGCTGGTCGAACGGCACCGGGTGACCCACACGCACATGGTGCCGACCCAGTTCCGCCGCCTGCTCGCGCTGCCCGGGGAGGTGCGGAACCGGTACGACGTGTCGTCGATGCGGGCCGCTATCCACAGTGCCGCGCCCTGCCCGCCGGACGTCAAGCGGCAGATGCTGGCCTGGTGGGGACCGGTGGTGACCGAGTACTACGCGGCCAGCGAGGGCGGCGGCACCGTCATCACGGGGCCGCAGTGGCTGGCCCGGCCCGGTTCCGTCGGCCTGCCGTGGCCGGGCTCCGAGGTGCACGTGCTCGATCCCGACGGCAACGACGTGCCGGCCGGCGAGCCCGGCCTGGTGTACATGCGCATGGGCACCTCGACCTTCGACTACCACCAGGACGAGGAGAAGACCCGGGCCTCCCGCGCCCGCGGCATGTTCACCGTAGGGGACATCGGCTACCTCGACACGGACGGTTACCTGTTCCTCTGCGACCGCAAGAGCGACATGATCATCTCCGGCGGGGTCAACATCTACCCGGCCGAGATCGAGAACGCGCTGTCCGGTCACCCCGCCGTGGACGACGTCGCGGTGTTCGGCATCCCGCACGACGACTGGGGCGAGGAGATCAAGGCCGTGGTCCAGCCGGCCGCCGGCGCCGAACCCGGCCCGGAACTGACCGCCGGCCTGCTGGCCTACCTCGAGACGCGGGTGGCCAGGTTCAAGCTGCCGCGCACCATCGACTACGTCGCCGAGCTCCCGCGCGACCCCAACGGCAAGCTCTACAAGCGCCGCCTCCGCGACCCCTACTGGTCCGGTCGCACCCGCACGGTCTAGCGGGCGCGACCGCGGTCTAGCGGTCAGCGGTCACGGAAATCCGGCCGGCGCTTCTCTGCGAAGGCGCGCGGGCCCTCCCGTGCGTCCTCGCTGGCGAACACCGCCATGCCCACGCGCGCCTCCAGGGCGAACGCCTCGTTCTCGGGCAGGCCCTCGGTCTCCCGGATGACCCGCAGGATGGCACGCACCGCGACCGGCCCGTTGGCCGCGATCGCCTCCGCGATCTCCAGTGCCTGGCCCAGCGCCTGGCCGTCCGGCACGACGTGGCCGATCAGCCCGATCGACAGCGCCTCGGCCGCGGTGATGTGCCGGCCGGTGAGCAGCAGGTCGGCCGCCACCGTGTACGGGATCTGCCGGGGCAGCCGGACCGCCGAACCGCCGAGCGGGAACAGCCCCCAGCGCGCCTCGGAGATCCCGAACCGCGCGCTTTCCCCGGCCACCCGGATGTCGCAGGCCTGCAGGATCTCGGTGCCGCCCGCGATCGCCGGGCCCTCCACCGCCGCGATCAGCGGTTTGGTCAGGCGGCGCCCCTTGAGCAGCGGCTCGATCACCGACAGGTCCATGTCACCGGCCCGGAAACGGGAGCCGGGATGGTCGCTGGTCATGGCCTTGAGGTCCGCGCCGGCGCAGAACGCCCCGCCCGCCCCGGTCAGCACGCAGACCCGGATGCCGGGGTCGCTGTCGGCCAGGTCCCAGGCCTGGCGCATCACGGCCATCATCGGGCCGCTGAGCGCGTTGCGCGCCTGCGGCCGGTTCATCGTGACGATCAGCACGTGCCCGCGGCGCTCGATGAGGGCATGCGGCTGCCCTTCACCGGTATCGTGGACGGCGGTCGCGGTCACGGTGATTCCCCCCATTTTGAGGTGTCCGGAAGGGTTGCCCAAAACAGTAACACGTTCTACTTTCGTTCCCATGGCCCTGAACTTCGCCGACCTTTTCGAGCACGCGGCCGACGCCTTCGGCGGACGTGCCGCGGTGGCCTGCGGCGACCGGCAGGTCACGTACGCCGAACTCGAGGAACGGACCAACCGGCTGGCCCATCACCTGGCCGGACTGGGGATCGGGCCCGGAGATCACGTTGGGCTCTACGCCCGCAACTCGATCGGGGCGCTGGAGACGCTGATCGCGGCGTGCAAGCTGCGCGCCCCGGCCGTCAACATCAACTACCGCTACGTCGAGAACGAGTTGCACTATATGTTCGCGGACTCGGACCTGGCCGCGCTCGTGTACGACCGCGGGCTCGGGCGACTCGTGCAGGCCGCGGCGGCGAAGGCCGCGCCTGGGCTGCGCGGCCTGGTGGAGATCGACGACGGCAGCGACGCGCCCGCGAACCCGCGGGCCACGCCGTATGAAACCGCGCTGGCCGCGGCCTCGCCCGAGCGCGACTTCCCGCCGCGCAGCCACGACGACGTGTACATCATCTACACCGGCGGCACGACCGGTTATCCGAAGGGCGTGATGTGGCGTCACGAAGACATCTGGCGCACGCTGGGCGGCGGCATTGACTTCATCACCGGCGAACCGCTGCCGGATGAGTGGGCGCAGTCCCGCAAGGGGCTGGAGACGGGCGAATTCGTCAAGCTCTGCGCGGCGCCGCTGATCCACGGCAACGCGCAGGTGGCCGCGCTGGCGGGGCTGTTCGCCGGGGAGACCATCGTGCTGCTGCCCGCCTTCGACGCCTGCGAGATCTGGCGCGCCATCGCCAAACACCGGGTCAACGTGCTGGTCATCATCGGCGACGCCATGGCCAGGCCACTGGTCGAGGCCTACTTGGCCGGCGGTTTCGACGCTTCCTCGCTGGTCGCGGTGTCCTCCAGCGCGGCGCTGTTCTCGCCGGCGGTCAAGGACGCCTGCGCCCAGGCGCTGCCCGATGTCGTCATCACCGAGGCGATCGGCTCCACCGAGACCGGCTTCGCCGGGATCTCCTTCGTGTCCGCCGGCGAACCGCATCTCGGCGGCCCGACCGTCATGGCCGGCCCGGACGTCATCGTGCTGGGCGACGACGGCGGCGCGGCCGGTCCCGGCCAGGTCGGCCGGCTGGCCCGCGGCGGGCACGTCCCGCTCGGCTACTACAAGGACCCCGCCCGGACCGCCGCAATGTTCGCCGAGGTGAACGGGAAGCGCTACGCCGTGCCGGGGGATATGGCCCGGGTGGAGGACGACGGGACGCTGACGCTGCTTGGCCGCGGCAACACCTGCGTGAACACGGGCGGCGAGAAGGTCTACCCCGAAGAGGTGGAGGGAACGCTCAAATCCCACCCCGACGTGTTCGACTCGCTGGTCATCGGCGTGCCTGACGCACTGCTCGGCCAGCGGGTGGCGGCGCTCGTACAGCTGCGCCCGGGCGCGGCCGCGGACTTCGGCGCGCTGCAGGAGCACGTGCGCCGTCAGCTCGCCGGGTACAAGGTCCCGCGCAGCATCTGGCTGGTCGATGCCATCCGGCGCACCGTGTCCGGCAAGGCCGACTACGGCTGGGCGCGCGAGTACGCCGCGAGCCACCCACCGGACCTGGACCGCGTGTCGGGCGCTCACTCCTCCTCGACCTCGTCCCGGTGAGCGCGGCCGTGCGGACGCCGCTGTGCGACCTGTTCGGCATCGAGCATCCCATCGTCGGGTTCAGCCCGTCCGAGCACGTCGCTGCCGCGGTCAGCCGGTCCGGCGGCCTGGGCGTGCTTGGCGCCGTCCGGTTCAACGACCCGGCCGAGCTGGATGCCACCCTGGACTGGATGGACGCCAATACCGGCGGGCGCCCGTACGGCATCGATGTGGTCATGCCGGCCCGGGTCCCGGCCGAAGGCACGGCCCAGGACCTGGACCAGCTCATCCCGGAACGCCATAAGGACTTCGTCGAGCAGACGCTGCTCAAGCTCGGGGTGCCGCCGCTGCCCGAGGACGCGCAGGCCGCCGACGGCGTGCTCGGCTGGCTGCACTCGGTCGCGCGCCAGCACGTCGAGGTCGCGCTGACCCACCCCGCGCGGCTCATCGCCAACGCGCTCGGCCCCCCGCCGCCGGACGTCATCTCGAGCGCCCACGAGCGCGGCATGCTGGTCGCGGCGCTGGCCGGGACGGCGGGGCACGCGCGCAGGCAGGTCGGCAGCGGCGTGGACATCGTGGTGGCCCAGGGCTACGAGGCGGGCGGGCACACCGGCGAGATCGGCAGCATGGTGCTCATCCCCGAGGTCGTCGACGCGGTCAGCGGCCCGGGCCAAGGCGTGCCGGTGCTCGCCGCGGGCGGCATCGGCTGCGGCCGCCAGATCGCGGCGGCGCTCGCGCTGGGGGCGGCCGGCGTCTGGATGGGTTCGGCCTGGCTCGCCACGCAGGAGTACGCGCGGACGACCTCGGCCCCCGCGGTCACCGCGGCGGTGCTCGCGGCCACCTCCTCGGACACGGTCCGGTCGCGGATCTTCAGCGGGAAGCCCGCGCGGCTGCTCAAGAACCGGTGGACCGACGCGTGGGAACAGCCCGGCGCGCCCGAGCCGCTCGGCATGCCGCTGCAGAACATACTGGTCAGCGAGGCGCATCAGCGCCTCATCCGATCCGGCCAGCCCGAGGTGGTGCCGATGCCGGCCGGGCAGATCGTGGGCCGCATCACCCAGGTCCGCCCGGTCGCCGAGGTGATGGCCGAGCTCATCGAGGAAACCGCCCAGACCCTGAACCGGCTGCACGGCCTGCGATGATGGTGCGATGAGGATTGCTGTCACGGCCGGCTACTGGGCGGCCGGCCCGCCGCCCGGTGTCGCGGAGCTCTTCGAAGCAGCCGACCGCGCCGGAATCGACCAGATCTGGACGGCGGAGGCCTACGGCAGCGATGCCTGGACTCCGCTGGCCTGGTGGGGCTCGCGCACCTCCCGGATCCAGCTCGGTACGGCGGTCTCCCAGCTGTCGGCCCGGCCGCCGGTCACCCTGGCCATGACCGCGATGACCATGGACCATCTCACCCAGGGCCGGATCCTGCTGGGCATCGGCACCAGCAATCCCCAGGTGGTCGAGGGCTGGTACGGCCAGCCGTACCCCCGGCCGCTGGAACGCACCCGGGAGTACATCGACATCGTCCGGCAGGTCATCGCCCGCCGGGAACCGGTCAGCTACGACGGGAAGCACTACCAGCTCCCGCTGCGGGCAGGCACCGGCCTGGGCAAGCCGCTGCGCTCCATCCTGCACCCGTACCGGACCGAGATCCCCATCTACCTCGGCGCCGAGGGGCCGAAGAACGTGGCGCTGGCGGCCGAGATCGCCGACGGCTGGAACGTCATCTTCTTCTCGCCCGTCATGAACGACTTCTACGCCGACGCCCTGGCCCAGGGCTTCGCCCGCCCCGGCGCCCGGCACACCGCCGGGACCTTCGACGTCGTCGGCGGCCCGCTGGCCATCATCGAGGACGACGACATCGAACGCGCGGCGGACCACATCCGGCCCACGCTCGCGCTTTACATCGGCGGCATGGGCGCCCGCGGGGTCAACTTCCACCACGAGGTCTTCGTCCGGATGGGCTACGAGGCCGAGGCCCGCAAGATCCAGGACCTGTACCTGGCCGGGGACAGGAAGAGCGCCATCGCGGCCGTGCCCACCAAGCTGGTCGAGGACGTGGCCCTGATCGGGCCCCGGGCCAAGATCGCCGACGAGATCCAGCGCTGGAAGCAGACCGTCCTGACCACGTTCTCCGTGCACGGCGACCCACACCAGATAGCCAGGATCGCCGACCTGGTCCGCTGAGAAACCCCTTATGCCGAACGAGCCGTGGCGCGTGTCCTGGCAGGCTCCGGGGCAACCGCTGTTGCCCCGGGCCCGCGGGATCTGTCAGGCCTCGTCCAGGTCACCACTTTCTTCCAGCATCTCGGCCAGCTCAAGCTCCTCGGCGTCCTGGTCGCCGGCGTCGGCCCGGGCCACCGGCTCGGCCAGCCGCTCGGCCAGCAGCTCGGCCAGCCGTGAGACGGCGGACTCATTCCCGCCGTCGGCCCGGGCGCGCAGGATCTGCTCGACCCCGTCCACGTCGCCGCGCTGAGCCACCAGCTCGGCCAGCAGCTCGGCCATCGGCTCGGCCAGCAGCTCGGCCAGCCGCCGGGCGGCCCACTCGTCGCCGGCGTCGGTCCGGGCCTGCAGGATCTGCTCGCCCCCGTCCACGTCGCCGCGCTGAGCCAGCAGCTCGGCCAGCCGCCGGGCGGCCCACTCGTCGCCGCCGTCGGCCCGGGCGCGCAGGATCTGCTCGACCCCGTCCAGGTCACCGCGCTGAGCCAGCAGGTCGGCCAGCCGCCGGGCGGCCCACTCGTCGCCGGCGTCGGCGCGGGCGCGCAGGATCTGCTCGGCCTCGTCCAGGTCGCCCCACCCGCTCAGCAGCCCATTTGATCCAGTGTTCCCCTGCCCCGAGGCGCCGCGAGCAGTCCGGGTCGAGGTGCTGGTGATATCCGCTGGTCCGGAGAGCTCGCGGATCTGAGCCAGGATCGGCGTCCAGTACTCACTCTGCGACTGGCGGCCGATGAACAGGCCGATGTGCCCACCCGGGGCGAGGTACCAGCGGACCAGCGAAGAGCCAACCGCGTCCCGCATGTTGTGGACCTGCTGCCACGGCGTGATGTCGTCCTCCTCGCCGCCGAGCAGGAACACCGGGCAGGTAATGCTGCGCAGGCTCACGGCCTGGCCCGCGACCTCCAGCTCGCCCTTGAACATCTCGTTGTTGACGAACAGGTGCTCCACCGCCCACAGGTACAGCTGGCCCGGCAGGCTGATCGGGTAGAGGTACCAGTCGTAGAACTCGGCGAAGTGGTCGAGGTACTCGCGGTCGTGCACGTGCCCGTAGACCTTCAGGTGCTCGGCCACGTGGGTGACCGGGTGCATCGCGATGAACCCCATGACGCTGTTGATGCCGGGCCAGATGCCGCCGTTGGCCTTGACCATGGCCTTGTACAGCGCCATGTTGCCGCCCGGGATCAGGACGGGCATCAGCTTCTTGGCCAGGCCATTCCCGGCGCCGGTGTCGATCGGCGCACCGGCCACGACGAGCGCGTTGACGCGCTCGGGGTGCATGGCCGTCCACAGCGCGGCTTCCCAGCCGCCCTGGCAGTTGCCGACGATGTTGACCGCGCCCCCGGGCCCGGCGATGAGGTCCACCGCACGGGTGATGAAGTCGAGGCGGTCGGCCTCGGTTGTGTCCTTGGCGGCCTTGGTGCAGCTCAGCCAGTCGAATGTGTAGAGCTTGGTCAGGCCCATCTTGAGGCAGAGCTGGACCTGGCTCTGGCCCTTCTTGTCGATGATGCACGAGGCGTGCCCGGCGAGCGGCGGGAACACCAGCGTGGGAACGACGTCATCGTCACCGACGCTGAAGTCACGCAGCAGCGCGAACGGCGAGGTGAGCACGACCTTGTTGCGGCTGTGCCATTGTGGGGGCTTACGGTTGGTGGTCGCGTGGGCCCATAGTGCCGTGTCCACCGGCGCTGCTATGGTCTTGGCCATGACACGCGCGCTCAGCGTGGTCGCGCCGACCATCGCGTCGGTCAACTGCCTCAGCATCTATTTCTTCTCCGAATCGTTGGTGCCCCACTTGCTGGTGATTCCTCATCACCGATCCACGTCGGGGCGATTGCCGATACCCGTGGATCAAGCCTGTTTAGGCGGCCGGCCCGGCTCAACCGGACGTCTCCACCGTGCTGGCGGCCGGGCGCGCACCGGTCCTGGAGCCGCCGGCCGCACCGGAAAGGGCCGCCAGGAAGTGCAGGACCTCCTGGTTGGCGGCCTGGGTGACATCGGTGGTGTAAGCGTGACCGGCGTCCGGGAACATCACGAGCCGGGCCCCGGCGATGCCGCCGGCGAGTCGCTGGGCGTTGGCGGCGGGGACGATGCGGTCCCGGGCTCCGTGCATGACCAGCGTCGGGACGCGGATCTCCGCTAGCCGGCCGGTGACGTCGAAGCCCGCGGTGCCGGTGATCTGGCCGCGGCGTCCCCGTCCGCTGGACCGGGTACGCCGGACGATCTGCTGGTCTTCGGCCCGGCGGCCGGCCGGCGTGCCCGGCCCGTACAGCAGCTTTCCTGCCATCCGGTTGAGGGCGGCGGCGGGCAGCAGGCACCGG
>Ga0208324_1000357_pt1 | contig 21565 bp, 23 predicted proteins | sample Sb_taG_2_FD_187707 | JGI IMG/M metagenome (GOLD analysis project Ga0208324, IMG submission 187707) | Peat soil microbial communities from Weissenstadt, Germany - Sb_50d_5_LS metaG (SPAdes) (version 2) | ecosystem: Environmental > Terrestrial > Soil > Wetlands > Peat | place: Germany... | reverse complement strand
CAGGGTCCCGGCAAGGTTATTTAGCCTGTTGACAGGCCCATTCGCTTGAGGATCTGGCGGTCGGAGCCGTTGAGGCGGCGGCGTTCGGCGGCGATGTTGGTGACGCCGTGTATACGGAGCAGGTTCAGGGTGGCATTACCGACAGTAGCCATGAAGCGGGCCGCGCCGGGGGCCCGCGCCCGGGAGGAGTCCTCTTTCATGTCGACGTCCCTGATGTAATGGGTGGCCTCGGTGGCGGCCCAGTGCCCGCGGCTGAGGGCGAGCAGGTCCGCTGGCGGGGCCTGATCGGGGGTGGCGGTGGTGAGGATCAGCACGGTCTCGCTGCGGGTGACGGCCTTGCCTTTGTTGTCTGTGAAGGTGGTGTACCGCTCGATCAGGGCAGCTTGCTCCATGCCGGGGTACTTCAGCCCTGCGGGCGCGGCGGCGACCTGGATGGTGCGCGTCTCGACGCGGCCGCGGTCAGCCTCGAAGGTGGCCGCCGCGACCGGGGCCTGCTCCCAGGCGATGGCGTCCAGGGCCTGGTAGGTGCGGGGCTGGTTCCCCTTGATCACGAAGATGACGTGGCCGCCGCGGGCCAGCACCCGCTCGTCCAGGTCCACCAGGGAGTGCAGCGCGTCCACCGTCAGGCACACGCCAGCCAGGTCCATCTCATCAATGACCGGCCCGATGACGGTCGTCTCGTTTGTCTTGCGGTCTACGCCGCGCTGGGCGGCGTTGAGCCGGCTGCCGTGCCAGAAGAACCCCAGGTGCTGGGGCGCTTCCTGGCCGTTGACCTTGGCGCCGCGGCTGGCTTTGCCGTCGGCGCCCAGACCGCGCAGGGCGGGGACGTGGCGGGGGTCGCCGTAGGCCGCGGCGGGCAGCGCCGGGTGCGTGGCGGGGACCGGGACGTGGCCGAAGGCGGAGCCGGCCGGGAGTTTCGCGCGTCCGCCGGCGACGGCCTGCGCCGCGGCGGCGATCGCGGCCGCGGCGGCTTTCCGCTCACGCCTGGCGGCCTTGCGGGCCTGCTTGTGCGACAGCTCGCGGGCTCCCCGCTCCCGCCTGGCGGCCTTGCGGGCCCTGGCCTTGGCCTTGCGGGCCTTGTCCCGGCGGCGTTCCTGCAGCTTGGCCGGTGACAGGACCCCGCACGCGGCGGCCAGCTCGCCCGTCCAGCCGCACAGCAGGTCATCGGCCAGGTCGTGATCGCACAGGCCCGAGACCCGCCGGATCGTCTTCTCCGACGGGGCGACATAGACCCCCGCCCGCTTGTGCCGAGGGCATCCGAGCGCCCGGAGTACCCGCTGCGGGCGGCTCGCCGCCCATTCCCCGGCCGCGGTGAACGAGTCGCGCCCGGCCAGCCGCGCGGCCATCGCGATCGCGATCACGCACCGCAGGCTGAACCGCACGCCCCGCGGGTCCCGCGGGTCCGGCAGCTGGCCCAGCCAGTGCCACAAGGAGCCAGGACCGGACGGGAGCACTGGAGCGGCAGTGACAGACTGGACGGGCAACGGAGCCACCTTCGGGACGGAGACCTAAGCAATCCCTGTCCTACTGGGGCTCCGTTGCTCATCTCCCGAACGACACGCCGAAATGCGCCAGATCCTCCTCATTGATCCCGCCGGGCGCCCATGGCCCGCCGGTAGGCGCTCGCCGCACCCGCACCGCCTGTCCCGCCCGCCAGCTACCCGAAGGCGCCCGCCGAATCTGGTCACGTAACGCCACCAGCCTCAGGGTCTCGCTAATCACTCACCGTTACATTTACTTCGCCGGGACCCTGGACACGCCATAGCGTGCTGCCTCCCGGCACTTCACAGTGCTGAGGAAGGCATGAGCCGTGCCACATGGCAACGGCTCCCTGTTGCGCAGGGAGCCGTCACAGAACCAATGGCGACCCCCACCCAGGAGCAACCATGTTCCAAAGGCTACAGAAAGAAGCCTCACAGCAAAGGTTCCCAGCAGTCGTTACTGGGAACCACCCGAAACCGCGCCTATCACGAACAGCAAACTGCTCAGCGGTCGTGCCGCTGCCATCATCGGCGCGAGCTTCGTGATCGCCGTATGCGCGGGAACGCTGACCTACCTCACGGCAGGGAAGTCCAGCGCCAGCCTGGCCGGCGCTGCGGCCTTCGCAGGCGCTATCCGTCTTCTTGATTCCATCATCGGCTAACCGGCCCAGCAACCTGTGCACCTGACGGGTGCGGGACCGGCCCGGGCGGGATAGCCAGCGGTTCCGCGGCGAAGAGCGCCCTGGTCCTGGGAGATTACGCGGTAACCACACGTTGCCATCCCCGGGATGGGAGGGCTCTTCGCCATGCGGCATAACGGCTGGGACCACGGCCTGAAGGTCACTGATGACGGTGCCGACCTGGGCGCCGCTCCCAGGGCTCCACTGTCCGGCGCGCCCTCGGCCTGGTCGGCACCAAGGACGCTGGCGAGGATCGCGCAGGCCCGGGCCAGGATCGGCGCGCACGTGTGGAAGCTGATCGAAGACACCCCCGTGGCTGCTCATCGCCGGGAGGGACCCTCAGAATCGGCGTCATGCCCAGTGAAGTATCTGGGTGCCCTGGTTACGATGGTCGAGGTACGGTGTCGTGGAAAGTTTCACAAATTGTTTCCGTGAAATCAGCGCGACCCCTCGTACTGGTCCACTCGCGGGCACTGAGGAGGAGGACGCCCGATGAACGCGCCAGGAAGCCCCACGGTGCGGCGGCGTCGGCTCGCGGCTGAACTGCGCGGGATCAGGGAGAGCAAGGGTAAGAGCGGGGACGCGGTCGCCGCCGCGCTGAAATGGTCACCGTCCAAGATCAGCCGGTACGAGCGGGCCAGGACCGGCCTGCGGCCACGGGAAGTCGAGAGGCTACTGGACTACTACGGGGTCGCTGACGCTCAACGCGCACTCCTCCTCGGGCTCGCCGAGGACGCCGCTCATAAGGGGTGGTGGGAGGAATTCGCCGACAGCCTCTCCGAGGACTACCAGCAATTCATCGGCCTCGAGCATGAGGCGACCTCCATCGCCATCTGGCACGTCGACGTTGCAGCTGGCCTGCTGCAAACGGAGGCTTATGCTCGTCACATCATCAGCAGCTACAGCCGCGTCGAGCCGATCGCGCCCGGCATGATAGGGCGAATGGTCCGGGTCCGCATGCGGCGCCAGCAGGTGCTGAATCGCCAGGACCTGCACCTGTCAGTGGTTCTCGACGAGTCGGTCCTGAAGCGCAGGATCGGTGATGAGTCGGTAATGTATGAGCAGCTTCAGCGGCTTGCGCTAGAGGCTGAGCGGCCGAACCTTACCTTGCGGATTCTGCCCCTTGATACGCAGCACACGGTATTCGGCGAGTCCTTTGTCATATTCGGCTTCGGGGATGGCAGCGATGCGATGCTGCAGGATGTGGTAAGCACCGAGCACCTGAAGAGCGGCTTCATCCTGGAGGGTGAGAGGGAGACGTACCTGCACCGGATCGCGTTCCAGATGCTCTCCGAGGCGTCACTTGATCCGGCGGAATCCAGGGCACTCATACTCAAGACTGCGGAGTCGGATTGGTCGGGGGCCAGGCGGCACGTTAATGCGTGACGGAGCGCACTGATCGCCCAGTGCCGTTCCCGGGACGCGGGTACCGAGGAGGAGGACGCCCGATGACCGCGCCAGCAAGCCCCACGGTCCGGCGGCGCCGTCTGGCCGCCGAACTGCGCGGCATCAGGGAGAGCAAGGGTAAGAGCGGCGACGCGGTCGCCGCCGCGCTGAAATGGTCACCGTCCAAGATCAGCCGGTACGAACGCGCCCGGACCGGCCTGCGGCCACGGGAAGTCGAGCGACTGCTGGACTACTACGGGATTACCGGGTCCCACCGCGCGCTGCTCCTCGGGCTCGCCGAGGACGCGGCCCAGAAAGGTTGGTGGGAGGAATTCGCCGACAGCCTCTCCGAGGACTACCAGCAGTTCATCGGTCTGGAGTACGAGGCAACTTCTATCAACATCTGGCACGTTGATGTGGTGACCGGCTTGCTGCAGACCGAGGCTTATGCGCGGCACATCATCGGCAGCTATAGCCGGGTCGAACCGATCCCGCCGGGCATGATCGGGCGAATGGTAAAGGTTCGCATGCGACGCCAGCAGGTACTGACCCGCGACGATCTTCAGCTGTCAGTCGTGCTCGATGAATCGGTCCTGAAGCGCCGGATCGGCGACGAGTCAGTCATGTACGAGCAGCTCCAGCGGCTTGTACATGAAGCTGACCGGCCGAATCTGACGTTGCGAATTCTCCCTCTCGAGAAACAGCACGTGGTTATCAGCGAATCCTTTGTCATATTCGGTTTCGGCGACGACAGTGATGCGATGCTGCAAGATGTGGTAAGCACCGAGCATCTGAAGAGCGGCTTCATCCTGGAGGGCGAGCGGGAGACGTACCTGCACCGGATCGCATTTCAGATGCTCGCCGAGGCGTCGCTCGACCCAGCGCAGTCCAGGGCGCTCATCCTCGAGACGGCGGAGTCGCATTGGTCAGGTGCCAGGCGGCAAGCTGGACCGTAACGCAACTCCGTGACCCCGTGGTTGGCCGCCGGCATAGCTGTCCTAGGGCTGCATGTCACCAGGAAGCTTGACTTTTGTCCCGGACTGGCGGGTCGTACTACGGATTGGCGTGCTTAGTCATCTCTGCGCAGTTTGAGGTGTTTGGTACACCACGGGCATAACGGACATTTACTAGCCTTTAGTGCTGTTGAGCAAAGAGGCACCCTAGGTGCCCGTGTGCTGTTAGGCTTAAGGTCGGGCGGCTACGTCGAGTAGGTTCTCGCCTACAATACGTAGTTTCGCACTTCGGGTCACATACGACAATCGGTGAGGTAAACGGTGGGAAGACCTGCGACCGGAAATCCGGCCGAAACGCCAGATTCGGGTTCTTACTGGGTTAAGAGTTCGCTGAGTTTCGCCAACGGCAACTGTGTCGAGGTGGCGAGCCTACCCGATGGCGAGATCGGTGTCCGCAACAGCCGGGACTCCGAAGGGCGTGTACTCCGATTTACATCGGACGAATGGCATGCATTTCTCGGAGGCGTACGAAACGGAGAATTCGATAGTTTCGGCAGGAAGTAACCTGAGGACTATCGATCATCCAGAAGCGGAGGGTCCTGCCTCGGGCCCTCCGCTTTCGTCCGCCCCTGGCCACCTGCGGGCGTCACACGCGGATCGTGAGCAGGTAATGGGGATGCTCGGGGCCGCGTTTGCCGCGGGTCTGCTCACCAAGGCCGAACTCGACCTCGGAATGCGCCGCGTGCTCGCGTCGCGGACCCGTGCCGACCTGGCTGCGGCCGCTGCCGCCCTCCGAGCCGAACCGCCCGGTGCCCAGCCGCCTCCCAGGCCATTCACGCGGCCCGCGGATGCCGCCGCGTGCGGCGCATGCGGGCTGATCGTGGCCGCCTGCTTGACGATCGTCATCGTCCCCAGCGGTACTACCGTGGGCGTGGCGGCCGCCACGGCCGCCGTCATCTACGCCGTCTTCTGCCTGCTGGCCGGGATCCTGATGTTCGCCTCCCGGCACCTACCCGCCCGCCATGGCCCCGACGATCAGGTACGGCTCGGTGCCGCTGGCCACGGCGTCCGGCAGCGGCGTGCCCGGCGGTTCGTGGGATAGATCTTGCTGGCAGGCGAAGAACCTGACGAACGCCCGTCGCTTCCCGCTCCGGTGATCGCGGATCGTCCCGCGGAGCACCGGGTACCTGGCCTCGAGCGCGTCGAGCACTGAGCACTGGGTGACCTGCCCGGCGACCTCGAGTTGCACTTCGCCGTCCACCCGGGCCAGCGCCCGCAGGTGCGCGGGCAGGACGACCCGGATCATGGCAGGGTCTCCCGCTCGCCTGCAGACCAAGGCTCGCTCATGGCAGGGTCTGCACCTCGACCGAGAGGACGGCGGGCAGATCGCGGACGATCGGCTCCCAAGTGTCTCCCGCGTCGGCGGACGCGTAGACCTGCCCGCCGGTGGTGCCGAAGTAGATCCCGCAGTCTTCGAGCGAGTCGACGGCCATCGCATCGCGGAGCACGTTGACGTAGCAGTGCTCCTGCGGCAGGCCCTTGGTCAGCGGTTCCCACTCGTCGCCGCCGGTGCGGCTGCGGTACACGCGCAGCTTCCCCTCGGGAGGGAAGTGATGGGAGTCGCTGGTGATCGGGACCACGTAGACGGTCTCCGGCTCGTGCGCGTGCACGTCGATCGGGAACCCGAAGTCGGTCGGCAGGTCGCCGCTGACTTCACGCCAGGATTCCCCGGCGTCGTCGCTGCGCATGACGTCCCAGTGCTTTTGCATGTAGAGAACGGACGGGCGGGACGGGTGCATGGCGATGCGGTGCACGCAGTGGCCGACCTCGGCGGCGGCGTCCGGGATCCCCTCAGAGTGCAGCCCGTGATTCACCGGCCGCCACGTCTGGCCGGCGTCATCGGACCGGAACGCGCCCGCGGCCGAGATGGCCGCGTAGATCCGGGCCGGCCCATCCAGGATGATCGTGTGCAGGCACATCCCGCCCGCGCCCGGCTGCCACGACGGCCCGGAGCCATGGCCGCGCAGGCCGGGCAGTTCGCGCCAGTTCTTCCCGCCGTCGATCGAGCGGAACAGCCCGGCGTCCTCGACCCCGGCGTAGACCGTGTCGGCGTCGTCCGGCGACGGTTCCAGGTGCCAGACCCGGGCGAACTCCCAGGGGTGCGGTGTTCCGTCGTACCACTGGTGCGTCCCGGGAGTGCCGTCGTAGCTGAACTCGTTGCCGACCGGCGCCCAGGTGGCGCCGCCGTCGTCGGAGCGCTGGATGACCTGTCCGAACCAGCCGCTGGTCTGCGAGGCGTAAAGCCGGTCCGGATCGGCCGGCGACCCCTTGACGTGGTAGATCTCCCAGCCGGGGAAGTGGGGCCCGCTCACGTCCCATTTTTCCCGCTTACCGTCGGAACTCAGGACGAATGCGCCCTTGCGCGTCCCGACCAGCACACGTACACCGCTCATTCGGTACCCTCCTCGGGTTCTATTCCACCGCGATTGTGACGGCGCGGAGGCCGGAATCTCATCGCCACCTCAGCTCAGCCCTGACCACAGGTACCGGGCGCCGATGGCGATCACGAGCACGCCGACGATGCGGCGGATCAGTTCCTCGGGCAGGCGTGCCTGGATCCGCGCGCCAGTGTAGGAGCCGGCCAGTCCGCCGATGCCCAGGGCGACGCCGGTGGCCCAGGCCGGTGCGATAGCGCCGCGCTGATGGGTGGACAGGATCGTGAAGGTCACCACGCCCGCGACCGATGTCGCAAACGTCGAGGCCAGGGCGGCCGGGGCAACCTCGGCGGCCGGGCGGCCGGACCCAATCAGGATCGGGGACAGGATCGAGCCGCCGCCGATTCCGTAGATCCCGCCGACGCAGCCGACCAGGAGGGCGAGGGCCACGAGCGCGGGAGCCGGGATCAGCCGCAGCGGCCGCTCCTGGCGGCCAGAAGCAGCCCTGGTAGCGACGAGCCAGATCCCGAGCGGCAGCAGGACCGCGGAGACGAGCAGGTCGAAGACCCGGGGACCGGGCAGAAGCTCGACCCGGATGACCGAACCGGCGATGACGCCGGGCAGCGTCCCGGAGATGAGCACGAAGGCGAGGCGCCCGCCGGTCTGCCCCTGCCGCCAGTACCGGTACAGCGCACCCGGGGTAGCCACCACGTTGTACAGCAGGTTGGTGGGGGTGACGGCCGGGCTGGGCGTGCCCAGCACGCTCACCTGGAACGGGAGCAACAGCACCGCGCCCGAGATGCCCGCCGGGGTAGCCGCGACCGCGATGGAGAAGGCCGCCACCAGGGCCGCCGCTTCGGTCCACCCGGGCCCCAGCATCTGCTCACACTAACCCGCATCCGGCCGGTTCATAAGCCTATGACCAGCATGTTTGCGCAGGTAAAATGCTAGTGGCGATCATGTACCGAGGCGGAGCGGGGAAGGCCGCGCCGCAGCCCCGCCCTGGTGGGATGATGTTGGACCTAGGAGGCTGATAATGGCGCTGCCCTTTGATTCCGCGGCCAAACTGCAGGAGTATGCCCACCCCGAGATGATCGTGACGACCGAATGGGTGGCCGAGCACCTTGACGATCCGGACCTCGTGGTGGCCGAATCCGACGAGGACGTGCTGCTGTACGAGACCGGTCACATCCCGGGCGCGGTCAAGCTGGACTGGCACACCGAGCTCAACGACTCGGTTACCCGGGACTACGTCGACGGGCCCGGCTTCGCCCGGCTGATGTCGGACAAGGGGATCAGCCGTGACACCACGCTGGTGCTCTACGGCGACCGAAACAACTGGTGGGCCGCGTACGCCCTGTGGGTGTGCTCGCTGTTCGGTCACCCCGACCTGCGCCTGATGGACGGCGGGCGGGCCAAGTGGATCGCCGAGGGCCGCCCGCTCAGCACCGACGAGCCGAAGCGCCCGCGGGCCGAGTACCCGGTCATCGACCGCGACGACACGCAGATCCGCGCGTTCCAGGACCAGGTGCTCGCCCACCTGGGTGAGCCGCTGATTGACGTGCGGTCACCGGGGGAGTACACCGGCGAGCTGCTCCACATGCCGGATTACCCACAGGAAGGCGCCCTGCGCGGCGGCCACATCCCCGGGGCCAGGAGCGTCCCCTGGGCCCGGGCCGCGGCCGAGGACGCCACCTTCCGGACCCGCGCCGAGCTGGAGGCGATCTACCTGAACGAAGTCGGGCTGCGCCCCGATGACGACGTGGTGGTCTACTGCCGCATCGGCGAGCGGTCCAGTCACACCTGGTTCGTGCTCCACCACCTGCTCGGCTTCCCGCACGTGCGCAACTACGACGGATCGTGGACCGAGTGGGGGAACACCGTCCGGGTCCCCATCGCCCGCGGGGACAGCCCGTGAGCACCCCCACACTCAATCCCCGCCTCCAGGAGATCGTCGACGACTTCAACGCCATGGCGGGCAAGGAGCGGCTGCAGCTCCTGCTGGAGTTCTCCCACGAGCTGCCTGCCCTGCCCGACCGCTACGCCGAGCATCACGACCTGCTCGAGTCGGTGCCGGAATGCCAGTCGCCGCTGTTCCTGGCCGTCGAGGTCCAGCCCGACGCGACCGTTCACCTCTTCTTCGACGCTCCGCCGGAGGCACCGACCACCCGGGGGTTCGCCGGCATCCTGCACGCCGGGCTGGACGGGCTGGAAGCGGACGAGGTGCTGGCCACGCCGGGGGAGTTCTCCACCCAGCTCGGCCTGCAGGACCTGGTCAGCCCGCTGCGGCTGCGCGGCCTGGCCGCCATGCTGGCCCGGATCAAGCGCCAGATCCGCGAACAGCGCGGCTGATCGCCGCCCGTTTGGAATCCGTGCGCCCAGCCCTCCGCGCTGGCACCCTCCTGGCCCATGCCAGGAGGGTGCCGCTTCCCGCACCCGGCCCCGGCCGGGGACGGCCTCCCGGTAGTACACCCCCGCCATACTTGTCCCATGGCCGACAACCACAAGCAGATCCTCATGTCGACGACGGACGTCATTCCGGACGCCTCGCATCGGTCTGTGAGAGCGAGCCAGATGGCGCGGGTATCGTCACAGAGGTCCATTGCGGACGCCCGTGATCAGCTCGCGGACTGGGCTCGCCGGCATGGGTGCGACGCCGTTGTCGGCGTCCGCATCGTGCCCACATCCGGGGTCAGGGTGGTCGAATGGCTCGTGTACGGGACCGCGATCGCCTGGGAGAGCTAAGGCTTTGTCGCGATCCAGGCCGTCCTGCGCGTATTCGACCAGGAGGTCGCTGAACGAAAGACCACGCCGTTCGGCCCGGGCGGCAAGCCGCTCGGTCAGCACGGCCGGCAGGACCACCGTGCGGCGCACGCAGTCGTCGCTCTCCCATGCCTCGTCGGGCAGCTCAGACACGCTCTCTCCTCTCCAGGGCCCTGCCCTCCTGTGTTGAGCGCGCCGGTTCGTCCGGCGTGACGTAGCGACGCAGGATGCGGTCGCTCAGCAGGCCCAGGCAGCTCAGGTTCGGGAAGCCCGGTCCTTGCGCCAGTCCGGCCAGCACCGGCAGATGCAGCGGCGGGTACAGGCCCGCGACCGACAGGTCCACCTCGATCCGCCGCTCGAGTTCGTCACCCGGCAGCGCCGCCGCGAGCCGGTGGCGCGCCTGCTCGCCGAGCAGGGCCTCGAACCAGCGAGCCTGGAAGCCGATCGCGACGACCACCAGGTCGTAAGCGACGTGCTCACGTTCCTCGCCGTAGTTGATCGTGACCACCACCTGTCGTTCCCCGGCCTGGACCGCCACCGCCGTCCCGGGGAGCGCGCGGAAGCCGCGCGACTGGTTGAGGATCGCCTCGGCCTGCCGCGAGAAGACGCCCCGGTCGGTGCGGACCAGGAATTCGCGCCGGTGCGCCTCGGCCAGCCCGGGCCAGTCCCCGGGGTCGGAGTACAGCCGGTTCTCCTCGTAGCTCTCCCCCCGCGAGTACAGCACGCCACGGCTGGTCAGGACGTCGACCGACGAGTCCCTGGGCAGCTTGCCGAGCAGGCTGATGACGACCGAGGCCGCCGTCTCGCCGCTGCCGATCACGCACGCGTTCTGGGCCACCTTGGCCTTGTGCTCGTACAGCCAGTAGGTGCGCCCATCGAGGACCCTCGGGTGCCGGTCGGGCTGGCCCGTGACGCGGATCGGCGGCCCCGCGCCGGTGACGACCACGCCGTCGGCCCAGATCGCCTCCCCAGGCTCCACCGCCAGCCGCCATCGTTCGCCGTCGGCCTCCAGCCCGGTCACCTCGGCCGCGAGGATCTCGGCCCGCGCCTTCTCGGCCGCCTCGCGCAGATACCAGCTCCACTGCCGGTGCGTGGGCCGCATCCGGCCGCGGTCCACCCAGTCGGCATACGCGCCGCGCCCGATCAGGTGCCGCTGCCAGGTGTAGTCGGCCATCGCCGCGGTGACCGCCGGCGTGGTACGCCCCCAGCTGTCGGCGTACGGGAACCCGACGTCCTTCTCCGGGGGCGTGCCCAGCGGCAGCAGGCCATTGGTGTAACCCTGCCCTCCGCTCCAGTTGCCCGCGACCGCGCCCCGGTCGATGAGTACCACCCTGGGCGCGCCCAGCCCCGCCGCTTCCAGCGCGCGAGCCTTGGCCGCGATCGCGATTCCCTTCGGCCCCGCGCCTATTACCGCCAACGTTGGCATGAACCTAATCCTCGGCCGCCCACCCGTCCTGCCTGAACTCGGGGTTGATCATGCGGTGGCCTGGGAGGAAGAGTTAGCAGGGTCACCCAACCCAAGGAGAGTCGATGAAGACCAAGGCAGCCGTCGTCTACTAGCCGGGCAAGCGCATCGAGATCGAGGAGCTCGACCTGGACCGCCCGAGGGACGGCGAGGTCCTGATCCGCTACCTGTATGCGGGCCTGTGCCATTCCGACATCCACGTCGCGCACGGGGACCTCGAGGCACGCCTGCCGATGGTGCTCGGCCACGAGGGTGCCGGGATTGTCGAGGAGGTTGGGCCCGGCGTGACACGGGTGAAGCCCGGTGACCACGTCGTCTGCTCGTTCATCCCGAACTGCGGCATCTGCCGTTACTGCGCCACCGGGCGCCAGTCGATCTGCGACTGGGGTGCGACGATCCTGGAGGGTTACCTGCCCGGCGAGCATTTCCCGCTGACCGGCCCCCGCGGCCAGTACGGCACCATGTGCATCCTCGGTACCTTCAGCCAGTACGGTGTGATCCACCAGAACTCGGCGGTCAAGGTCGACGACGACCTGCCGCTGGACAAGGCCGTGCTGGTCGGCTGCGGCGTGCCCACCGGCTGGGGTTCGGCCGTCAACACGGCCAAGGTCTCGCCGGGCGACACGGTCGCGATCTTCGGCATCGGCGGCATCGGGATCAACGCGGTGCAGGGCGCCCGCTACGCCGGAGCGAAGAACGTCGTCGCCATCGACCCGCTGGAGAACAAGCGCGAGAAGGCGATGGAGCTCGGCGCCACCCACGCATTCGCCACCGCGGAGGAGGCGCAGGAGGCGATCATCCAGCTGACCAGGGGCCAGGGCGCCGATTCGGCCATCCTTACCGTCGGCCTCATGACCGCCGAGGTGGTGGGGGCCGGGTTCAATGCGGTCGGCAAGGACGGCATCGTCGTGCTGACCGGGCTGAACAAGCTACTGGAGCCGACCATCCAGCTGCCCGGCACCATCCTGACGCTGTTCCGCAAGACGGTGAAGGGCAGCCTGTTCGGTGACTGCAACCCGACCACCGACATCCCCAAGATCCTCGGCCTGTACCAGGCCGGCGACATCAAGCTGGACGAGATCATCACCAGGACCTACACCCTGGACCAGGTCAACGAGGGGTACGAGGATCTGCTGGCCGGCAAGAACGTGCGCGGCATCGTGATCCACGAGCACTGACGAGTACGGGCGGATGCCGATCGAGGTTGTCGGGCGCCGGCGCGAGCTGGAACTGGTGCGAGCCGCGCTCGCTTCCGGCGCCCACATCCTGCTTGAGGGACCGCCCGGCACGGGCAAGTCCACCTTGCTCAGGCAGGTCGCGGAATCCCGGCACACCGAGTTCGTCCTGGTCGAGGGCAGCGCCGAGCTGACCCCGGCCCGCCTGATCGGTTCCTTCGACCCGGCGCTGGTCCTGGAGCAGGGCTACCGGCCGGAGAACTTCTCCGACGGCCCGCTGGTCCGGGCCCTGCGCGGCGGTGGCCTGCTGTATGTCGAGGAACTCAACCGGGTGCCGGAAGAAACGATCAACGTGCTGCTCACCGTCATGTCCGAGGGCGAGATCAACGTGCCGCGGCTCGGCCGCATCGCCGCGGACCCGAGCTTCCGCCTGGTCGCGGCCATGAACCCATACGACTCGGTGGGCACGTCCCGGTTGTCGATGGCGCTGTACGACCGGACCTGCCGGATCTCGGTCGGGTACCAGGACGCCGATCAGGAACGCCAGATCGTCCAGCTGTCGGCCGAGCAGGCCAAGCCCGCGCTGGTGGCCGAGGCCGTGGCTCTCGCCCGCGCCACCCGCGAGCATCCCGACCTGCGCTACGGCGCCTCGGTCCGCGGCGCCATCGACTACGCCCGGCTGGTCCCCGAGCTGGCCGACATCCGCGCCGTCCCGGCCGACGACTGGCAGGTCGGTCTGGACGCGGCCCTGACCACCCTGTCCGGCCGGGTCCGGCGGCAAGAATCATGCCGGCGGTCCGCCGACCAGGTCATCGAGGAGATCTTCCGGCGGGTACGAGCTCAGCGCACCGATTCTGAGGAGGGCGGGCCCGGCCTGGGGGAATGATGAGCCCGTCGGCCGCATCGGTGGCCGGCGGGCAGCACCAGCGGCCGCAGGGCAAGTCCGGCCTGCGTGAGAGTAAGACGACCGGACGGCACGAGCTGGCGCGGCACGCGCGTTTCGCCGAGATCAGCCCGGCGGTGGGCGTGCTCGACGAGCAGGCGCTGCACCGGGCCCTGGCCGACGACCCGACCGCCTTCGAACTGCTGGCCGCCATGACCACGGCGACCGACGAGAACCTGCGCGCCGCCGCGATACGCCTGTGCGCCGCCCTGGTGCTCGAGCGGGCGCGGGCCGGGCACGCCACGACCTGGGGGATTTCTCGGCTGCGGCCGGTCCGTGGCGCCTCCGGCGGCGATCTGGATATCGACGCCTCGGTGGAGGGTGTCTCGGCGGCCCGCGCCGAGGCCCGGCCGGTCACGGTCAACGACCTGATCACCGTGCAGTGGGCCCGGGCACCCACGGCCTTCGCGGTGGTGGTCGACCGGTCAGGTTCGATGAACGGCGCCAGGCTGGCGGCCGCCGCGACCGTGGCCGCGGCCTGTGCCCTGCGAGCTCCGGCCGAGCACGCCATCTTGTCCTTCGCCGGATCGGTTGAGGTCATCCGGCCCCTAGTCAGCGACCTCATGCCCGCCAGGGTAGCCGAGCGGCTACTGCGGCTGCGCGGGCACGGCGTAACCAGGCTGGCCGATGCGCTCCAGGCCGCGCACGAGCAGCTCGCGCGAGCCCGGGCTCCGCGGCGGGTGGTCATCTTGCTGTCCGACTGCCGCAGTACCGAGGACGACGATACCGTGGAGACGGCTCGTGCCCTGCCCGAGCTGATTATCCTGGCCCCGGCCGACGACCACGCGCAGGCCGCCCAGCTGGCCAGCCAGGCCGGCGCCCGCTGGGCGGCGATCGAGCATCCGCTGGACGCGGCCGCGGTCCTGGACCGGCTGCTCGAGACCCGTCCCCAGGCCGGCTGAACCGGCCCGGCCGGTGGTCGGCTGGCCTGCCAGCGCCTAGGGTCGTGGTATGCGATCTACCCGCGAGCGCGAAGCCGAGAGCCCAGACGCGCCCGGCCTGATCCTGGAGGCGTTGCCATGATCGCAACCGACGTCCTGGTCGAGGCGCTGCACATGGGCCTGCCCAAGGACCGCCTCGTGGTGGATCCCGACGTGCTCGCGGCCATCTCGCACGACGACGCCGAGTGGGCGCCGATTGGGCAGGCGGCCGTCGGAGTCCGCGCCCGCTCCGAGGCCGAAGTGCGGCACGTGGTCCGGACCTGTGCCGAACTGGGTACCCCGATCGTGCCACGCGGGGCGGGCACCGGGCTGTCCGGCGGGGCCAACGCGGTCGGCGGCTGCGTGATCCTCGACCTTTCGCCGATGAACCGGATCCTCGAGATCGATCCGGACAACCTCCTGGCCGTCGTCCAGCCGGGTGTGATCAACGATGACCTCAAGGCCGCCGTCGCCGAGCACGGCCTGTGGTACCCGCCCGACCCAGCCAGTGCCCCGTGGTCCACGATCGGCGGCAACGTCGCCACGAACGCCGGCGGCCTGTGCTGCCTGAAGTACGGCGTCACCCGCGACTACGTCCTGGGCCTGCGCGCTGTCGTCGGCGGGCCCGTCGCCTACGGAGAGGCGGTGCGACTCGGGCGGAGGACCACCAAGGGCGTCGCCGGGCTCGACCTGGTGGGGCTGTTCGTCGGCTCCGAGGGCACGCTCGGCGTCGTGACCGAGGTGACGCTGCGGCTGCGCCCCGCGCGGGCCGGGACGCCGCGGACGGTGGTCGGAGCCTTCGATGACCTGGTCACGTCCGGCCAGGCCGTGGCCCAGATCACGCGGCGCGGGCTGACCCCTGCGGTCCTTGAGCTCCTCGACCGGGCCAGCCTGGAGGCGGTCGAGGACTGGAAGCACATGGGCATCGAGGAGGACGCCGCCGCGCTGCTGCTGGCCCGCGTCGACACGCCGGGGGACTCGGGCGCGGCCGAGGCGGCCGACATCGCCGCCACCATGACCGACGCCGGGGCCCTCTGGGTCGAGCAGTCGACCGACGACGCGGAGGCCGAGGCGCTGTTCGAGGCCCGGCGGCTGGTCTACCCGGCGTTCGAGCGGCTCGGCCCCGTGCTCACCGAGGACGTCTGCGTCCCGCGCTCCAAGGTGCCCGCGATGCTGCAGCAGGTGAACGAGATCGGCGCGCGGCACGGGGTGCGGATCGCGACGGTCGCCCACGCCGGCGACGGGAACCTGCACCCCCTGCTGGTCACCCCGCCGGGCGACGACGCCGCCCGGCTCGAGGCCCAGGCGGCGTTCGAGGAGTTGCTCGACGTCGCGATCGCGCTCGGCGGGACGGTGACCGGTGAGCACGGCGTCGGGATCCTCAAACGGGACGGCATGCGCCGTGAACTCGACCCGGGATCGCTCGCCCTTCAGTCCGCCATACGCCGCGCGCTCGACCCGCGCGAGATCTTCAACCCCGGCAAGGGCTAGCCCGCGATGGCCGACGCCGATGACGTGCGCCGCCTCGCCCTGGCCCTGCCGCACGTGGAGGAGATCGACAGCGACGGCTTCGACTTCCGGGTCGGCGGCAAAGGGTTCGTCTGGTCGTTCCCCGAGCGCAGGCCAGGCCAGCGCCGGGTCATCCGGACCGACATCGCGGTGCTGTACGTGGGCGATGAGGCCGAGAAGCAGGCCCTGATCCTCGGCGAGCCGAGGATCTTCTTCACCACGCCCAGCTATGACGGCTGGCCGCTGGTGATGCTGCGGCTGGCGGAGGTGGACGCCGACCGCCTCACCGAGCTCGTGACCGACGCCTGGCGGATGCGCGCCCCACGCGAGCTGGCCGGCGACCTGGGCCTTAGCCTGTGACCGGCCCTGCGGCGTCCCGGAGCACCCGGCGCAGGATCTTCCCCGAGGCGGACTTCGGGATCGCCTCGACGACATCCAGCCGCCGGAGCTGCTTGTAGCTCGCCACCTGCCCGGCTACGAACTGCCTGATCTCCTCCGGGCTGGAACCGGCACCGGAGCGCAGCGTGACGTACCCGACCGGAATCTCGCCTGCTTCCTCGTCGGGCAGGCCGACCACCGCCGCGTCGGTGACGTCCGGATGGCGCAGCAGGACCGCCTCCAGTTCGGCCGGGGGGACCTGGAATCCCTTGTACTTGATGAGTTCTTTGAGCCGGTCGACCACGTACAGGTGACCGTCGGCGTCGATGTGCCCGAGGTCACCGGTGCGCAGCCACCCGTCGGCATCGATCATGGCCGCCGTGGCCTGCGGGTTGTTGAGATAGCCCTTCATCACCTGGGGCCCGCGCACCCAGATTTCACCCTCTTCGCCGACGCCGACGTCCGCCCCGCCGACCGGGTCGACGAACCGTGTCTGTGTGTTCGGTGCCGTGACGCCCACCGACCCCGGCCTGAACCAGCCGGGCGGTGTCATATGGGAGCCTGGCGACAGCTCGGTCATCCCGTAACCCTGGACCACCTCGCAGTCCAGCCGCTTGGCGCACTCGTCGGCCAGGTCGGTCTTCAGCGGCGCGGCCGCGCACAGGATCTGCGTCAGCCTGCTGAGGTCGAAGCTGTCCACGAGCGGGTGCTTGGCCAGCGCGAGCACGATGGGCGGCGCCACGAACGACCGGGTGATCCGGTAGTCCTGATGAACCCGCAGGAACTGCTCGAGGTCGAACCGGGGCAGCGTGACGACCGTCGCCCCGGCGCGCAGGCCGCAGTTCATCAGGACCTGCATGCCGTAGATATGGAAGAACGGCAGCACCGCCACCAGGCGCTCGTCGGGCTGGATCCGCAGCGTGGCCAGTATCTGCGCGATGTTGGCCACCATGTTCCGCTGGGTGAGCATGACGCCCTTGCACAGCCCCGTGGTCCCCGAGGAGTACGGCAGGGCCACCACGTCGTCCGGCCCCACCGGTACGTGCTCGGCCAGCGGCGAGCCGAACAGGTCCGCGAGCGGTTTGGCCCCCTTGGCCCCCTTGGCCCCCTTGGCCCCCTCGGCCTCACCGAGCACATAGATCTCGGCCACCTGGGTTCCGGCACACCCCCGCGAGGCCGTCGTCAACAGCGACGGGATGGTGACCAGGATCCGCGCGCCGCAGTCCCGGAGCTGATCGCGCAGCTCGTGCTCGGTGTAGGTCGGGTTGATCGTGGTGACGGCCCCGCCCGCCATCGCGGCCCCATGGAACACCACCGCGTACTCGGGCACGTTCGGCGCCATCAGCGCCAGCACGCCTCCGTTCCCGAACCCGCTGGCCACCAGGCCGCCCGCCAGGGAGCGGACGGCCCCGTCCAAGTCGGCGTAGGTCAGGGACAGTCCGGTCACGCCGTCGATCAGGGCCGGCTTATCCCCCCGAGCCCCGGCCAGGACGTAACTCGTGAGCGGCAGATCCGGAATCTCGACGTCCGGCAACGGACTGCGATGGATCATCAATCCCTCCCAAAACGATTGCCTCATTGTCAGCCCTGGACCGTACGAGGTCCACCCAGGATGACGGCCATGGAGGGCTCGTCGACGAACGGCCGCCGATGACCAGGCCGTCACGCCGCCGCGGTCACCGGTCGCTGTCGGCGGATGGGGCTACCGGCGCGGTGAGTTCCAACTGGATGCCATCCGGGTCTTCGAAGGGCAGCACATCGAGGCCGAACCCGGCCAGGCGCGTGATTACGCCGTGGGCCACGCCGTGCTCGTCGAACAGCCGGGCCGCCTGCTCCAGGTCCTCGCGGCTGGCTACGCCGAAGCTGAGATGATCCAGGCCCACCCGATCCGGGTGGAAACGGTCACCGGCGGGCGCCATCGGCCGCAGCCCCATCAGCAGGTTGCCGCGGATCATGACCACGCCGCCAAACAGAATTTTGAATACCTCGTCCGCCGCGGGGTCGTCGGGCGGAGGTGATTCCACCGCGACCTGAAAGCCGAGCAGGCTCGTGTAGAACTCGCGGCTGCGCTGCAGGTCCGTCACCGTCAGCCGCAGATGATGGATATCCCCGGTTTGAATCTGCCCTGGCATCGTGTGCGCCCTCCCAGAGGAATCGTGTTGACGCCATCTTGCGCGCTCGGGCATGCTCTCTGCTCCAGATTCATCCAGGAGCAGACCCATGGGCATCTCGGCGCACATCGCGCGGCTGCGGGCGGCCGTCGGGCACGACCTCCTCCTCCTGCCGTCGGTCTCGGTTCTCCCCGTCGACCAGGCTGGACGATTGCTGCTTGTCCGGCACGCCGGCCATCATGACGGGTGGGCGGTTCTCGGCGGCGCGGTCGAGGTTGGCGAGTCACCGGCCGAGGCAGCCGTGCGGGAGACCCGGGAGGAGACCGGCTTGGAGGTCCGGCTGGTGCGGCTGCTGGACGTCCTCGGCGGCCCGGACTATCAGGTCCGTTACCCGAACGGGGACCGGACCGCCTACGTCACCGCAGTCTATGAGGCCGCGATCCTGCCTGGTTGCCCGGCCGCGTGCGACGACGAGCTCAGCGACGTCGCCTGGTTCACCCCCGGACAACTCGCCGATCTAGGCCTGAGCCGATTCGCTCGCGCCCTTCTCTCGGCCACCGGGTACCTGTGAGCCCGGCTTGTTACCCGGCGCGGGCGGGGGGTCCGTGGCTGTGCAGCACTTTGGTCCGGTCGGGGTTCCAGGCGGTGGTGGTGCCGTCCGGGTTGAGTGCCAGGGTCCAGCCCCAGCGGTGAATCACGATCTGGTGATGGTAGCTGCACGACAGCACGCACCCGGTGAGGCTGGTGGCGCCGCCGTGCGCCAGGTGCGTGACGTGGTGGACTTCGCAGGCCTGGGCGGGCTGGTGGCAGCCGCCGGGCCACCGGCAGTGCCGGTCCCGCAGGATCACGGCGTTGCGGATGCCGGGCGGGATGGCCTTGCTGAACCCGATGTCCAGCGGCAGGCTCGGCCCGGCCAGCCGGGCGCCCAGCTGCCGGGTGCGCAGGAACGACGCCAGCCCGCCCGGGCCGGACAGCAGATCGGCCGCCTTTTCGATGATCATCTGCTCGAGCGTCTCCATGGCAGCGACGCCGACAGTACCGGATGACAACCTGGTTTTGGTTGCGAGGTGGGTTGTTCATCCGGTACAGCGTGCTTGGGGTCGCCGGAATCAGCGGACCTGAGTGATGTCTCAGTATCCGGCGGCGTCCCGGGGTCTTACCTGGGGCGGGCTGCGGGCTAGGGCTTCTGAGGACCTTGTGTCGCCGCGGCACTGATCAGGCCGTGGCCGCAGCAGCCGGGACGATGCCCGCTAGTTCCAGGCACAGCCGGATCTGGTCGTCCCGGCAGTTCCCGAGGAGCTGGCCGGTCTAGCCGCAGATGGTGCGGGCGTAGGACTCGGACAGGTCCGCGGCGGCCAGCGCTGCGGCGACACGGCGGTGAGCCCCGGTCAGTTGGACCTGCGGCACATGGCGCACCTGGCCGGAGTAGCGTGAATCGAGGCCGCCATGATTGACAGGGTGCAAGATTCAAACTTTCAAAAAGGAGAACCGTCATGTCCGAAAACGAAACAGAAAATGACACACCCGTCAGCGACACGCTCCTGGTGATGACCGCCGCGTCGCTAGATAACAGCGACTTGAGCCCTCGCGAGCTCATGATCGCCCGGATCGCTGCCCTAGTCGCGGTAGACGCATCCGCCGCTTCCTACGTGCTCAACGCCATACCGGCGGCAGACTCAGGCATCACGGTCGATGACGTCGAAGATATTCTCGTCGCGGTGGCGCCTGTCGTGGGTACAGCCCGCATCGTAAACAATCACCTCGCGTGCGTACGGTGATGGCGGTCTTGTAGCCGGGATGGCGGTTTGGTTATGGCGGGCTGGCCGCGGGCGCGGGCGGCTGCCAGGGGTTTCCGGTGAACAGGCTGCGCAGGACGGTGAGGACGTCGTGGCCGTGCTTGCGGGCGGTGTCGATGTAGCTGCGGATGTCCAGCCGGTCCTGGGTGGTCTCTTCGCTGGTGAGGCGGCCGGATATCTTCTGCTGTGTCTTGGCGGGGCGCACGCCGCGCTCGCTGATGTTGTTCGTGGGCCAGATCCGGGTGTCTGTGGTGAACCGCAGCACGTCGTCTTCTCGGTCGCGGCAGAATTCGAGCAGGTCACGGCCGGGGTGCTGGGCGGTGGAATGCTTCGGCCCGGGGATGCGCGGGACAGCTGACAGGCCCACGGTGACGGCGCGGCGGAACTCGGTGATCAGCGGGTTCGCTGCGACGGCGGGGATGCAGGCCTGGCCGGCGTCGCGGGCCAGGTGCCAGGCTTTGATCAGGCCGCGCAGCGCCCGCTGCGCCTGGGTCGGCCAGATGGCGTCCGGGTAGGTCTCGGCCGCGTCCTGGAAGTCCCGGATCAGGTGGGCCAGGCACGCCTGGTGCCCGGCCAGGTGCTGCCAGCCGTCATGGAAGTAGTTGACATACCGGTCGGTGACGGCGATGCCGGCGAACTCCGGCAGGACGCCGAAGTCGCGGAATGATTCGAGGGTCCGGGCGCCCAGGAACAGCAGCGAGTACTGCTCGGTGAACGCGCCCAGGACGTATTTCTTCTCCCCGGCCGGGCCGGCCCGCAGCGTGGTCTCATCGAACCCGGCCACGTGCGCGGCGGTGATCAGCGTCCGGATCAGCTTGATCACGTCAGCGGCCAGCTCGGCGGCCTTGCGCAGGCAGGAATGGATGAACCCGGCCGAGACCGGGGCGCCGGCGACGTCGCTGATCAGCTGCTGGCACCGCTCGACCGGCACGTGCTGGAAGACCAGCAGGTAGACGGCCAGGGCACGCAGGTTCGGGCCGATGGATACCGCCGCGTCCGGTACTCCCGGCGGGCGGGCCGCGACGTGCTCGCGCCCGCAGCCGCATACTCCCAGGTGCAGGTCATGCTGGATGCGGCGCGCGGCCGGCTCTGGTATCTCCAGCTGCTGGAACGAGCGGGCCACGCCCAGATCCTGCGCGCCGGACAGGTCTGCGCCGCACCCGCATGCCCCGGACGGGTAATGATCCTGCACCTGATCCGGCTCGGCCCAGCTCATCGCCGATCCCGGCGCGCCGGGCTGCTTGCCCCGCTTGCGCTTGGCGGCGGCCCGTTCCGCAGCGCGCCGCTCCCGCCGCGGCGGCTTGCGGCCGGGCTGGTCATCTGAGGACGGCGGCATCGACGAGTTCCCGCTGTTGCGCGATGCCGCGCGCTCCATTGCCGCGATCCGGTCGCGCATCTCCTTCATCTGCACCCGCAGTTCCGCGATCTCCTCATCACGTGCGGCACAGCCAGCACAATCCTGGCCAGGGGCGGGCAGACCGGGCACAGGTCATGATCATGCAGAGCCGGCCGACAGTTAGCAACACGACACCAGCGTAAGAGGGAGTCTGTCAAGCGGTTGACAGGAGAG
>Ga0208324_1000356_pt1 | contig 21615 bp, 17 predicted proteins | sample Sb_taG_2_FD_187707 | JGI IMG/M metagenome (GOLD analysis project Ga0208324, IMG submission 187707) | Peat soil microbial communities from Weissenstadt, Germany - Sb_50d_5_LS metaG (SPAdes) (version 2) | ecosystem: Environmental > Terrestrial > Soil > Wetlands > Peat | place: Germany... | reverse complement strand
GGCCCAGGCGAGCGCCGCAATCCGGCGCTTCGGCATCCTGATCCGGGACACTCCCTCACTGAGGGCCTACCAGAGCGACATGATGGACCAGTTCACCTCGATGGCCGCCGAGATCCTCGGCAGGCGCGCCGGGATGCGCCCGGACGACCCGGAACCGCAGATCGCGGCCACCGCCCTGCTCGGCTTGTGGCGCATCCAGTACCGGGCCTGGCCGAAATACCTGGACGGCGCCCGCACACCCGCCCAGGTCCACCAGGCAGTGACCGCGGATGTCCGCCGCGCAGCGCGCCTCATCAGCACCGGACTGAACTCGTTCCCGGCCTTCACACGGTCGTGACCCGGCTCAGCTCTGGGACGGCCGAGCGGCCCAGCTCACTTGAGCAGGTTCTGCACCTCGCGGAACTTCGGGTGCCGCGCGTCACGCAGCCACTCGAACAGCACCATCTCCGAGGTCACGATCTCCGCGCCGTGCTGCCGGGCCCGGTCGATCGCGGCGGCGCGGTCGGCCGGGTCGCGCGAGCCGACCGCGTCTGCGGCCAACATCACTCGACGCCCGAGCCCGAGGAGGCCGAGCACTGTCTGCAGGACGCAGACGTGCGCCTCGCACCCAGCCACGACGACCTCGCGGGTCCCGGCGGGCAGCAGCGCGGAGAAGCCCGCATCTTCCGCCGCCGAGAACGTGGTCTTGGCCATTGTTGACTGTGGGTAGGCCGCCAGCGCCGGCACCGTCTTGCCCAGGCCAGCGGGGTACTGTTCGGTCGCGCGGACCGGCACGCCGAGCAGCCTGGCCGCCTCGGCCAGCCGCGCAGCCCGGTTCACCACGGCATCGCCATCGCAGATGGCGGGCATGAGCCGCTCCTGGAGGTCGATCAGGAGCAACACGGAACCCTCGGCGGTGAGCAGCACGCGATCGACGCTACTGCACGAAGCAGACCGCCGTCACCGTCAGGCGTCGACCCGCGGGACGGCCTTGTGGTGGCGGGCCTCGAGATAGCGGCGCGTCATCAGCAGCGCGGCGATCCCGTCGCCGACCGCGGAGCCGAGCTGCTTGGTCGACCCTGAGCGCACGTCGCCGGCGGCGAATACGCCCGGCATAGACGTCTCCATCGTGGGGCTGGTGACGAGGAACCCGCCGGAATCGCGTTGCACTCCTTCACTCAGGAACCCAGCGTTGGGCTTCAGCCCGATGAATACGAAGGCCGCGGCGGCCGGGTACCGCCGGACCTCCTGGCTGTCCCGGTCCCGGGCTACCACGGCGGCAAACCGGCCCTGCCCGCCCTCCAGCTCCACGATGTCCACGCCAGTATGAATGAGGAACTGCGGGTCGGATCGGACCCGCTCCTGGAGGACGGGCGAGGCGGTAAGGCCGGAGCGGGCGAGTACCCGGACCTTCTTGGCGAACTCGGACAGGTGCAGCCCCTCCTCCAGGGCCGAGTTGCCGCCGCCGATCACGACGACCTCGTCGGCGCCCTTATAGAAGGGCCCGTCACACGTGGCGCAGAAGTGGACGCCGGCGCCGATGAGGCCCTCCTCGCCGGGCACGTCGAGACGCCGGTAGGTGGAGCCGGTGGCCACGATCACCGCATGGGAGGTGAGCTGCTGGCCCGACGATAGCGAGGTCACCAGGTCATCGTGATCGCGTTCCACGGCGGTGACCGAAACGGCCGAGACGAGTTCCACTCTGTACCGGCGGGCCTGGGCCACGAACCGGTCAGCGAGCTCGCCGCCCGGGATGCCGTCGGGGAACCCCGGGTAGTTGTCGATCCGGTCGCTGATCCCGGCCTGGCCGCCAAGGGCGCTCGCTTCCATGACTATGGCGTCGATGCCTTCCCGGGCCGCGTAGATGGCGGCCGCCAGCCCGGCGGGCCCGCCCCCGACGATGACCAGGTCGTAGGCGGACCGATCGGCCTCCAGCGTAAGGCCGATGCGGCGGGCCAGCGCCTCGTCGCTCGGGTTCACCTCGTGCGTCCCGTCCGGGTAGACCACCGTGGGGATGATCTGCCCTCCATCCTGCAGCTCCTTGAGCCGCTCGATGGCCTCCGGCTGGGCGTCGATGTCGATATTGGCGTACCGGACCCGGTGCGCGGCCAGGAACTTCTTGACCCGCTTGCAGTGCGGGCACCACGAGGCCCCGTACACGGTCATGACCGGCTCTTTGACGCCTGTGATCATCGCCCCACCCCGGTGTCCTCGTGTTCCCCGACGACTTTCAGCGCGCGGGTGCCGCCGTCCGCCGCCTTCGGCGGCCGCGTGTCGATCGCCAGCGTGACCGCTGCCTCGCTGCTCAGCTTTAGTCCCTGCGCCCACATCCGGGCGACGGCGGGTTCGCCAAGGTGGCGGGCGGGAGCGAGGTAGGTTTCGATCCGGGCGGGCGGCAGCGGCGGTATTCCGGCCGACTCGCGCAGCGCCGTGGCGGCGGCCGCGAGCTGCACGGCCCGCTCGGCCTCATTCTCCCGCACGGCCAGCATGGCGAGGGCCTCGAGCCCGCGTGCGACGCCGATGCGGGTGCCGGTGGCCTGGCTGAGCTTGAGGCTCCGGTTCAGGTGGCGCCTGGCCTGCTCGACCGCGCCGAGGTCCAGGGCCACCCGCCCGAGACCGGCCAGGCAGCGCGCGATCTCCGGCCGGGCGCCGACCTCCTCGAGGATGGATAGCGCCTCCACGTAGTGGTCGTGTGCCTCGCCTGGACGGGCACGCAGCCGGGCCAGGTCGCCGAGCCCGAGCAGGACCCGGGCCACGCCCCACCGCTGGTCGATGCGCCGCATGACGGCGACCGAGGCGCTGGCCAGCTGCTCGGCCTCTCGCAGCTTTCCCGCCCGGGCCGCCATCGCCGCCCGGGTGCCCAGGGCGTAGCCCTCGTTCCACCCGTCACCGGCGGCCTGCGCGACCGACAGCGCCTGGTCCGCGCGGGCCGCCGCCTGGTCCGCCCGTCCCGTCTGCACGGCGATCTCGCTGAGCAGGTTCAGCGCCACGGCCGTCCAGAACTGCTCGCCCGTGTCGCGGCACAGCGCCAGCCCTTCCTCGGCGAGGGTTTCCGCGGCGGCGGGATCGCTGACCGCGCCGAGTTGCGCCCGCGCCACCAAGGCGGCACCCCGGATCCGCGGCGCCGGAGCCACGGGTCCGTGGTCCAGGAATGCGTCCAGCCATTCGCCGCCCTCGGCGAAGAGACCCCAGACGAGCCAGCGCGGGCTGACCGCGATGCAGATCCGCAGCCCGATCTCCGTATCGTCGTAGGACAGGCACCAGGTGAGGACCTGGGTTATGTTGCCCTCGTCGACGACATACCTGCGGGAGCAGTCGACTCGATCCGCCCACGGGACCAGGACCTGAGCCATCCCGATCGCCAGGCTGTGCTCCGCGGTGCACAGTACGTAATCGCGGAGCGCGAGCTCGAGCCGGCTGGATTCCCCGGCGTCGGCCAGGCGCGCCGCGGCGTATTCCCTGATGGTGTCGAGCATCCGGTAGCGGGCCTGGCCAAGAGCCTCGGGGTCGAGCACCACCAGCGACTTGTCCACCAGGGCAGCGGTCAGGCCGAGCATGTCGCCGGCCGGGATGTCATCGTCGCCGCAGATCTGCTCGGCCATCTCGAGTGACCAGCCGGCGAAGACCGACAGCCGCCGGAACAGGGTCTGCTCGCGCTCGGTAAGCAGCGCGTAGCTCCACTCGATCGTCGCCCGCAGCGTGCGCTGGCGCGGCGAGGCGGACCGGTCACCGGTCGTCAGCAGCGCGAACCTGTTGCCCAGGCGGGCACAGATCTGGTCCACTGACAGCACCCGGACCCACGCGGCGGTCAGCTCGATCGCCAGCGGCAGGCCGTCCAGCGCGCGGCAGACCGCGGCCACGGCCAGGACGTTATCCGGGCCGACCGTGAAATCCGGGCAGGCTGCGGCGGCCCGGGCGGCGAACAGACGGACGGCCTCGTTCTGGTTTCCCGCCTTCGCGGCGCCGCTCGTGGTCACGGACATCGCGGACAGCGGAGGCACCCGCCATACCGTCTCGCCCGCCACGCGCAGCGGCTCACGGCTCGTGATCACCAGCCTCAGTCCCGGTGAGCTCGCCAGCAGCTGCCGGGATACCTCGGCGCACGCCTCGATCAGGTGCTCGCAGTTGTCCAGGGCCAGCAGCAGCCGGCGACGCCGCAGCACGTCGGCCACGGTCTCCAGCAGGGGGCGCCCGGGCTCTTCGCTGACCCCCAGGACCGCCGCGACCCGGGAGATGACCAGATCGGGCTGCCGCAGGTCGGCTAGCTCGACGAACCATGCCCCGTCGGGGAACTCAGCCGCCATCGCGGCCAGCAGCCGCAGCGCCAGCCTGGTTTTGCCGATGCCTCCGGGCCCGCACAAGGTCAGCGCCCGCGTCGAGTACACCAGGCGGCGCAGCTCATCGAGTTCGTGCTGACGACCGATGAAGCTGTTCGGTTCCCCGGGCAGATGCGCCTGAATCTCGACTACCTCATTTCAGCTGAGAGCCGGCAAACATGCCTAGGGTAAACCTCAGCCATGCTCCGGAGATGCGCTGCGCCAGCCTGGCCCGCGAACTGCCGCAGCGTCCGCTCCGGCACGGCCGTGCCGAGCCGGAGCTGCAGCTCATCATCGAAGGCTGCTTTTATTATTCATCGGAGGTGACGTCCAATGAGTGCCGATGCACGTCTCCCGGCCGCCGCGGTCCCGGGGCTGACCCGCAGCGACCCCCACGGGCCGGGGATCACCCGGGAGCGGATCGGCGGCGGGTTCCGGTACCACGACCTCTCCGGAGCGGAGATCACGAGTCCCGAGATACTGCACCGCGTCGGCGCTCTCGGCATCCCGCCGGCCTGGGAGGACGTCTGGATCTCGCCCGACCCGCTGGGCCATATCCAGGCCACCGGCGTCGACAGCCGGGGCCGGACCCAGTATCGGTACCACGAGGTGTGGCGTGAACAGCGAGACGCCCAGAAGTTCGCGCACATGCTCCGGTTCGCCGGCGCGCTGCCCGCGCTGCGGTCGGCCACGGCAGCCGATCTCGGCCGCCGCCACCTCGACCGTGAACGCGTGACCGCAGCCGCGGTCCGGCTGATCGACCTCGGCCTGTTCCGGATCGGCGGGGAGAAGTACGCCGAACTCGATCACCACTACGGGGCGACCACGCTGCAAAAGCACGACGTCACTATGACACGCCACAGCGTCGTGTTCGACTACATCGCCAAGGAGGGCAAGCGCCGCACGATTACCATCACCGACGATGCGGTTCGGTCGGTCGTGCGAGTACTGCTCAGCGGCGACAGCACGTCCGACTCGCTGTTCTCCTTCCCGGAGGGGAACACGTGGCGGCCCCTCCGCTCGCACGAGGTGAGCAGCTACATCGCCGCCCGCGCAGGCGGCCATTTCACCGCCAAGGAATTCCGTACCTGGAACGCCACCGTGCTGATGGCGCTGCTGCTGGCGAACGCGGACCCGGCGCCCACCGCGCGGAGCCGCAAGAGCGCCGTTACCGCCGCCGTCCGCGGGGTAGCGGACCAGCTCGGAGACACCCCGGCCGTGGCGCGTGCGTCCTATATCGATCCCCGGGTGATCGACCGCTATACCTCCGACGGGCAGTTGACCGCCATCCCTCGCCTGCCCGCGCTGCTGCCCACCGCCGCCGAGGCCGAGATCGCCGTCGCCGCACTGCTGGCCGATGACGTCGCATTCCCAGGTGCGTGACACCACGTTCCGTTCGGATCATTCACGATTTTCCGGACGGGACGTACGGCTTGTCACCTGACCGGCGGCGGGGCGCCCTCGGCACTGGCGGCCAGGGTCGTCTCCCAGCCGCAGGCCACGCACGCCTGGCGGAAGGCCGTCCGGGCGAACTCCAGCGCCGTCGCGTGCGGATCCGGCTCCGACCGGACGTCGTCCCAGTCCAGGACGTACTCCCCCAGGGCCGCATCCCAGCGCGCCGCGGCCGGCGACGGGGACAGGCCCGAGAAGCCGGCGGGGGCGGGGTAGGCGTAGGCGTAGAACGCCGCCTGGGGGTAGCGGGTGTCGCCGGGCCACCAGCCGACGGCGACCTCCTGAGAGTCCATCGCGTTGCGCATGATGAAGTCGTGCGAGGGCGGGTCGGCCGGGACGCCGGAGAACAAGCTCACGGCCAGGTCGAATGAGCCCCACCACGCGTTGACCGGCGTGGAGCGCCCGCGGTAGGGCGCCCGGTAGGCGGCCAGGACCAGCGCGGCCTGGGTCGCGGCGGCGAAGTAACGGGCGACCTCGTCCGGGTCGTAGTGCGCGTGCTCGGTGTCGGCGTCCAGCGGCACGCTCCAGGGAACTTCCTGTGGCGCCGGGTCGATCTGCACCGGGCCGCCGAGCCTGCCGACCGCGGCCAGAACCTCCCGCGTCACCTCGCCGACCGGCCGGTCCGGGGTCAGCGCGACCTGGTCCGACGACCCGGCGCTGTGCTCGACCACCGCCTGGTGGCGGCGCAGGTCGAGCGCGACGACCAGCGCGCCCGAACCATCGGGCGCGGGCAGCGGCGCCGTTTCCCAGCCGCGCGCCGTCAGGCGCAGGGCCGCGTGCTGCAACTGGGGCTCGGGCGGCGCCAGCTTGGCCGCCAGCTTCCCGAGGACCTGGGTGTGCGCGTGGAGCGTGTCGCAGGTCGCGCGCCACTCGTCATACGAAACCGCCGGCCAGGCTGAGACCATAGGTGGCAGGCTACCCTTCGCTGACGTTGAGGAGAAGCAATGGTGATGCCGCTGGCGGCCCGCATCGTGGCCGCGGTGATCGGCGGCCTGCTCGTGCTCGTGTCGGTGTCCAGCGTCACCGGGACGCTGATCGTGTCCCGCTCGATCATCAGCCGCCTGACCGGGTGGGTGGATCAGGCCGTCGACTGGGCGTACCAGCTGGCGCTGAAGCACGCCTCGGAGTACCGGCGGCGCGACCGGACGCTGGCCACTCAGGCGGCGGCGGTCCTGCTGGCCCAGCTGGCGACGTGGCTCATCGTCGCGTACGTCGGGTTCGCGTTGCTGTTGTGGCCGTTCGCCAGCCGCGGCGTGGTGTCCGCCTTCGTCGACGCCGGGTCTTCGCTGTTCACCCTGGGCTTCGCCGTGCCCTCTGGGGCGGTGCCGGCGGTGATCGTATTCCTGGCCGCGGCGACCGGCCTGGTGATCCTCACGCTGCAGATCGCCTACCTGCCCACCCTGTACGCGGCGTTCAACCGCCGGGAGACCGAGGTGGCGCTGCTCAACGCCCGGGGCGGCTTCCCGGCCTGGGGCCCGGAACTGCTGGCGCGCACCCATTACGCGCTGGGAACGGACATGTCGACCCTGGACACCATGCCGGACCTGTACGCCCAGTGGGAACGCTGGGCCGCCGACGTGGCCGAGAGCCACACCACCTACCTGCCGCTGGTGCGGTTCCGCTCTCCGCAGGCCTTGTCATCCTGGGTGACGTCGCTGCTGTCGGTCCTGGACTCGGCCGCGTTGTTCCTGGCGCTGTCCCCCAAGGCCGCGCCCGAGGTCCCGGCGCGGCTGTGCCTGCGCAGCGGGTTCTCGTGCTTCAACCGGATCGCCCGGGCCATGGGCTTCAACATCCCCGACGAGCCCGACCCGGAGGCCGGGATCGCCCTGACCTACGGCGAGTTCCTCGAGGCAGTGGAACGGATGCGCGAGGTCGACTTCCCGATCGAGCGCGAACCCGCGCAGGCCTGGCCGGACTTCGTCGGATGGCGGGTCAACTACGAGCAGGCCGCCTACGCGATCGCCGCCGCCGTCTACGCCGTGCCGGCCAAGTGGTCCGGTCCGCGCCGGCACGTGATAGGGGAGATCCCGCCCATCCGCCCGGGCCGCGGCCGCCCGCCCAAGTAGAGCCACCCGGCGGGAGGCCGGGTGGCTCTACGGGTTACTTCTGCCCGGCAGGCTCGGGCTTGGGCCCGGACTCGGGCTGGCTGGCCGGCCCGGCCTTCGCCTGCTGGTTCCAGTCCCGCCAGATGAGCCGGTGCACCGGGATCCACCTGGGGATGTCACGCAGGCCCGGGATGAACGGGATGAACAGCAGCAGCAGCGTGGCGGCGCCGGTCATGTAGATGGCGATCAGGTCGACGTTGGTCGAGTTGCGCCAGCCGGGAACGTGGTACCACAGCTGGTACAGCCACAGCCAGGGCTGGCCGGGGTAGCTGCCGGTCTCGTTCATCACGCCCCACTGGTCGCCGGTCAGGCTGTCGGCCGCCGCCAGGTTGGCGTAGTAGCCGCCGTCGTTGATGAACATCAGCGGCTTGGTGTAGTCGGTGCCGTAGAACTGCCGCTGGGCGAGCAGGTCGGTGTCGATCGAGCCGCTCTGGGCCAGGGCCAGTTCGGCGGCGAGCATGGCCGGGACCGGACCGTCGTCGGCACTCGGGACCACTGGCACCCCGTTGACGAACTTGACCTTGGTCACCGCATTGAGGTAGTTGGTCGCCCACTTGTTCTGCTGGGTGGGGGAAGCGGCGTTGTAGACGGCCAGCGCGGCCTTTACCGCCGGGTTGAGGGCAGCGGCCTGGGTCAGCGGCGTGATCACGAAGTCCTGCCCCGCGTCGATGGGCTGCCGCACGCCGGCCCAGCTCGCCGGGGCGAACCATTCGCTCTGCGGGGTTCCGTTGGTGTTGTACGGAGGCCCGTAGCTCCCGGTCAGGCTGGTGCCGTTCAGCTCGCTGGCGGCGGTGGCCAGGAAGTCGGCGGGGGCGATCTTCGCCCACGAGGCCACGGTGACCGGCGGTACGTCCGGCGAGGACAGCAGGCCGGCCAGGGCGAAGGTCAGCGCCAGCGCGATCACGGTGGCGATGGTGCCTTCCTTCAGGATGTCGTACCGCTTGGTCGGGCCGCGCCATGTCGCCCGGTCGGCGGCCCGGTCGGCTCGCCGCTGCCGCCAGGTCGGCCGGGTGGCGGGCAGCGGGTGGCTGACGCCGCGCTTGCGGACCAGCAGCACGTGCGCGCCGATCAGCGCTACGAGCAGGATCGGGAGGAGCACGATGTGCCACATCAGCATCTGGCCGAAGTTCATCAGGTTGAAGAACGCCCCGATTCCGATGGCGTTGAACGCGTCCTTGCCGTTGGTGGCGATCCACTGGGAGTCGAGGTTCTGCTGGGACAGGTAACCGGTGAAGCACGTCACGATCGAGGCGAGGAAGGCGACGACGCCGGTGACCCAGGTCATGGCCCGGCGGCCACGCCACGCGGCCATCCAGAACTTGCCCCACAGGTGGATGACCAGCAGCGCCATGAACAGCTCGACGCTCCACAGGTGCAGGCTGTTGAAGAAGTGCCCGACCGGGTTGGTGTGCCACCAGTCGGGGCCGCCCAGCGCGAGGGCACCGCCGCTCGCGAGCACCACCGCGAAAGCGGCCAGGGACGCGACGCCGAACACGTACACCCAGGAGCTCACGTAGGCGGGCTGGCGATCGGGCAGCAGCTTCTGCGGCGGGAACTCGCGGATCGCCAAGCGGCGCGCCCGCGCGGTCCACATCCGCTCATCCCCCGGCTCGGCTTCGTAGCCGGGGGTCTCCTCCGGCCCGGCCACCTCCTCCGGCGCCAGGTTCGGACGGCGGCGCCCGGGGAAGGGCAGCAGCAGCGCGGCGCCGAAGATAACGACCATTACCGCGATAAGCACGAGGTTCGCCACTGAAATGGTGAAAATGTTCCAGTTCAGATAGGAACCTGGCTGGTTCAGATCGATGGCCGCGGGAGCTTGTCCCGCCAGGACTGTGATAGACAACGGTGCCTCCGGGGGAGAACGGGGCAAAGCTGATAACCCTAGATTGCACGCCCGCCGAAGGCCTCTGTAGTGATGTGGGTCACCTGGTTTTGGGACCATGGTCCCGACCTTTCGAACCAATTTGTCCGAACGGGCCGTGGTACTCGCGCCCCGGACGGCGGGACGCCTCAGCGCAGCTTGCGCAGGAACGGGTCCTGGGGCTGGAAGGGCCGCACCTTGATCCGCGCGTCCACCACGAATACCCCGTCCGGCCGGGCCACGACCGGGTTGAGGTCCAGCTCGGTGACCTCGGGCAGGTCGTCGGCCAGCCGTGACACGCGGAGCAGCAGGTCGCGCAGCGCAACCAGGTCGGCTGCGGGGCCTCCGCGGTGGCCGAGCAGGAGCGGCACGGCGCGGATTGAGTGGATCAGCTTGTCCGCGTCGGTGTCGGTCAGCGGCGTGAGCCGGGCCGCGTGATCGGCGAGGACCTCGGTGGTTTTGGGGTCCACGCCGCCGGGCCCGAACATCACCAGCGAGCCGAACATGTGATCGTCGACCACCCCGACGACCACCTCGGCGCCATCGGCGATCATGGGCTGGACCAGGACCTGGCGCTGTCGCTCGCCGAACCGTTCCTGGAGCCTGTGGTAGGCGCCGCGCACGTCCGCCTCGGTGCGCAGGTCGAGCTCGACCGCGCCGGCGTCGGTCTTGTGGAGGAGCCCAGGCACGTCGGCCTTGAGCACCACCGGGCCCGCCACGGCTTCGAAGGCGCTGACCGCCTCGTCCTCGCTTCGGGCCGGAGTGAGCTCGGCCAGCGGGATACCGTAGCACCGCAGCAACTCCGCCGTCTTGTCGGGCGGCATCCAGCCGCCGCCGAGCGTGGTGCGGAAGAACCCGCGTACCAGTGTGCGGGCGTCCTCGGTCCTGACGTCGGGGAGGGCAGGCACCTGGCCGCGCGGCTCGGTGCGCCAGGCCCCATACCGGGCCGCGCGGGCCATGGCGCCGGCCGCGGCCTCCGGATAGGCGTAGGCGGGGATGCGGCCGTCACCCTCCGCACGCGGGAGCATGCAGATGGATTCTGACTGGCCGAGGACGACGGCGGCCAGCGGGACGCGGCTCATTACCTGTTGGCTGGCGGCCTGCTGGATGGCCGCGACCAGGTCGCCGGTGGCGGCGGTCGGCAGCACCAGCGCGATCATCGCATCCACCTCGTCGTCCGCGGCGATGAGCTCGAGGCACTGCCGGAAGTTCTCGGTCGAGATCGCGGCCGTGGTGTCGACCGGACCGCTGACCGCGCCGGTGTCCGGCACGAGCGCGCGGAGCCGTCGGCTGGTCAGGCCGTGCGGACGGTGCACGGCCAGGCCCCGGTCGGTGCACGCATCCGCGGCGAGCGCCCCGGCGCCGCCGACGTTGGACACGATGGCGACCGTGCTGCCCGCCGGGACCGGCTGGCTGGCGAGCAGCGCGGCGGTCTCGACCAGTTCCCTGAGGCCTGGGGTGGTGATGATGCCGGCCTGCTCCAATAGGGCTTCCCTGGTTGCTGCCGGCGTGGCCACTGCCGCGGTAGGCGAGGCCGCCGCCTCCCGCGCACCCATTCCGTGCACGGGGGGCTCCCGCCCCCCGTCCCCCCTGGCCCTTCCCCCTTCTCTTACCGCGGAGCGCCCGGCGTCCACGGCCAGGACCGGCATGCTGGCGCTCACCCGGCGGGCCGTCCGGGCGAACTTGCGCGGGTTGCCGAACGACTCGATGTACAGCACGGCGAGCTTGGTGACGCCATCGTGCTCCCACCACATCAGCATGTCGTTGCCCGATACGTCGAGCTTGGTGCCCACCGACGCGAAGGAGGAAATCCCGATGCCGAGCCGGGACAGCTGATCGACCATGGCGACGCCCAGGCCGCCGGATTGCATGACGAGCCCGGCCGCGCCGGGCCGCGGGTGCCGGGAGGCGAATGTGGCGTCCAGGCCGATGGCGGGCACGGCCACGCCGAAGCAGTTCGGGCCGACCAGCCGCATGCCGTTCCGGCGGCATACCGCCAGCAGGTCGGCGCAGCCGGCGGCGTCGAGCCCGGACGCGATCACCACCAGGGACCGCACGCCACGCTGGCCGCATTGCTCAGCCACGCCCAGGACCGCCGCGGCCGGGACCGCGATCACGGCCAGGTCGGCCGGCTCGGGCAGGTCGAGCACCGAGGACAGGCAGTGCTCGCCGCTGATCTGCCGGGCGCGCGGGTTGACCACGTAGAGCCGGCCGGCATAACCGCCGGTGCGGATGTTGTCCAGGATCGCCCGGCCCACCGTGCCGCGCCGTCGGCTTGCGCCGACGACGGCGACCGACTCCGGGGCCAGCACATGCCGCAGGCTGGCGGTGTCCGCGCGGCATTCCCGCTCGGCCACGGCGTTCAGGTAACTGTCCAGGGCCGTGCCGCCCCCGCCCTGGCTGGGCAGGGGAATGGTCATATCCATGAGCCCGTCCTCGTAGTGACGCTGAACCGGCAGGCCGGCGTCGGCGAACACCTGGAGCATGGGGGCATTCTCGGAGAGGGTCTGCGCAGTGAACACGGTGATCTGGTGGCTCCTGGCGTACGAGACCAGATGCTCCAGCAGCAAGGTGGCGATGCCGCGGTGGTGCATGTGATCGGCTACCGCGAAAGCGATCTCGGCCACGCTTCCCGGATCGGGGGACCCGGCGGGCACATCGTAGCTGGCGCAGGCCACCACCTCATCGGCCGACAGCGCCAGCAGCGCTACATGGCCAGGCCTAAGCGGGCGTGTGATCCGCCGCGCCTCGGTCTCGGCCGCCAGCCTGCTTATGTTGAAGAACCGCATGTAGGTGTTGTCCGGAGACATCGCCTGGTGCATGGCCTTGACCGCGTCGAAGTCGGCCGGGCCGGCTAGGCGGATCTCGATCGTGCTGCCGTCGGACAGCAGCGCGTACGCCTGCCCGACGGCCTGCGCCATGCTCATGCCAATTCCCCCTGCTGTTTGTGAGTCAGAAGTAAAGGCCTGCGACCGACCGCTCGGACGGCGGGTAGGCGAGCTCATCGCGAACCGCCACTACGCCCTGAACGCGCCGGATCCTGGTCACCAGTTTGCGGCCCAGTTCCGTGGTCTCCGGGTTACCGTGGACGGTCACGACGCCGTCGGCCACGGCCACCGTGAACATGGCCGGGTCGACGAGGAACTCGCGCAGGATGACCTCGTTGACGACCTCGGCGTGGATCTCCTCGTCCGCGCGGTCGAAGACGGTCAGCAGGTCGGCTCGGCTGACGATCCCGATCAGGTAGCCGCCCGCGTCGACCACGGGGAGCCGCTTGACCTGGAGGGTGTACATCAGCCGGGCGGCGTGCTCGACCGAATCCCCGGGCCGGACCGTCACCGCCGGGTGCGTCATCAGCTCGCCCGCGGTGAGGCCCTCGGACTTCTTGTAATCCCTGTGATGCAGGATTCCGGTGACGGCGGCCGGGATCCCGGCGTGCTCGCCGGCCAGCGCTTCCTTGGCCAGCAGGTCAGCCTCGGACACGACGCCGATCACCCTGCGGTTCTCATCGATGACGGGGAACGCGCTCACCCGGTACTGGCGGAGCCGGATGGCCATCTCCTTGAAGGAGGCGTCCCGACGCACCGCCACTACCTCACCGGTCATGACGTCCTTGACCTTTGCGTCCATCGTTGTTCTCCTTTCCCGTGCTGATGCCGGGCGTCAGTCGACCGGGAACCTAGCCAGGATGTCGGACTTGCCGCCGGGCGGCTCGGGAGGCGGGTAGCTGAAACGGTCGTGCACGGCCACCACGCCCCGGACGCGCCGGGCCTGCTGCACGATCTCGTGGCCGGCCGTACTGGTCTCGGGCACACCGGACAGGGTCACGACCCCGTTCTCGACCGTCACGTGCAGAGCCTTCGGGTCAACGAGAAGCGCGTTCAGCATTATGTCGTCGCTGATCTCCTTGAAGATTTCCTCGTCAGAACGGTCAAAGACGGCCAGCAGGTCGGCTCGGCTGACGATGCCGACCAGGTGACCGTTCGCGTCTACCACGGGAAGCCGCTTGACCTTGCGGGCGTACATCAGCCGGGCCGCCCGCTCCACCATGTCGCCGGGGGCGACGATAACCGCCGGGCTCGTCATCAGGTCTCCCGCGGTTATCCCGCGGGCCTTCTCGTGCTCCTTGCGGCGCAGCAGGCCGCTGATCATCCCCGGCATCCCCTCCGGCTCGGAGTTCAGGGCCTCCTTGGCCAGCATGTCGGCCTCGGAGACCACGCCGATCACCTTCCCGTCGTCGTCCAGGACGGGGAACGCGCTGACCCGGTTATCGCGCAGGGCGGCAGCCATGGTCCGGAAGGAGGCGTCCTTTGAGACCGTGACGACGCGGGTGGTCATGACGTCCTTGACGGTCGGCTCCATCGTTAACACCCCTTCGGCTCGCATCGCTGCCTCCCGAGGTCATTAGCTTCCACTACCAGCCTGCTCATAAGAGGCGGCCGACGGCAGGGCCGAAGGTCCATTGCGGCTGGGTTGAAGGTCATCGCCCCGGCACATGCCGATAAGGTCTTGACTAGAGCCGCACCCAGGAAGGATCAGTCATGGCTGACCGTGTCATCGAGGAGCTGGACGATGCCGAGAGCCTGCGGCTGATAGCGCCGGGCGGAATCGGCCGCATCGCCTACGCCAGCCGGTTCGGCCCGGCCGTGCTGCCGGTGAACTACAAGTGGCACGAGGGCGCGATCGTGTTCCGGACCACCCGGCACAGTGCCCTGGACGAGGACCTGCAGACCGGTATCACGGGCGGAGATTACATGGTGGCGTTCGAGATCGATGAGATCGACGTCCTCAGCCGGCAGGGCTGGAGCGTGCTCATCCAGGGGCCCGCGCACCACGTGGAGGGCGCAGCCGAACGCGAGGCCGCCGCGCAGGCAGGCGTCGAGCCATGGCCCGCCGGGGAGCGGGAACTGTTCCTGCGGATCGTCCCGCACCGCGTCACCGGCCGCCGTATCAAGCCCGCCTAGCCACCCTCCCGCCTAGCCACCCTCCCGTACGGCCCGTCAGCGGGCTCGCTCACCGCGATCAGGCGGCCTTGCGCTCGGGCTCCTTCACGTCCGCCATCTGCTGCGGCGGCGATGCCGTCTCGGCACCGGCCCCGCGGTGCCGCGGCTCGCGGGCGGCCACGAACACCGCGCCGAGCCAGATGGCCAGGCACAGAACGGCGACGACGGCGATGAGGGTCAGCTGGCCCGCGGAAAGCGCCGAGTTCGGGTACATGTCGGTCTCCTCTTGACTGCCTGCGCTCATTCCACGGGCAGCCGGGCTTCGCGAGATACCGGCAAAACGGCCCGAGCATCGGGGCCGAACGTCCTTTCCTGTTATGGCAGCGCGGGTCATTTGCGGCTGAACTGCAGGCCCGCGAAGTCGCCCGAATTACGCCATTGGCGGACATAGCGGAAGTACGCGGGGGCGCCCTGGTAGTACCCGCCGCCCAGCGGGAACTGCCGGCCATCGAAATGGCCCTCGTTGTTGTAGTAGCCGGGAGTGCAGTCGGCCAGGAATGAGGTCATGACCGGGTTGGGTCTCAGCAGCTCCATCCAGGCGTCCTCCGCCTCCTTGGTGACCTCGGCCACGTCGAAGCCGCGGTCGGCCATGTGGGAGACGACGGCTGCGACCGTCTTGGCTGAATCAGTCAGGTTGTGCGGCACGTTGGCGACGACGTTGCCGCCTTGCCACAGCTGGACGTGGAAGGCGTTGGGGAACCCGTGCACGTGGACGCCGTGCATGCTGCGCATCCCGCCCGACCAGTAGTCCGACAGCTTCGTGCCGTCGCGGCCGGTCATGTCGAACCCGTACCGCCTCGTCGCCTCGGTACCGACCTCGAAGCCCGACGCGTAGATGATGCAGTCGACGGGGTACTCGACCCCGGCCACGACGACCCCGGCGGGGGTGATCCGCTCGGCACCCTGGCCGTCGGTATCCACCAGATGCACCGACGGCAGGTTGTAGGCGCTGAGGTAGTCGTCGTGGAAGCATGGCCGCTTGCACAGCTGGCGGTACCAGGCCTTCAGCCGCTGCGCGGTCTGCTGATCGGTCACGATCTCGTCCACCCGGGCGCGGATCTCGCTCATCTTCTCGAAGTCGGCGGTCTCGAAGTCGTCCAGCAGTTCCCGGAGGCCGGCCGGACCCGGGCGCGGCGCCGTGAGACGGCCGCGGATCCGCTTGGCCAGGTCGGTCCATCCATCGTTGACCAGGTCCTCGCCGGGGAACTCGCTGACCGCCATGTTGGCGACAAAGTTCTCCAGCCAGCGCTCCTGCCAGCCGGGCGTGGCCATCCCGGCGAACCACTCAGGATCGATCGGCTGGTTGTCCCGGACGTCCACCGACGACGGCGTCCGCTGGAAGACGAACAGATCCTGGCACGCGCTGGCCAGGTGCGGGACACACTGGACAGAGGTCGCGCCCGTCCCGATGAGGGCGATCCGCTGGCCGGCCAGGCGATCCATCGGCGCGCCGTCAGGATCGCCGCCGGTGTAGGCGTAGTCCCAGCGGCTGGTGTGGAACGCGTGGCCCGCGAAGGTCTCGATGCCGGGGATCCCCGGCAGCTTCGCCACGTGCAGCGGCCCGGTCCCGATGCCCACGAACCGGGCGGTGAACTCGTCTGCCCGGTTCGTTCGGACGATCCATCGGCAGCCTGAGGCGTCCCACTCCAGGTCGGTGACCTCGGTGTGGAACAGCACGTCGTCGTACAGGCCGTACTGCCTGGCGATCCGGTCGCAGTACGCGCGGATCTCCGGGGCATGTGCGTACCGCTCCGAAGGCATGTGCCCGGTTTCCTCCAGCAGCGGCATGTAGATCATGGCGGAGGTGTCGCACTGCGCGCCCGGGTAGCGGTTCCAGTACCAGGTGCCGCCGAATCCGCCGCCCTTCTCCACGATCCGCACGTCCCGGAGGCCAGCCTCCTTGAGCCTGGCGCCGGTCGCCAGCCCGGCGAAGCCGCCGCCGACGAAGGCGACGGTCACGTGGTCGCGCTTGGGATCGCGGTCGGCCCGTGGCGTGTACGGGTCATCCAGCAGGCGGCTGAACTGGCCCTTGAGCTCTAGGTACTGATCGTTGCCGTCCGGCCGGAGCCGCTTATCCCGCTCCTGCTCGTACCGGCGGCGCAGAGCAGCGCGCTCGGCTTCGATCATCGGAGCTCCTCCCACCGGCCGCCAACAGGGTCCTACCTGGGACTATGGCCAGTCACTCACGGCCTCACGCAGGCCGTCAAGTGCTGAACATACTGGACGATCCTGGCCCGCAGGAGGGGTCAAGATGACCCGGGTGGTGTTGTGATCGCGGCGTGGAAGGCCTCGAGTGCCTCCCCGGGGGTGTCGTAGCAGGCGCCGGGGTCCAGGGTCTTGGTGATGCCGTAGCGGTCAAGTTGCTGCCGCACCGGTCCGAGGACTCCGCTGACGGCGAAGCGCACATGTTGCTGATGCAGGTGTTCCACGACCTTGGCCAGCACCGCGGATGCGGTGTAGTCGATGTCCCCGATGGCCGCGCAGTCCAGGACCATCCATCGCAGCGGGGCGCCCTCGCGTACCAGCGCCGTGATGTCATCCACCAGCTTGGCGGCGTTGGCGTAGTACAGGCTGGTCCCGAACCGGTAGACCACCAGCCCGTCCTCGGTGCGAGCGCCCGGGGTTACCGGGCAAGGCCGCCAGTGCCCGGCCGGTGACTTCACCAGGACGCTGTTGATCGGACTGTAGCTGTGCCGCAGGTGGTCGACGATCGAGGCGACGACGGCGACCACGATGCCGTATTCGACCCCCAGGATCACCACCGCGGCCGCTGTGAGCAGGGCCACCGTAAACTCATGTCCGCGGAGGGCCAGTATGCGCCTCATCCCGGGGATGTCGATGAGCCCGGCGGCGATGAGGAAGACCACTGCCGCCAGGGCGGCATCCGGCAGGTAGGCCAGCGGCCCGGTGAACAGCGGGAGGACGATCAGGACCACGGCGGCCGTAACGAGCTGGGCCAGCTGACTGCGGCCGCCGGCGCTGTCGACCATCTCGGCCTTGGTCGGGCTGCCGTTGACCACGAACGTGCCGGAGAACGCGGCGGCGATATTGGCGGCGCCCAGGCCGATCAGGTCCGTATTCTCGCTGAATTCCTCCTCGTATTTGCCGGCGTAGGCCCGGGAGGTGGCCGCGCTCTGGGCCACGATGACCACGAACATCGAAACCGCGGCGCCCAGCAGCTTGGCGGCATCATGCCAGCCGAGGGCGGGCGGGCCCAGGCTCGGCAGCCCTCTCGGGACCGGCCCGATGACCGCCACGCCGTGTCCGGCCAGGTCTGCGGCCCGGCTCAGGGCGATCGCGATGACCACCGCGATAAGCGCTCCCGGGATCCAGCGCCTGATCCGGCGAGCCGCCAGGACGATCACGATGACTCCGGCCGACAGCGCCGCGTCCTCCCAGTGCGCGTCCGGGAGCGCGCGTGCCACCTCCAGCAGCCTGGCCGGCGTCTGCTTGCTCGCGGCCGTTACCCCCAGCATGTCCGGGAGCTGTCCGGCGGCAACCTGGATACCGACGCCGGTCAGGAACCCGACCAGCACCGTGCGAGACAGGAAATTCGCCAGGAAGCCGAGCCGGGCGATCCGGGCGAGCAGCAGCATCCCCCCGGCCAGCAGAGCCGCCAGCCCGGCCAACCGGACGTATCGCTCCGATCCCGCCACGGCCAGACCAGAGAGCGCGGCGGCGAGGATGGCCGCGGTGGCCGAATCCGCGGCCACGACCAGGTGGCGAGACGAACCAAGGACGGAGAACACCGCCATCGGCAGGAGCAGGGTGTACAGGCCGGTTACCAGCGGCATCCCGGCGATCTTCGCGTAGCCGAGGACCTCGGGGATGCCAAGGGCGGCCAGCGTGAGGCCGGCCAGCGCGTCCGCGGGAACCCGGGACCGCTCCACGGGCAGCACGCCCCGCATCACGGGCAGGCGCCGCAGCCGTCCGCGCCAGCGCTGGCCGGCAGAGCCCGGCATCATCTCACCTCCGCCCGGCCACCGGGAGTTCGCAATTCGTTCATCATCCCGCCGCCAGGCGTTTATATCAGCGTCCGGCGGCCTCGGTTCCGCGGTTACCGGTTAGCGTCGGCGAGTCACTGCTCTAGGGACGCCACCAGGCGTGGATGTTGCGCGCGCACTTCTTGCCGTTGACCTTCAACGAAATCCCCGGCCGGCGCCATGGTCAGCGCTGGCCGGGGATCGTCTGGTGGTGCCTGGCTATGATTTTGTGATCAGTCTTGCCCTAAGGGTCATGCGACCTTGGTCTGGTCGGTGGTGCCGGTGATCACTTCGTGGGTGATCTCGGGCCGGTGGCCGAGGGTCAGGGCGGCCAGCGAGCTGAGGACGGCCAGCCCGGCCAGGCCGAAGGCGATCAGGGAGGCGATGAAGGTGATCTGGGAGACCTTCCACCAGCCGTAGGCGTTCAGCAGCATGCTGCGCAGCGTCTCGCCCTTGAACACGGTGTTCACCAGGCCGGCCAGCTGGGTGTTGTTCGGCTGGGCCAGCGACTCGGCCGACAGCTGGGAGTAGGTCTTGCCGCCGCCCATGTTGATGATGTGCTGGGCGATGAAGTGGTCAGCGTAGGCCTCGGCCTGCTGCCCGGTCAGCAGCTGCTGCCCCGCGTACTGCGACACCGACGGGATCATGTTCGGGGTGATCTCGGTGCCCGCCTTCGGGTGCGCGAACGCCGACGACGGCGGGAAGTAGATCTGCTGCGCGGAAAGCTGGTTGGTGACCGTGTTGTGCACGTAGGCCGACCCCCACAGCAGCAGCCCGCCGGCCACCGCCAGCAGCACCGCGGCCGCGAAGCCCGCGATGGCGAGGGTGAAATGAGAGTTGCGGCGCATGGTAAATGCCTCCTCTGGACTGCGGCCCGGGATCCCCGGCCCGCTTTATTGACCTTTCAACAACAAGTCTCGCGCCCGGACCCCGGCCACCGGCACAGCCAGACGTCACCAGCACGCCAGGACCTCAGTCCCGTTCCTTTGGTCCTTTTCCGGCTGGTCCCTTTTTCGGCCCCTGGCGGTATTGGGCGGACGGGCTCAGGCGGTTTCGGAGGCCCCGGGCGGCGGTACCTGGCCGGACCGGCTCACGAGCTCGACCACACCGTCGAGATCCCAGATCAGCCTGAGCGCGGCCGACATCGGGTCCTGAGGCCGACCCGGTCCTGGGGGCGCGGACCGGGTCACGCCGGCGAGGGTAACGACTCCGTGGCGCACCGTCACGATGATCTCCCTGAGGTCGGCGAGTGGGATCTCGTCGAGAACCTGCCGGACGTCGTGACCGATGTCGGCGTCCGGGCGCAGGAAGACGCTCAGCAGGTCGCGGCGGCTGACGATCCCGATCAGCTGGCGGACCGCGCCGGTCACCGGCAGGCTCGTCACGTGGTGCGTGGTCATTACCCGCGTCGCGGCCGAGATGGTGGCGCCCGGGCGGATGGTGACCGGCGGCGAAGTCATCAGCTCGCCAGCGGTGAGCGCCGCGGGCGGGGACCGCCGGACACGGCCGCGGCGGGCGGCTGCTCTCCCCCGCCGCGCCACGGCGTCGCGCGCGGCCAGCAGTTCGGTTTCCGATACCACGCCGATGACCTGCCAGCCGCCGGCCAGCACGGGCAGGCTGCTGACCCGGTGCTCGGCCAGCAGGCGCGCTATTTCCTTGTAGGGAGTGAGCCGGTCCACCGTCACCACCGTGGCGGTCATCACGTCCTCGACCGTGCGGTGACGATGGATTCCGGCCCCGGGGTAGGCATGGTCCTGAAGCATCGTGATCGCCACCTCACGGCGGTTAGGGGGTGGTGGCCTGCGTGGCCTCCTTCGTATCGCCGAGCCTGGTCACGACGTCGACCACGCCGTCGATATCCCAGACCAGGCGGAGCACAAGCGGAATGAGGTCGTGACCCTCACCCGGCTCGGGCCGCATCGCGCCGGCCAGGGCGACCACCCCGTGGCGCACCGTCACGGCGATCTCCCTGGGGTCCTCGAGCGGGACCTCGTCGAGAACCTGCCGGACGTCGTGACTGATGTCGGCGTCCGCGCGCAGGAAGACGCTCAGCAGGTCGCGGCGGCTGACCACGCCGATCAGCTTGCCGTCCTCGTCGACTACCGGCAGCCTCCGGATGTGGTGCGTGTTCATCAGCCGGGCCGCCGCCGGGATGGTGGCGTCAGGGCCGATGGTGATGGCCGGCGAGGTCATCAACGTCCCCGCGGTCAGGCTCCCCTGCGGCTGCTTGTGCAGCAGCCGGCGCCGGCCGATCGAGCTGTCCATCCGGGCCCGGCGGCTTGTCTCGTCCTCCGCGGCGAGCAGGTCGGCTTCGGTCACCACGCCAGCGACCTCGCGTCCCATCTTCAGCACTGGCATCCCGCTGATCCGGTGCTGGGCGAGCAGCCGGTCGATTTCCTGGTACGGGGTGATCCGGTCGACCGTGACTACAGAGGTCGTCATCACGTCGCTGACCTTCCTGGCCCACCGGCGGTGCCGCGGCTCGTCGCCATGACGGCCCGGCCGCGAACGGGCGGGTACCTTGGCCGGGGCGGTATGCGGTGATTGCTCGTCCAGGTGCTCTTCCACCGTGTCCAGTGCGCGGGCTACGTCAGAGCGGGTGGCCCTGCCGTGCAGGGACTCGTAGTACGCGGCGCCGAGGTGGCGGAGCATGGCATCGAGGTAGATGTCGGTGCGCGTCATCATGCTCACTTCCTGTCTTCACTCACTTCATAGAGGTGGCCTGGCCACCTCCTGAACCGCGGCTTAGGGGCGGTCAGGAGGTGGTGGCCGGCGATGGTGCTTCGTCGGTATGTAGTTGTCGGGTCACGCGTGGGTGACGGGAGTGCCGTTGATGACCTCGTGGATGATCTCGGGCCGGTGGCCGAGGGTCAGGGCGGCCAGCGAGCTGAGGACGGCCAGCCCGGCCAGGCCGAA
>Ga0208324_1000348_pt1 | contig 21994 bp, 20 predicted proteins | sample Sb_taG_2_FD_187707 | JGI IMG/M metagenome (GOLD analysis project Ga0208324, IMG submission 187707) | Peat soil microbial communities from Weissenstadt, Germany - Sb_50d_5_LS metaG (SPAdes) (version 2) | ecosystem: Environmental > Terrestrial > Soil > Wetlands > Peat | place: Germany... | reverse complement strand
ACCAACCGTAGGGGCAAGAGTGGTGAGGCGTGGTTAGGTGTGCCTTTATGGTCGCCTGCGGTGGGTTGCGTGAAGTTGTTGGCTCATTGATGAATGGGCCGTATCCCCCCACCCACGGGCGACCATCAAGGCACACCACTCATCCACCCAACCGCCCTCGCCCCTACGGGGGCCTCGATTGAGGCTTAGGTTGATGCCTATTGGGCATCCCTCGCGGATGCCCGGTTCACAACCACCGATTCGAGCTTGACAGAGTATTACGGGTGTCCGGGTTATTGTGTTGATCGGCATAATCGGTCCCAGCCGGGGCGATGACTTATGTGTTGATCAGCATGTTCGGCCCAGGTAGAGACATCGTTTTATGCATAGTATGCCGGTATTGATGATGTGCGGGTTTGATGCTTGATTATTTCTCGGTTTCTGTAAAGGTACGTTGCGCTTTGCGGGCAGTTTCCTCCAATTGCTCTCGTCCCTGTTGCAAGGCTTTTTCGAAGCTCTCGGCTGCCTTTTTGAAGCTTTCCATGCTTTGGTGTGAGGCGGTCTCTACCACCTCGAGAGTCTGCTGATAAGCGGTCAGAGGTGCCTGGAAGAGGCTCATGTAACTCTCGGCAACCTTGGGGTCTACGTGCTGTTTCTCTGCTTGTTGTTCCCACTGTTTCAGCATAGAACGAGCACTCTCCGCGTGGTCTCTGAGCAACGCCATAGTACTCTCGAAAACGCTCTGGGCATACTTGAGATTGCGTTCCTGGGTGGCAGAAAGACTCTCTGCTAGTGCCTGGCTGGCTTCATTAAAAGCTTCCATGGGGGTTTCGTTTGTTTCTTTGCCCTTTTTGTCTGTCACGTATTTGCTCCTTTCTGTCTTGAGAAAGAGGGCACATTATGCGCCCTCTTTCTTCTCCGGCCTGGCACATTCACAACTTCGTGTTGTGCCTGGAGTTGTGTCGACCTGATGTGTGGTCTGCCTACTCCTCTTTTCAGGTTTAGCTAAAACCTTGAAAAGCTGTTAGTGAGGAATAGAGCGACAATCAACAGTAACACGTTGCACTGTCGACCTCGCTGATTTCCTGTCAAAACAGGTGACCACCTGAGGTCTGATAGTAGAATAGATTCTTTTTCTCACATCTTGCTCTCAAAAAGAGAAAGCGTATCACATTTGTGTCACAATAGAGATAGTATCACATGAGCAGGTTTTCCACCCGCATGCGGGTGGAAAACCTGCTCATGTGATTATAAGTTAAGGTGTTCGTTCACTGCGGAATAAAGATCTTCCAACGCGAATTGCACGGCCAGGAAGGTGGTGTTGTAACTTTGAGGCACGCCCCAGGATGTAACAGGTGAATTGACGACGATTGTGGGTACGCTTTCGAGCGAATTGATGTTGTGCAGCCGAGAGGAAAGTTCAAGTGCAGTTAGATCAAGAAGGTGATAGTCAATGATGAAGAGGTCAGGATTGGCATGCGTGGCCAAATCAACTGCTCTTTTCCCTTTTGTGAGAGAAAGAATTTCATGCTCAAACTCAAGCTTCAGTGCCATTTCTAAATATTTGAGAAATTTCGGGTCGCTTGCAACAACCATGATCGATGAGTTAGCTGTTTTGTCTATACTTTGAGGCATGAATTCATCCTCGTCAATTGTGTACTTCCATCAATGCGGAATATTGTTAGGGAACATTTAGTATGATTGTAAGTGATAGATGTTAACAATGGAAGTTGAGGGTATCACAATGTCGTCTCAATATTGTTGAGCATAAAGGAATATATCTCTTGCTTATCTGGTTTCTGAGTGGTACATTAATATTGTTTTAATATAATAAGAACTTCGTTTGGGGATCTTTCTGAGTAGGTTTGTGCTATTCAGCCAGCAGGTGACGTATCCGTGGGGTTGACAAATACCTGGAAGGCCTCGTGTCACAATACGCGGGAATGTCTTGCCCGGTTTTCCATACAACCCTTTCGTCAAATCAGTGTTGTTTGTTTTCGTAGAGAGCTTCCAACTGCTCATCTCATTTGAGCTTCTTGAAACCTCGCCTTTATTTGCTGGCTCTGAAAGCTGAAAGCTCTGTATACACTCTCTCCTATGAGATTGATCATGTTTAGAGTGTTGTCAGCAATGCTAGAATGGAGGATGCATTGATGGCTGACTCACAACAATTTGATGCTACAATCTTTCCTCCTTCAATTTCGCCTCTGCACGTCACTTTGAGAGAGTTGATCCAGCAGATGGGTATTTCGCCTGATGCTCTGGTCGTTGTCGATCAAGCAGGAAGTATTGTAATGGTCAATGAACAGGCGGCTACACTTTTTGGTTATAGCTCTGAGGAGTTGCGTAAGCAGCGACTTGAAATGCTCTTGCCGGAACATTTACATGAGATTCATACTACTCACCGAGAACATTATTTCGCCGAACCACGCACTCGCGCAATGGGCGCAGGACTACAACTGTTTGGACGACACAAAAATGGCACCGAGATTCCGGTGGATATCAGTTTGCGTCCTGTGTTGCTTGATGATGAACTAGTGGTCATTGGAGCTATTCGTGATATGAGCGAGCAGTACCGCGCTGAACTCGAGCGCATGCAACAAGCAGAGCAAATTCGCTTGCAGGCAGAATTGATTGAACTGTCACACGATGCTATTCTCATACGTGACTCGGTGAGCCGGGTGATATTCTGGAATAAAGGAGCTGAGGAACTCTACGGCTGGTCATCCCAGGAGGCACTTGGTCGCATCACCAATAGCCTGCTCAAGACGCGTTTCCCCACCAGCCTTGCTGAAGTCGATGCGCATCTCGAACGGGATGGACGTTGGGAAGGGGAACTGACGCATACGCGCCGCGATGGCAGCCTCGTAGTCGTTGAAAGCCGTCAGATGCTGGTCTGTGATGTGCAGGGACACCGCACCGCTATTTTGGAGATCAACCGGGATATCACCGAACGCCGCCACCTGGAGCAAGCAATGCAAGCCGTGCATGCCCAGGCCGTTGCTCGCCTGGATTTCCTCCAGCAGATCATGGATGCGCTGCCCGGCAGCATCTACCTGGTCTACGGCTCGGACGCGCGTTTACTTCTTGCTAATCGTGCCGCTGCCAGCTTGTGGGGGGCAATATGGCACATCGATCAACCGATGTTGGAGTTTCTTGCCACCAATGGAATTAAGATCTTCGATGCACAGGGGCATCCGCTGACACCAAAGTATTTTGCCACCCTACGCGCAGTACAGGAGGGCGAAACGGTTTTGCATCACCAGGAGACGATCCGTCGTCCTAACGGATCGAGTTTGCCTGTGCTGGTCAATGCAGTGGTACTCAACTCGTCCCGATGGGAGAACCTTGTTAGAGAGGAAGTGGAATCAACCACACAGTATGCCCCTCATGAGTCGATTACGCTGGTTGTCCATCAGGATGTAAGCGCTCTCAAAGAGGCAGAATATCTCAAGGACGAGTTTATCGGAGTGGCTGCTCATGAATTACGCAACCCACTCGCGGTGCTCAAAGGTTATGCCGAAATGCTTGTGTTCCAGACGGCACGTGGCAAGGGTCCAAAACTGGCTGCCTGGCAGAGTGAAGCTCTCGAGGAGATTGATGAAGCTACTTCGCGCCTGGATAAACTTACCGAGGATCTGCTCGATGTGACGCGCTTGCAGGCAGGGCGACTGGTCTTATCCCGCGAACCCACCGATCTGGTGGCCCTCACCCGGCGCATGGTGACACAACGGCAAATGACGACGAAGCAGCATGTATTCTCTCTCGATACAGAGCACACGTCGCTTGTGGTGGATGTCGACCGGGTGCGTATCGAGCAGGTGCTCACGAACTTACTAAGCAATGCCATTAAGTATAGCCCACAAGGAGGACCAATCGAACTGACACTTCGTGAAGAAGTTGAGCCACACGCAACGCTCCTCTCCATTCGAGATCGAGGCATCGGCATTCCCTTTGCGCAACAGGCACGTATTTTTGGGCGCTTCGTACGAGCAGAGAATGCACGTACCAGTGAGATTACAGGTACTGGACTGGGACTCTATCTGAGCCGCGAACTTGTCGAACGACATGGGGGACGCCTGTGGTTTGAATCCACTGAGGGGGAAGGCTCGACTTTCTTCATGACTTTACCTTTGGCTTGAGAAATTTGATAGACAGCTGTTTATAGGGTAAGCTTATACTAGCCTTCTACTCACTTGGGCAATTAGTCGGTTATTGAATTCTACAAGAGAATGAAAAGGAGAAAACAAACATGACAGAAAGAGTGTACAGTGTAGTTGAACTGGTGGGGACAAGCGATGAGTCATGGGAAAAAGCAACGGCTGCCGCCATCACTCAAGCGTCAAAGACCTTGCGCGACTTACGAGTCGCTCGCGTCGTCGAGCAAGATGTGCATATTGAGCCTGGCAAGCCACTGAGCTACCGTGTGAAACTCGAGCTTTCATTCAAGTATGAAGCCGACGCCTGAGCATTTTGCTTGAGGGAAACGGAGGGTAGCATCAGCATTACTACTGAACATTCATTCAGCGGTTCGCTGTAGTTCCCGGTCAATTCCCCTTTCAAGTGCTTCAATGAGATAGGGACGAATGGCTTCTGGCTCAATCACGTGGTCAATAGAGCCAACCCGCTGTGCCCGCTGCACGTTGTGGATGTGATCGAACTCGCTGGCCACTTCGCCCACCTTTTCTGACCGAACTGTTGCGCTGATCTCATTCAGCTTGACTTGAAGAGCGGCTCGTTGGGTACCGATTGCCTGCACGAGCTGCTCCTGCACCTCCTTCACGCGTGGATCGGATTTTGTGCGGGTATCAACCTCGCGAGCCAAGACAACTGCAGCGGCCGGGATCCCACCGATAACCGAAGCGTATGATCCTGTCACAGCAGCAACCTCAAGGTTTTCGTTCAATGCCTTGGAGAAGACGACAAAAGAGCCACCGTGGTAGCGAGAGACCACACAAAAGACGATCGGCCCCTTGAAGTTGGTGATCGCCCGACCAATCTCAGCCCCATACTCAAGTTCTAAGGTACGCATTGACTCGGGTGAGCCATCGAAACCTGAAAGGTTGGCGATCACGACCAGTGGGCGGTTGCCACTTGCCGAGTTGATGGCTCGTGCTGCCTTCTTGGCTGACAATGGAAACAGCGTCCCTGCCGTCCACTGCTCAGGTCCATCACTGGGAACGAAGCCGCGCCGGGGAAGAGGCCGGGACTCGATGCCGAGCATGGCGACTGGGAAACCTCCAATGTGTGCGTCCCATACCACGACCGTGTCCGCAGCGTGCATATCGTGCCAGCGTTCGAGCGGATGATGATCGGCGTCAATCAAGGCCCACATGACGGTTCGGATATCGAACGGATGCTTGCGGGCAGCATTCTTCTCATTCGAGAACAGGTCTCCCAGGCAGGTGAGATCGCTGTCCTCGGGGCGCGTACTGAAATACGGAGAGTCACGAACATCACGTGTTGCAGGATCGGTAGTGCGCGCGCGGCGTGGGAAACGTTCACCTGGCAGCACGTAGGTGTGATCGTAGTGACGCATCAATATGTGACAGGCAGTGTTGAGGTCTAGGGCGAAGTACTGTGCCTGGCCGTTAGGTCCCATAGTGGGTTCGTATCCGCCGATCCCGTAGTTATCCTCAGCCGAGACACCCCCCGAGTAGTCAAGGGACTGCTTGCCAGTCAGTACCATTGCGCCATTGGGCGTCATAATGAGGATACCGCGGGTGTGCATGAGCATGGTAGCCCCGGCATTCCAATAGGGCTGTGCGCCAACATTGATGCCGTTGACGACGACGTTGATCTCGAATCCCTTCTGAGTAAACTCAATGATGCGTCGCAGCGTCCTGGCGACCCAGTCCATATTTTCCGTGCCGCTCTCCATTGAGATCCTGGCACCAGCTGAAAGGGGAAACCATTCGAGCGGCACCTGGAGCTGCTCAGCAAGGTTGAGCGCCTCAATGATCCGCCGGCATTCCGGCTCTGCAACCGATCCCAGGCTATGGCTTGGGTCGCCCAGAAGGATGACACGAGTCATTCCTTCCGGGTATTTGGAGGTAATGTTGCGGATAATACCAACCACGATCCCTGCTTCGTTCTTGCCATAGGGCCGATCAACAGGTATCAAGTGGTTGTCCTCGTTCAGGTCATATTCGGTGAAAGTGCCGGGAGGTATCTGGGTGCTTGTGCCCGCTGGCTCTGGAGTCAACATTTCTATGATCTCATACGGATACACAAGCCCTCGTTGACGCAATTGAACAACCTTCTGCTGGTACTCGCTGAGTGTAGCGAAGGGCGTTTCAATCGGCCCGCTCTCCCTGAGCACCAGTTCGCGGCCACCAGGGTTCGAGATGTGTAGTATGCGACTACGCAGTTCTCCGGTTCTCGGTTCTGGGATTTTTGCATGTATCACGATTCTTTCCAGGCCAAGCCCCTCCGTAGCGGGCCAGAGTTTCCGCATCAGTTCCAGGAACTCCTCTGATAACAGTCCGAGTGGCTGCCAGACATAGAGCAGCACACGGTTCCAGTACAGGCGTTTATGGGTTGGCAGATGGGACTGATAGAGGCGGATACCCTCCAGGGCTTCCATTAGCATACGTTCGAGATAGGGAATCTGGATGATCTTGCCTACTTCGTCCCTCAGAGGTGTTATATCACGCACCTCAGCAAGCGCGAAAAGTCGCTCGTCCCTGGGATTGGTACGCGCTATCCCGTGAAACAGGTAAACATCCTCCGCCGAAGGCAGCCGCTCGATCTGGAAGTTCGAGAGCCTCCAGATGTGGTGCCTTTCCCCCATCATGGGATGAAGCCTACGATAGAGATGATCCTCATGATAGCCATTCTCACCTGGGCGGTAGGTGAAGTGCTGCGTACTCGCCATACCGAGGTCCTTACCAGAAGCGTTTACCGCCACGACGATTCGCTGGAGAGCCTGCGGGAAGCTGATTTGATCGAGTACGCCACGAATCTCCTGCGCTGTTGCCTCATCTTCGTTTAGAGGCTCTGATCGCCACGTATAGAAATCGGTGACGATCTCTTGTTCAATAGAAAAGCGGTTCACAAAGTGGGATAAATTCGCTGCTGCAATACCGAAATCGGCATACGGAGCGAAGGTGGTCACAACGATGACACGCCTGCCCTCGTCATCGTAAGAGGCTTTGACGAAAGGGTGCCCGTCTATCATTGTGGATTCGAAGTTCTCCAGAGAACGAATACGATAGTAGCGGCGAGTGAGCGCCTCAAGCATAAAGAGACCTGGCTCGGCTCTTGATTTAGATAAACGGCGCGTAAGCAGGTTCTGTAAGGGCTGCGGACAGGCTACCATGGAGTTCATTAGTTCGTCGCGATTTGGGGTATCTGGATGTGCAGCGAGGTATGAGAGATGCGACTCTATCTCTTCGTAGATCCTATTCCTGACTTGCTCGAAGAGTGGCTTCTCGAAGTAACGAAAGCGAACCTCGCGTACGAGGTCGTACACCGCCGGGTGACGTTCTCGCATCGCCAGAAGGAGCCGATCAAGGACGAGATGCATCTCTGCGGTGGCAAGGGCGTCTAGCTCGTCAACGAGCTCCAGGCGCCTCTCAAGTATGGCGATGATCGTGGTAAGGAGCTGATTGACCTGTTGATGCGACTTGTACATGAGGAGGAGGCTCTCGTCGAGGGCGGGCGAAGGCTCCAGGCTTCTCAGGCCATAGTGAGCAAGTGCCCGTTGCAGGTTCGCAACGAATTCCATCGGCAACCGCTCAACACGGGTATCACGAGAGTGGAGATAGGCGAGTAAGTCGTGCTCCGCGCTGTGAACCTGCTCTCCCAACGTATTGACCTCAGCCGGGTCTAGTTCGCGGCGGAACAGCAAACAGATGTCGGCGAAGATCGAGAGCAGTTCGTTCTCAGCTTGCAGTAACGCCTGGTCTGAAGCCTCAATGAGGTGGGAAACCACGTCCAGTTCACTCAGAAGTCGTCTGGAATCACCAGGATCACTGTCATAGCCGAGCATCTGATAGCGCAGCGCTTCGAAAAGTCTCTGGCAACGCACCTGAAGCGTAACATTGTCTGGTTCTACTATGTGTATGGCATTTCCGAACTGGATGGGTTCGATGTCAGTTGCTGTATCAACCCATTCTGAGGGCTCAAGATGTATAAGAGGCGCTCCCATATCAACCTGAACATTCCTTGTCACGAACACTTGCACGACGGAGCCTGAGAATGGAGCTGTAATCGCCATCTCCATCTTCATAGCCTCAACAAGAGCGAGTTGATCACCTGCATTGACGTGATCGCCAGGAGTGACGGTCACGGAAACTACCACCGCAGGAGTGGGACTGCGCACAAGACCTCCTTCCTCATGTGTGATACGATGAGGGGTGCCTTCGATCTCTACATAGCATTCAGGTCCATCTACGAGCGAAAGGACTCGGTATCGTCGTCCAAAGCAGGTAAGACGCCCTTCAACTGTCCCCAGCCGCTCTACCTGTACCTCAATGCTTTGTCTGCTCAGCGTCACGCGATACTGCTCGGGACCAAGGCGTGAGACCTTGAGTAAATAGACCAGTCCGCGATATCGGAAATGAGTGGGGAAATTCGCGCTCTGGCGCACGCTGGGTCGTCCACGGGCCGAACTCGCGAAAAACTCGGACTCAGCCAGGCACCGCTCAGCGTCGTAGACCTCGACTGCGGACTGCAGCAATGCCACAGCAGCATACCTCCGGGGGAAATCTACTTCGTTAGCAAACAGAAGTGAAGGCTGGTGGGCATCAACTTGACCTGCTCCAACCTCTAAACGATCTAAGAGATCGAGCAGGAACGCTTTATTGCTTATCCCTTTGCGAATGATGATCGCGCTCTCGGTGAGTGCCCGACTCAAGCGAGCGAGCGCTTCCTTGCGGCTTCGCCCCCTTGCTGTCAGAGTGGCAAGCAAAGGATCGAACTCGGCCTGAACCAGATCCTGATACTCATAGCCTGTGTCCAGACGCAATCCAGGACCACTTGCGAGATGGAACAGCTCAAGTCTTCCTGCAGGAGAGGCAGCGCCATTGCCCTGGCTCTCTGCATAGAGGTGTACAGCGATCGCGTGTCCAACGGGAGAATCCGGTTCTCCTTCAAGGCGCTCTCCACATGCTACGCTTAACTGCAATTTCACCAGGTCCAGTCCTGTCGTGACCTCCGTGACTGGATGTGAGACGCTCAGGCATGGTTCAAACTCCATGAACCAGAAAGTGTGCTGGACGGGATCGTAGAGGAACCTTACACTTCCAACATTCCGGTAGCCTGCAAACTGGCACAACCGAATTGCCGCCTCACGTAGCTCGTGCTCCTTTTCCGAAGGCAGTGTATAAGAGCCTGACTCTTCAAATACCCTTTGGCCACGAGGCGAAATGATACAATTCTGCACATCGATCGCCCAGGTCGTCCCATACAGGTCGGAGATGACCTGCACATCAAGATGATGTAAGGACTCGCTTCCGCCATCGCTCGCTGGCATAACCGGGATATTGGCCTGTAGTGCAAGCTGTCTGACGCTGATTTTGTCACTGAGAAGGCGCATGACATCTGTACCTGGCCCAACGAATGTGATGCCAAGTCGCTCGCAAAGAGCAGCGAGCCAGGATTCGCCGGCCTGCATACCCCATCCTGGCCAGACCGCGGAGGCTTGTGCAGCTAGCAGCGCCTCTTCAATACATGCACGATGCTGGTAGCTGCTTTTAGGCTGGCCATCTTGCCGATCGATAAATGTCGCCGGGCCAATACAGATTGCCTCATCGGCCTCGCGCACAAAGAGCGACTGGTGGTCTGGCTCGGTAAAGAAGGCCACCGTGGCCAGGCTTCCATGCTGTTCGCGATTGAGTTCTCGCACAGCACGGATCAAACGCAGAGCGGCCTCGCCGCGGCTGACGATAGCAATTCTCTCTAAAGGATGCTTCATACGATTCCCTGTGTTGATAGACCATGAGGATTGCCTGTGGTTGTTTGCTGGTGTCATGGCTTGCGCGCAATCCTTCCGTATTGAAAACAACGAGAAGTGGAAGAAAGAACAGCTTACGCCTCTTAACATATGCAACGAAAACGAGGTTGGTAGGCAAGCTCTGCAAGTGCTAAAGTTTGAAAACGTCAATGCAATGCAGCATTTCTCCACACTATATCATAGTCTGCTATCGGAGGTATAGGCAGTAAGGTGACCCAGAGTTGCACGCTTTGTGAGAATGCTGCGAGAGTTTGCTATGTCAAAAGCTACTGGTGTTGCCAAAAACGAAGAGAGGCTGTGGCGCTTTCTGAAGTCAAGGACGCTTTGTTTCAAGACTACATGCAGTAGGGGAAAATAGGCGTCACAAAAAGTAATATGAACCTCGCAACCATCGAAACTACCTGTATGGAGGACGAAAACGGTGGGGAAAGAACGGCTGATGCAATAGGCTGAGGAGACCCAATTGTGTTGTGTCTTGTCACACGTCTACGTAGAGCTAGACCGTGCAGAGTAACTGCGAGCAGATTGTGATGTTCTGGCATCGTTTGTGATCGCTTCGTGAAGTTGGTGAGTTATGATTCCCTTAGGGACAATGGAGTCTCTACTGATCGGAATATCTGAGATCTCTTTCACAGGTGAGCTGATGATGAAGTGAAAGACCTCTGCCTCTCGGATCTACGAGGAGGTGATCCAGATGGCAAACCCACAACACCTCGAACTACTCAAGCACGGAACCAAAGCCTGGAACCAATGGAGAAGCGCACATTGCACGATCAGGCCGGATTTCAGTGAGGCCAACCTCGCACACATTGACCTTCGCAATGCCAATCTTAACGGTGCCAATTTCACAAGGGCCAATCTTAGCGGGGCTCATCTCCAGCATACCTTTCTCAGCCTGGCGAACTTGAGAGGTGCAAACCTGTCGGGAGCACATCTATGCAGGGCACTCCTCTATAAAGCTAATTTGAGCAGAGCCGATCTCAGCGGAGCAGATCTGTGCGAAACCAACCTCAGCCACGCCGACCTGAGTTGTGCAAGCCTTAGCCACGCCAATCTCAGCCACGCCAATCTCAGTTATGCCGATCTCGCTGGCGCAGACCTGAACGAGGCATGTTTGACTGCAGCCAATCTGATGAGAGCCACGCTCTGGGAGGCGTTGTGCAAGGGCGCTATCTTCCGCGGCGCACACTTCCATGGGACCATATTGCGAAGGGTAGACTTAAGCGAGACAGACCTCAAGGAGGTCAACCTGGATGGTGCCGTGTTGTACTGATGGACGTCTGGGTTGTCTGAGTATGAGGGCGGCGCCTAGTTCTATTCCAACGATGCATTGGTAATGTGATGGGGACCAGGGCCTGCATTTGAGTTTCTCAACCGGCGATATCAACTGCAATTGGTAACGATGTTCGTGACCAGTCAACGAGGTCGTCGCTACTTCGGGGTACGTACTTTTCGAAGACGATTTTGCGAGCCAAGGTGTCTTCTTTAGCGTCGGTGATAAGGCGAGCTGTTCCAGAGAATGTGGTGTTGTTGATCTTCAACTGGACTGTGGGAGTATGGAGAGCATTTTTCACCCAGTCCGATTTGTCACGGCCTCCGGAAAGCATGTAGAGGGTTTGCTCGTGGAGGGCAAACCAGATTTCGATAGTGTGCGGACGGCCTGAAACGCGGCCGATGGTGGTTAGGTAGCAGAAGTCTTCTTGTGCTAGATTTTGCAGGTTATGTGACAATACGATTATTCCTTCTATTACGTTATTTTTCTTATCTGGAAGTGTGTCCGTTGTGGGTTGCCTGGACATTTGGATCGGAGATTCACGGCTTGCCAATCCCGACCCCTCGCCCCTACATCTATTGATGGGCTTAGATGCCCATTGAGCGACCAATGATTTCCTTCATGATTTCGTTGGTGCCAGCATAGATGCTTTGCACGCGGGCGTCGAGGAAGGCTCGGGCGATGGGGTATTCTAACATGTAGCCGTAGCCGCCGTGTAATTGCACACACTGATCGACGACTCGCTTTTGCAGGTCGGAGGTCCACCATTTGGCCATTGCTGCGGTCTCGGGTGTGAGATTCCCGTCGTTCAGTTCCTCGATACAGCGGTCAACGAAGACGCGCGCAATTTCGATTTCTGTTTTCATCTCTGCGAGCTTGAAGCGTGAGTTTTGGAAGCTGCCGATGGGTTGACCGAAGGCGGTGCGTTCTTTGCAGTATTCCAGCGTAATTTCCAGTGCTGTTTCGCAGGCTGCTACTGCCGAAACTCCTACGCTCAGGCGCTCTTGCGCGAGCTGGCGCATCAAGTAGGAGAAGCCTTTGCCCTCTTCACCTAGCAGGTTTGTTACAGGGACTTTGACGTCCTCAAATGACAATTCGGCTGTATCCTGTGCCTTTAAGCCGACTTTGTCGAGTTTGCGTCCCCGATTGAAACCCTGCATGCTGCGTTCTACGACTAGCAGGCTGATACCTTTGTGGCGCAAGGCTGGATCGGTTTTGGCAACGACAATGACTACATCGCTGATGATGCCGTTGCTGATAAAAGTTTTTTGTCCGTTAAGTATGTAGTAATCGCCTATGCGTTCTGCTGTTGTGCGAATGGCTGCCAGGTCGCTGCCTGTGCCTGGCTCAGTCATGGCGATGGCGGTGATGAGTTCGCCTGTACACATGCCTGGAAGCCAGCGTTGTTTCTGTTCTTCGTTTGCATAGGCTATGAAGTATGGTAGGATGATGTCGTTATGGAGGCCAATGACCATGCCTGCGCTGACGACGCCTGCACGAGCGGACTCTTCTGCCATGATTGCGCTGTATCTAAAGTCGTTCACTCCGATGCCGCCGTATTCTTCCGGGACTGCGAGACCTAAAAAGCCTTGTTGCCCTGCCTTTAGCCACATTTCTCTGGAGACTATGCCGTCTTTTTCCCATTGTTCGTAATAGGGGACGACTTCTTTCTCTAAGAAGTGTTTGAAGGTGTCGCGGAACAGGTTGTGTTCTTCGGTGAATAGGGTTCGTTTCATTTGTTTCTCCTGATGTAGTTGCCCCGCGCCTCCACAGCACCCCAGGACGACCGCGAAGGAACAACAATAGATGTCGGGTAAACATAGGTTGCAAAAGCCCCACCCAAACACAGGCAATCACAAGGGAACAACCATAAATGTTGGGTAAAGACAGGTTGCAAGGCCAGCGCCCCGCCCCAGGGCGACCGCAAGGGTACGCCCCTACTATATACGAAATACGAATGTGCATAGCTCATGTTTCATCCATAAGCTTAAGTTGTTAGTGTAATTATACCCTGTAAGGCTGTATGGATGGTCCTCTGTGTATACATGCATTTCTTTTACAAAAAAGCACAATAAAAAAGCGGGTATCCTTCTGGATACCCGCTAACCGAAAAAGTTAGTTGTAATTTCTTTTGAGGTGTTGCAACTCCTTTTCCCTTTGATCTGCTACCAAAACGCTGAAGTTGATCGAGGGATCTTTTATGGCTTTGAATTCTGCTAAGCGCAGGTAAAATGCAGCTTGTTCGGCGGTCATTGGTACGCTATATTCTTTGCCGTTGCGGCCTATGACGTGTACAATTCTTTTCATGAAAATTTACCTCATTTCTATCATGTGGGATTGCGTATTTATTTTACTCAATCGCTCAATTTCACAGGGGAAGCATCTACATCGCTCCACGTGCCCTCACCGTTGTACTCTTTGCTTTGGGTTTATGACATCACCGATGATGTTTTGAGGTACACTACTATTATACCATACGGGTGTTTTTGTGCCTGGAATATGTCACTGCAATGTTGTTTTCCGCGCGCCTGCGGCGCGCTTATTTGCTAATGTAGAGGTTATTTTGCCCACCGAAGGTGGGCAAAATAACCTCTACATTAGCAAGGAATATGTCTCTATGCTTTGCGTACGGGGGAGAGTAGAAGTAAAGTGCCTGCTAGCATAATGCCAAGGACACCAATAAAGATGGTGAGGCGAAGTCCAATCAATCCACCCAGTATGCCAGCGAGCAGCGCTCCTAGAGGAGCAACACCCTGTGATAGGAATTGCATACTGGCGTTTGTGCGGCCTAGCTGGTTAGACGGAACAAGGGATTGCCGCAGGCTGACGTCGGCTATGAAGTAGATAGATACAGATACATCGCCAAGGAGCTGGCTGAGGAAGAGGAGTATCAAAGCGAACGTGACTGACCCACCTGCCAGGGGGATGAACAGGCCAGTAGCGCCGTACATAAACAGCCCTATGCCTACCGTTCTACCCAGACCAAAGCGGTGTATGACACGTTCGGCTATGATTGCACCCAGGAGCGCGCTCAAGCCACCAGTGGCAACCAGCAAGCCCAGGAAGATGGGCGACGCGCCTATCTGACGAATGACGTATAACGCGTATAATGCACCGACAAAGTTGCCGAACAGGCTGAAGATGCCCGCGCTTCCTGCGAGAGAGCGCAGCAGTGGATTCTTCAATACCAGGCGCAATCCTTCAATGAGATCAGACCAGATGCTCTTTCTCTGCTCATGTGCTGAAGGGTGTGGCTCTGGCATGTGTATCAATCCCAGGCAGCAGGCGGAGAAGAGAAACGAAAGGGCATCGAACACGATCGCGAATGGGGCGCTGAGCAATTGCACGAGCGGTCCAGCTACCGCGGGACCGCCAATTTCAGCAAGAGCATCGCTCATGCCGAGCTTACTGTTGCCTTCAACAAGTGACTCCTGAGGAATGAGTGAGGGTAAATATGCTGAGCTAGCTACGTTGAAGATGACGGTCAACAATCCTGCCAGCGCTGCAACGATGTAGAGTTGCCATATGCGTAGCACTCCAAGCAGAGCTGCCAATGGGACGGTGCCTAGGATGAAAGCGCGACCAAGGTCTGTAGCAATTAAGAGCGGCCTGCGGCGTACTCGATCTACCCAGACACCAGCCAGTAAGCCGATCACCAGGACCGATACTCCATCTAATGCCCCAAGGATACCCATCTGGACTGGCGTGGCCGCAAGTATGAGTACAGCAGTGAGAGGTAGTGCGATACCGGTAATGCCACTCCCAAAGTAGGAGACGGTCTGTCCAAGCCATAGTTTGACGAAGTCAGGGTTTTTCCATAATCCAGTACGGTATTTTCGCATCCACTTCTTCCAGGTGCCTCTTGCACGCTTTATTCTTACGGATGGTAATTATGGCGCACAGCCTGGCCATGCTGCGACTCTACCATATTTCAGTGTGGGATGGAAGTTCCTGGAGTATATGGGTGCCATTAACTGTCTGTGATGAGTCTGATGAGCTAGAGAAAAGTGCCTGTGATGTACTGGTGACACTCGTCGTATATGCTATATTGAATAGAATGATTGACTGCTGCACTCTCTGAAGAGTGTGTAAGGAAATAGAGCGGGTAGAAGAAGAGCGATCGAAGGGCCATGCGGGCTTGCGGGTCTCTCTTCAACTGACGAAAGGCATCCTGGACTATGCAACCCTACCCATCAGAACAGAAACGACATCGCCAGAGAGGTCCTGGTGGAGGCTTACGGCGCTTCCTGTTCGTCCTGATACTTCTGAGCCTTACGGTGATGGTTGTCTGTTTGGTTTTCATCGTGCAGCTATGGCGTAGCTCACAGATATCTCAACAGCATCCGACTCCCGCACCAGTCGTTACAATTGCTCCTCACTCCTCACCTACGCCTAACACAACACCCACTTCTTCTGCCAACCTGGCGCAGCGCATCGACACGTATATCGATCATATGACGCAGACGCAACAGATCGGGCAATTGCTGATGCTAGCTGTGTATACAAATGGCTATACTTCAGCGTTGAACCAGCCACTCCAACAATGGGATATCGGCAATGCCATCGTCTTCAATAATTATAATGGCGGGCCGCTGATGCCAACTACTTTGAGTGAGTGGACTCGACTGGTGCATGACCTCCAAACGCATGCCAATCAATCGTTGATTGTTGCTACGGACGAAGAAGGGGGAATCGTTGATCGTCTTGCTCCTTATTATGGTCCCACACCGTCACCGCAGCAGCTTGCGGCGACCGGTAATCCCCAGCAAGCCTATGCACAGGCGCAACTTGATGCAGGGCGCTTGCGTGCCAGCGGCATTAATACCGACTTCGCACCCCTGGCGGATGTCTATCAAGGAGGAGCGGTGTCGCAGAGCCGAATGTTTGGCACGACACCCAATCAAGTGATCACATATGCTGGAGCGTTTCTGGATGGCTTACAGCAGAATGGCGTCATGGGAACCTTGAAGCATTGGCCGGGCATTGGCTCGGCACCTGCTAATCCTGACTTTGGGCTTCCAACCATTACCCATAGCCAGGCCCAACTCAACGCCATTGACTTTGCAACATTTCGTGCTTTGCTGTCACATCAACCTGGAATGATCATGGTGACGCATGTCATAGTTCCAGCCTATGACCCATCCGAACCAGCCTCGCTCTCTCCCGTGCTGATTGACCAGGTGTTGCGTGGCCAACTTGGATACCAGGGAGTAGTGATTACTGACGCAATGGATGCCATAGGTCTGCAGCAGTTCATGCAGCAGCAGGGCTATACAGATCCGGCGCAAGGGATCGCTGAAGCAAGCGTGCGCGCCATTCTGGCGGGCAATGACATTATAGAATGTCCGATTGAGCCAGATCGCCTGGCAGCCGTTGTCACTGCCGTGACTGATGCGGTTCAATCGGGGCGTATCTCGCAGGATCGCCTGCGCCAGTCGCTGCGTCGTATTATTGCGCTCAAGGTGCGGATGGGACTGATCACGCTGCCATAGTGGCTTTTGAGAACTAATGTGTGAATAAAGCGCGCGTTGATTGTTAATGTCATTATCCTTACAGGTGAATCGTAATTTAACATGAATTACGATTCACCTGTAAGAAGAACAGTTCCCCAAGGAGTGCAATGATGCGGATTAACAAAATAAGCAGGATATCGTGAACGGTCACGGGAGGCCGATAAATCGGCGGTGGGCGCGATAAATCGGCCCCTACGATATTCCGGTTATCGTGTTGAAAGCCAGCATTGCGCCCTGTATGTTTGTTTCGTGTTTCACACGTGGACGTAGAGCCGTGCTTGATTAACTCTGGTTGGGTTCTTCTTTCTGTGTTAGGGATGTTCCACATTTTGTGCAGAAGGTAGCGCTTGCTTTTGTCTCGGCTCCACAATTGGGGCAAAGTATCTTCTGAGGCTGTGGAGGTGTGAGTGCGTGTCCGCATTGCATGCAGTAGCGATCTCCAACCTCGTTTGGGGTCTGGCAGTTGGCACAAATGACTTTGTGGGTTCCACCAGGCCAGGTCCACGATGTCCAGCGTTGCCATGGAGGAGGCGAGGATGTATGAGGCGCTCCAGATTGTTCGTATTGTGGCATCATTTCTGGCGGGATGGGGCCAAATTGTACGTCTTGGTTTTGCTTTCGTATAGACATATCAAGTGCGTTGCTTACCTGGTTGCCAAGGTTGGCTTGCTGGATTGCCCCTATGCCGGCGGTGACCATGAGTGGCCAGAGGATTGGGGAAGCTACCAGGCCGACTGCTCCGACGACTGCTTTGTCTACCCATTGCTGGTGGCCAACCATGGTGAGTATTCCGCGTGGCGAACGTTGCATTGTGACGGTTAGTGCTGTCTGCATGCCGACGATGGTTGCAAAATCTCCTCCTTTCCGCATTTGTATGGTCATGTGGTTGCTGTCTCCGAAGTGTTGCACCTGGTAGCCCTGGCTGAGGAAGGTGTGTTCGAGGTCGATGGCGACATTTTCTATGTTGATGCGTGGGTCATGGTAGAGTCGGTTTGCCATGTGTTTTTCTCCTTTGATAAAGTTTATGCTTTTTTGAATGTGCAGGTGACTTTGCCGAAGGAGAGTTTATCTCCGTCGTTGACTGGTGTTGCTTTATCTGGCTCCAGGCGCTTGCCGTTGATGCGTGTGGAGTTGGTGCTATTCAGGTCGGTGACTGTGTAGGCGCTGCCGATATGCTCAATGGTTGCATGGATGCGTGACGTGGTGTCGGCACCTTCCAGGCCGCTAAGATCGACTTCTGGATTGATTTCACTGACGTCGTGGTCGATTCGTCCTACTAGCGCACGTTCGCCACTTAGCTGTACCTCTTTGCCATCGGTGAAAATCAATTTACCCCAGGGAGTTGCAGGCGAGGTGGCTGGCTGACTCGCTGGTTTGGATATGATTGGCTTTCTTGCAGGCATGGTCTGTGATGATGGGGATACACCAGTCTGGATTGTAGGAGGTTGAGTTGGCGGTGTATAGACTGGTTCATGTGGCCTTGGTGGCTGCTTAGGTACTGTAGTAGTGTCTGGCTTCGGACTCCCTGGCACATATGTCACTGTGGGCTGTGGCGTTACAGGTGGTTGTTGTGGTGTGGGTGCCACGTAGGGTTTCGGTTGCGGTGCGGGTTGTTTTGGCGCAGGCGGTGTATAGGTTGGTGTGGGTGGAGTTGCCTGCTGTGTTGGTGGAAGTGCCTGGAATGTGGAAGCGCCACAATTTGGGCAGAATGCCAGGCCGGGTTTGATCTCAGCCTTGCAATTGGGACAAAGTGTCTTTTTTGGTGCCAGTGAATGGCCACAGCCACTGCAGAATGTGTCGCCTTCTTCATAAGGCGTATTGCAATTGGGGCAGCGCAAGGTGACTTTGGCTGTGGATGGAACATACTGAGGCGCTGAAGGCACGTAGACTGGTACTGATGCAGGTGGCGCCCATTGTTGCTGAATCTGGGGCATGATTTGTACTGGAACCGGACCTACCTGCACTCTAGGGTACTGTTGACGTATAATCCCATCCACAACGTTCAATACCTGGTTGCCAAGGCTTGCCTGGCGGATTGCTCCCGCGCCTGCGGTGATCATGAGCGGCCAGAGCACTGGCGCGGCAACCAGGCCCACGGCACCGACTGCAGCTTTGTCAAGCCATTTTTGTTGACCAATCATGGCGATTGTGCCGCCAGAAGTATGCTGGAGGATGACGCTAAGTGCAGCCTGAAGACCGATGAGCATAACGAGGTCGCCGCCCTTCTTCAACTGAACCATCATTTGATCTTTGTTGCCGACCTGCTGAACCTCGTAGCCCTGCATGCGGTACATGTTCTCTATGTCATTGGCAAGTCGTTCGAGGTCTATGTCTTCGCTATTGTAAAATCTGGCATCCATTAAAAGCTCCTTACTTATAAGATTTGTTCTCTTATACCCGTCTGTTTTTTGGAAGTTTTGAAAGTCGCCGTTTATTGTTAGTTATTGTCCGATTCATTATACGTTAGCAAAGGCTTAAAGTTATAGGAGATGGTGGGAATCTCATCTGATGAATAACAATTCAGGAGAACAGCAGGTGTAGAGGCTGTGAACATAGCAGCTTGTTAAAATGCTCTACTTCGTTACAGTGGGGTGTCTTGTTTTCTCTCCTGGCCGCTCTTGCGTATCCAGAGGGAGACATGCGCAGGCTGCATGGTTTCCTGCACCACGTTGAGCAAGTGCTCGCGCAACTGACTCAGGTCTACTTCATTGCGCAGTGTGGCGCTGAACGCCTCCAAGGTTTTGGCCGCATCATACTTGCGCCGGTAGAAGCGCCGGTCGATGATGGCCTGGATGCGATGACGCAAGGGCTGGAAGAGGGCAGCAATGACGAGGGTCGAGGCAACGATGACGAGAGGAGACTGCGAGACCTGCCCTGTGAACAGGCGCACCAGCGAACCTAGACCGATCACGAGACCAGCGTAGACCAGGGCCAACAGAGCGGTCAGGGCACCATACACCAGCGTGCGATTGATAATGATATCTATGTCCCACAAACGGTAGCGCAGGATAGCAATCCCAATGCTCAGAGGAACGAGCGCTCCGAATAACGCCGACGCAGTCGCAGAAAGCAGTTGGTACGGCGAGCCTGCTGGCGCCACTTCCAGCAGCACCGTGCTGATAACGATACCCAGGAAGATGTTGACGGCAACTGCAAAGACGAACCACTTGGCCTGCTGGCGCTGCAAGACATCAAAGACTCCCACGTAGCGATAGACCATGATTCCTAGTATGCTCCCAAAGAACAACAGAAGTATGGCAGCAATGAACACTGGAGAATTGAGCACTGGAGCCCAGCCTGTGAAGAGCCGTGGGATAAATAACAACGAACATAGCGAGAAGAGCAGGATGAGGAGCCAGGACCAGCGGGGCACAAACAGACCTGTAGGGAATGTCAAGAAAAATGCAACCAGAGCAGTCCATTGCACAGCCTGGATAAGATAGTAGAGGATTTGGACAAGAATAGGTGACTGAATGGGAATGTAGGTGAGTCCGGTTGCGCCAAAGAGCACGAGCAGCCATGAGACGAATAGGCCCATCTTCTCATCAGACTTGCGCCAGAAGATTAGGAGACCTACTCCCCAGTACAGCAAATACACTAGCACATTGATGGTGACAAAGTATGCGGCATAGGTAGACAAGGAGAGATGCAGAAGGGCAAGGGCCTGGACATTAGCTGGTGTGAGTTGCCCGGAAGAATTAATCAAGCCATTGCTCGTACAAGGCATCTGGTTCGGGAGTGTGCAGACGGTACGCATAAGTTGGTAGTAAGCTGGAATGCTGGCCACAAAGATCGCTAGCAGCAGCAGTGCGCACGCTATCCACGCGCCGCGTGCCAGGGCCAGCCACTTCTGAGGGACACGCATGTCGGATGCTTGCGAGGTCTCTGCAAGGGACTTTGTGCCCAGTGGCAACATGATTGTGTGCTCCTCTTGATATGTTTACAAATCTAGCAACGTCTCTCTGACTTTTATCATATCATAGTTTCGTCCCAAAATCGTTACGGAAAGCGTTACCAGCTATTAGGAACTCATTCATCTTTGGGAAAGGAAGCTTTTCATAGCTTGTTGAGTCACGCTTTCATACGGACTGATTAGGTATTTTCAACTGAGTGTGATGTTCAACGTTAGCATCGACAGGAGATCGAATGAGATGGTACACTTTACACTGAACGTGACTCCTTGTGTACTGTACGCTACCTTATCGAGGATGATTCGATGGCTGAGGACTCTCCAATCGCGTCTCCCAAAGATTCAGGGCAGAAGAGAATCACTATACGTGACCTGCCGACGGGAACCGTCACGTTACTCTTCACTGACATCGAGGGATCGACGCTCCTGCTCCAGCAGTTGGGCGAGCGTTACTCCAGCGTGTTGAGCGAATACCGTGATCTGCTACGCACGGCTTTCAGCGAACATAATGGTCTCGAAGTCGATACGCAGGGTGATGGTTTCTTCATCGTTTTTGTTCGCGCCAGAGATGCTATCATGGCAACAGTGGCTGCCCAGCGTGCCTTTACCACTCATTCGTGGCCCGAAGGCGTCGTGGTGCGAGTGCGTATGGGTCTACATACAGGTGAGCCATCCCTGGTCGGCGAGGGCTATGTTGGGCTGGACGTACACTACACCGCTCGGATCATGCAAGCCGCGCATGGTGCACAGGTTCTGTTGTCTCAGACGACACACGACCTGATAGAGAATGAGTTGCCGTTCGGTGTGAGCCTGAGAGATCTGGAGAAGCACCGTCTCAAGGATTTACAACGTCCAGCTCATCTGTACCAACTTGTCATCGCGGGCCTGCCTGCCGACTTCCCACCGCTCAAAACGCTCGATAGCCTTCCCAATAACTTGCCGGTCCAATTGACTCCACTCATTGGTCGAGAGAAGGAAGTTGCAGCCATTCAATACTTTCTTCAGCGCGAGGATGTGCGACTGGTGACCCTGACAGGACCTGGCGGTACGGGGAAAACGCGCCTGGGTTTGCAGGTGTATTTGTCAATGATATTGGGGCTCATGCACACTTTGTGTGGTGGTTGGATCAAGCTCTGCGTAGGACGCGCGAGCGAAGCAGATCAAAGTGAGCCAGGGAACCAATCTCAAGCCTTGCCGCACGTTGTATCACTAAGCCCATCCGTGTCAGCTTTCGGTGTACCAGATGCGCGTGCATGACGAGCTGCGAAGTCACCATCCGCACGACCATGATTGTAAGCAAGCAGGAAGCAACGGCGGCTGAGACCTGATCGCCTTTCAGCGGAATGTGGGTCGTTTGACTT
>Ga0208324_1000347_pt1 | contig 22026 bp, 18 predicted proteins | sample Sb_taG_2_FD_187707 | JGI IMG/M metagenome (GOLD analysis project Ga0208324, IMG submission 187707) | Peat soil microbial communities from Weissenstadt, Germany - Sb_50d_5_LS metaG (SPAdes) (version 2) | ecosystem: Environmental > Terrestrial > Soil > Wetlands > Peat | place: Germany... | reverse complement strand
GGGCACCTTCGCCCAGCTCACAGCACCAAGTGCGGCTGCCGTACCGGGCAGCGGTTTAGCAGCCTCTCCTGGGGCGTTCTGCGGTCGCTGACACGACTTCGGCGTGGGCCGCCAGCTACCGGGACCCGGCCCTGGCGGGGGTTGGCTCGGAGGAGTGCCGGTGCCGGAAACCCGGCGATGGCCTGTGATCTGGAGTTGCCGCCGTCCGGGCGATCATGCAGGCGCCCGGGCCGGCCCGGGGTCCGCTTCAGGAGGTGACCGGTGCCCGCACTGGGGGACCGGCTGGCCGATGCCGGGTATGGTCTCGGCTGGTCTGCGGTGTGCCGCCTGCCCGAATCATGGGCCCAGCGGGGATTCAGGTTTACAGCCGATCGTGCCTGGCGTCGCCGGGGCCCCGGGGTGCAGGTACTTGAGGGTAACCTGCGCCGGGTGATCGGGAGCCAGGCGCCGGGCGGCGAGCTGCGGGCGCTGTCCAGGCAGGCCATGCGCTCATACGCGCGGTACTGGCTCGAGGCATTCCGGCTGCCGGTGATGCCGGCGGGCCGGCTGATCGGGGGGATGCACGACACTGGGCATATCCGGGCCGCGTTCGGATACCTCGCGGCCGGCCGCGGGGTGGTCTTCGCCCTGCCCCACATGGGCAACTACGACCTGGCTGGCGCATGGGTTATCGCCAAGGGGGCAGGGTCGGTTACGACCGTGGCGGAGCGGGTGAAGCCGGAGTCGGTCTACGGCAGGTTCGTCGCGTTCCGCGAGCGCCTCGGCGTGGAGGTGCTGCCTGCCAGCGGGGGGACGAGCAGCGCGTTCGGCGTCCTGGCGCAGCGGCTGCGGGCCGGCAAGCTTGTCTGCCTGGTCTGCGACCGTGATGTCACCGGCGGCGGCATGGAGGTGGAGTTCTTCGGCGAGAAGGCCCGCATGATGGGCGGCCCGGCCGCGCTCGCCGTGCAGACCGGCGCGGCGCTGATGCCCGTGATCTTGTGGTTCGAGGGTGATCACTGGGGCGCGCATGTCCATGCAGAGATACCGGTGCCTGCCGAAGGTGACAGCAAGCAGAAGACCGCGGCGATGATGCAGCAGGTCGCGCGCCTCTTCGAGGCAGGCATCAGGGCTCATCCGCAGGACTGGCACATGCTGCAGCGCGTCTTCGCCGCCGACCTCGACCCCGCCCGGCTGGCCGCCGCCCAGAGCGCGGCCGGTACCGGGCGCAGTGAGGGCGGGTCATGACGATCAGCCATGTCCGCCTTTGGCTGCCCAGGCATCTGGATCGATGCGAATGCTCAGGTTGAGGATGCCGCGGATCTGGTCGGCCGTCGGCCGGCCGCCTAGGCTGCGCCGTCGATCCGGCGCCGCATAGCCACGATCTCCCCGACGGGCATGCACGCACCGAACTGGCCCTTCTGCGCGCGACCGCCATGCCCGCCGAGTCAACTCCGAGCCGCGCTGAATCGGCGTTATGTACGCGCTGAATCGGCGTTATGTAATAGTCTCAGCCAATTACAAGGCGCGTGCTTGTCACGCTACGCGACCAGAGAGCGCTCTTGGTCACCCCGGGCCGAGATCATCCCCTGGACCCGCGCGCCCTCCCCCGGCGTGGGTGCGGCGTTCACGATCTTCTGCGTGTGCTCGGTCTTGATGTCCTGGCAGGTGACCGTGCCGATGACCGGGACCGGGAACCGCTCGCCGCTGGGTATGCGCGTGCTTGCGGGACCATCGCTCCTGAACCGGGAGGCGGTCCGGGTCCAGGTACCAGGCGATCAGGTCCGCGCCGGGACGTGTCATGTCCGGCGCGCCGGCGGCCAGCCGCTCGGTGACCTTCTCCAGCCTGGCGGCCAGCTTCTCCTCGCTGGCTGCCTCGCACTGCTGCCGCTCGCCGTTCTCGTGCCAGACCGCCCGCCAGCGGCCGGGTTCCTCGCGGGCCGGGTACACGGTGATGCCGTACTCCAGCTCGATGACCTCGCCGCTCCCCCGGGTGGCCGCACGGCCGGTCCCGCTCACGAGAGGCCGGCTGGCCTTCGCCCGTCCGGCGGGCCGTCCGGCCTTGCGGCGGGCCGGTTGTGGGGATCTTGGAGACCGCGGGCGCTGCCTGCGTCATGCGGGTTCCCTCGCTTCCTGCGTTTCCGCAGGCAGGAGGGCTGACGCGTGGCAGTTCAGGTGGCTCCCGCGATAGGACTCGAACCTATAACCTGCCGGTTAACAGCCGGACGCTCTGCCGATTGAGCTACGCGGGATCGACCGGGATAAGGGTAGCGCACTCCCGGCGACATGTGACAACCGCCGGGTAGGCCACCTCCCGTTCACCTCGCGCTCATTACGATGAGTACCCTCGTGCTACCGGGGGAAGGTCATGTAAGCACAGGACGAACTGCGTGAAAGGGGTGCCAGATGCGCAGACGGATCACGTTCCTGGCGGGGCTCGCGGTCGGCTTCGTAGCCGGCACACGGGCTGGCCGTGAGCGCTACGAACAGATGGTGAAGCTCGGCCGGAAGGCGGTCGAAAACCCGGCCGTGCAGCAGGTCACCCGCACCGCGGCCGCCAAGGCCACCGAGCTCTCCAAGGCGGCCGGGCAGAAGGCCTCGCAGCGCGTGCCGAAGATCGCCGAGACGGCCAAGAGCAGCGCGAGCAAGGCCAAGAGCGGCGCCAGCAAGGTGCGCGGGCAGCTGGACCGCAGGCCTGGCCGGAACTCCGGCGACGACGATTCCGCCAACACGAACGGCACCCGTCCCGGCGACTAGGCCGGATCCGCGGCACTCGGCCGTCAGGCCAGGTACTGCCTGGCGTCCGAACGGCCGGTCCCCGGGCGGTGATGCCTCTCGGCCCTGAGAAGCTGCGCGGGTCTAGTCCAGGTACTCCCGGAGCATCTGCGCGCGGCTGGGGTGGCGGAGCTTGGCCAGGGTCTTCGACTCGATCTGCCGGATCCGCTCCCTGGTCACCCCGAACTCCCGGCCGACCTCCTCCAGCGTCCGCGGATGCCCGTCGGTGAGGCCGAACCGCAGCTGGATGATCCGCTGCTCACGCTCGGCCAGCTGATCCAGGACCCGTTCCAGCTGGTCCTGCAGCAGGATGAACGCCGCAGCCTCCATCGGCACCACGGCGTCTGCGTCTTCGATGAAGTCCCCGAGGTCGGACTCTTCCTCGCCGATCGGGGATTGCAGCGATACCGGCTCCTGGGCGATCTGCTGGATCTCCGCGACCCGTTCCGGCTCGAGTCCCATCTCCGCCGCGATCTCTTCGGCGCTGGCTTCCCGGCCCAGCTCCTGGTGCAGCTGCCGCTGCACCCGGGCCAGCTTGTTGATCGTCTCGACCATGTGCACCGGCACCCGGATCGTCCGCGCCTGGTCGGCGATGGCCCGGGTGATGGCCTGCCGGATCCACCACGTCGCGTAGGTGGAGAACTTGTAACCGCGGGTGTAGTCGAACTTCTCCACCGCCCGGATCAGGCCCAGGTTCCCCTCCTGGATGAGGTCGAGGAACACCAGCCCGCGGCCGATGTAACGCTTGGCGATCGAGACCACGAGCCGCAGGTTCGCCTCGATCAGCCGCTGCTTGGCCCTGACCCCCTCGCCGACGAGCAGTTCCAGGTCGCCGTGGACGGCGCCCAGCATCGGGATACCGCCGCGGAGCTTCTCCTCGGCGAACAAGCCGGCCTCGATGGCCTTGGCCAGCTCCACCTCGTCCTCGGCGGTCAGCAACGGCACCCGGCCGATTTCGCGCAGGTAGATGCGCACCAGGTCGCTGGTGGTGGCCGCCCGCCTGCTCTCGGCCTCGACGCTGCGGAGCTCGGCCTCGTCCTCGCGCGGCACGTCGAGCACGTCCACGCCCTCGTCGGCGAGCGCACGCACCGCCGCGTCGATAGCCTCCGGCGGGAGGTCGGCGCGGTCCAGCGCCACCATGACGTCGGCCATGGTCAGGGAACCTCGTTCCCGCCCCAGCGCCACGAGATCGGTCAGCTGATCCGCTGGTGATGGTCCGTTCGTCAGCACCGTGAGGGTCACGGGACCAGTCTGCGTCACAAACCCGTGGTTACGGGGGACCTAATTTTGTCACGCCCGCGCTACTAGCCGACACGGTCCGCAACCGTATAATCACGACGGCCCGCGGCCTCAGCCGCCCGCGGCGCGCTCGACCAGAGCCCGCCGGCGGGTTTCCAGGGCCACGAGATCGCCGAACGTCCTGTTGTATCTCGCCTGCTCTTCGACCGGATTCATGCGCTGCAGCCGGGCCTTGACCGTGGTGATCTCCCGGCTGACCGCGAGCTCGCCGACCCGGGCCAGGACCACGTCGGCGTACTTCTCGTCCGGTTCGTTATGACGGCGCAAAGGCTCGACCGCGAGCCCGGTGACGAAGGCCTGAGCCCGCTCGTTCGGCGCTTCCTCGCGCAGCCGGGCGGCCCAGACCCTTCCGCTGCCGCCGCCCGCCGCCATGCCGCCGCAGGCGGCGATCAGCGTGAACACCGCCTGGTGTACCGGCACGGTGAACGCGCCGGTGCCGAGCGCGTCGAATTCCGGCCCGCACAGCCCGGGCCGCTGCACGGCGAGCTGGAGCGCCTGCCGTTCCAGCTGGACCACGGGATCACCGGGGTCGTACGGGCTTTCATTTTTTTGACTGAACGGTCCGTGGTGCCCGTTCCGGGTCTCCTGCGTGCTCCGGCCGTCCCCCGCGTGGGCCTTGATCCTGGACAAGATGAACTCTTCGTCAAGCAGGCCGAGCCAGCGATCCAGGTTCACCGCGTACCTGGCGCGCAGGCCCTTGTCCTTGATCCTGGCCACGATCGGCGCGGCTTCGTCGAGCGCGGCGAGCTGGCCTTCGGTGGTATCCAGGTCATGACGGCCGAGCACGCCCTTGATCGCGAACTCGAACAGGGGCACCCGCCGGGCGATCAGGTCGCGCACCGCCCCGTCGCCGTGTGCGAGCCGCAAGTCGCACGGGTCCAGGCCATTGGGCTCAACGGTCACGTACGTCTGGGTGGCGAACTTCGCCTCCATGCCGAACGCGCGCCGCGCGGCCCGCTGCCCGGCCTCGTCCCCGTCGAAGGTGAAGATCACTTCACCCGCGAACGAATCCGAGTCCATGATGAGCCGGCGCAGCACCTTGATGTGCTCCTCGCCGAACGACGTGCCGCAGGTCGCCACCGCAGTGGGCACGCCCGCCAGGTGGCAGGCCATCACGTCGGTGTAGCCCTCCACGATGACCGCCTGCCGGCGCTGGGCGATCTCCCGCTTGGCCAGGTCCGCCCCGTACAGCACGGTGCTCTTGCGGAACAGCGAGGTCTCGGGGGTGTTGAGGTACTTGGGCCCGTCGTCGCCGGGGTCGAGCTTGCGCGCGCCGAACGCGATGACGTCACCGGACAGGTCCCGGATGGGCCACATCAGCCGCCCGCGGAACCTGTCCCGCGCGCCGCGGCTGCCCTCCCGGGCCAGGCCCGCCGCGATCAGCTCGCTATCGGTGAAGCCGCGTCCGTGCAGGTGCCTGGTCAGGTCCTCCCAGGCCTTCGGCGAGTAGCCGACGCCGAACCGCTCCGCGTCCGTGAGCTCGAAACCGCGCTCGGACAGGAACTTCCGCGCGTGCTCCGCGCCGGTGTCGCGAAGCCGCTCGGCGTAGAACTCGGCGGCGGCCCGGTGCGCGTCGATCAGCCGGCGGCGCTGGCTCTGCTCCTGGCCGGGCACGTAGCCGCCCTGCTCGTAGCGCAGCTCGACGCCGGCCCGGCCGGCCAGTCGTTCGATCGCCTCGACGAAGCTGAGCCCGTCGATCTTCTGCACGAACTTGATGACGTCGCCGCCCTCGGCGCAACTAAAACAGTTCCCGGTGAGAATGTTGTCCTCGAGCGTAAAAGCATGACCTTCGTCGACTGTGGCGCAGAAGACTTCTTCCACCCGGTCCGTCTGAAGTACCTCGCGGACAACCCAGGACTTTCGTTCATAAGCCTTACTGGCACTCCGGAACCGCAGGCGATGCTGGTCGAGGAGGAAGAATTCTTCGGTGAGGTCCGAATCGATGAAGACGACCCTGAACAGTGAGCTTGGCTCCCTGCCCTCGAATCCAACCCGTACCTGCTCGGTAACGCCGTACGTTCCAATTCCGAGGCGTGTACATACCATGCGCACATATTCCAGAACCTTGCGATCTGCCGAGTTGAGCATGACAGTACCGGCTGCCGAGACGCAGCCGTCGGCAGCGAAGTATCCCGCCAGCCAGCCATACAAGTAAGAGACGGATTCATCGAGTGGCGGCAGGTCCTTAAAGAATCGCGGCAGGTGATGCACGAGCAACTGACGCCCGTGCTGCGTGACCATGCTCACGGGGAACCACTTCAGGAGTTCGGCGTCTTTGATGGCATCCAGTTGAGCCATGGACCCTGTGCCACTTCGGGTACCGTCACCGAATGTCAGCCCGTGGGCGATGCCAAATGGGGATGGTGTAGTATTCTTAACTCTCGTTCTCGGGTATTTCGAGACAAGCCTGTGGCCTGGCCGGAGATCACGGGTTGTTACTTCGCGGCTAGATGCCAGAGTTTTGCCAGAGCGAATGAACCAGCGATGCTCGCCAGTCGCATAGATCTGCTTTCTTACGCCATTTCGGGTAAGCGTAAGCCGCATCAACGGCTGGACACCGAAAGAGCGGAAAGGAGCGTCGATCCAGTCCCCATGTGTTCCGAGAACGCGATGGGTGCCACCGGCGAGTTCACAAATGGGTTTGACGCCTTCCCAGGTCAGCACCCGCGTTTCTCCCGCAAGGCAGTAGAACAGACCGCGGGCCGGGGTGACGTTGAACGAGGGCGTCTTCTCGTCGTGGAACGGGCACAGGCCCTTGAGCGAGCCGCCGCCGGCGTTCTTCAGCTGCAGGTATTCGCCAACGACCTCGTCGATGGGGGAACGCTCACGAACCACCGCGATGTCCTCGTCGCGGATCCGCCCCGCCATCGCCCACCTCCGCCGGGTGTTGCCACCGCCCAGGGTCTCCCGCCGCCCCGGGTCTCCCGTCGCGGCGAGTCTAGTCCGCCCGGGCGCGATCCGCCGGGATAGACGCGGCTGTGTTGGCCACGGGGGGACGAACCCGTAAAACCCCCCTGGCACCCCCGCTAGCCTGAGCGGGTGCGCGATCTGCTCGTGTTGTGGGACGTCGATTACACCTTGCTGTCCGCCGCCGGACTGGGCAACCGCCTGTACCAAGCCGTATTCAAGGACATGTTCGGACGCGATCTGGCCGCGGTCGCGTCCAAGGCCGGGCGGACCGACCGGGCGATCCTGCTGGACACCCTCGCGCTGGCCGGGGTGACCGAGCCACGTGCTCACGTGGATGACTTCCTGGCCGCGCTGGGCCGACGGGTGGCTGCGCTGGACGGCAGCGTCCAGGCCGGGGTCCGCGCTCTGCCCGGTGCGGCAGCCGCCGTGGCGGCGCTCGCGGCGGCCGGCCTCCGCCAGTCCGTTCTCACCGGCAACATCCGGCCGCTCGCGGCGCTGAAGCTGGCCGCGGCCGGGCTCGGCGAGCACCTGGACCTGGACGTCGGCGCGTACGGGGACGTGCACGAGGTCCGGGCCGAGCTGGTGCCGGTGGCGCGGCAGGCCGCCCGGGAGACCTACGGAGCGGACTTCAGTGGTCTGTCGACGGTGCTGGTCGGTGACACGCCGCTGGATGTGGCGGCCGCGCTCGCCACCGGGGCCCGCGCGGTAGGCGTCGCCACGGGCAGCTTCTCCGCGGCCGAGCTGACCGCGTCGGGCGCGCACGCCGTGCTGCCCGGCCTGACCGACGCCTCGCTCGTACTGGCGGCCGTCACCGGCCGGTCGTGACCAGCAGGCCGACGGCGCGGCCGTGCGGCGCAGCGCGTTAGACGGCCAGAGGGCGGGACAAGGCTCGCTGGACGGGACAGCCGGGCGAGCACGGCCGCGGCCAGCCGTCCCAGCCGTGAACCTGGAGCACCTTGGCCACCTCGGCGGCCGTGCCGCACGCGTCCTTGCTGACCTGCTGCCAGCCGTATCTGAGCGTCTGCTTCCAGTCCGCGGCGGCGGCATTGTCGCGAGCCCTGTCCCGCCACTGGTCCTCGATCGCGTGCGCCAGCCGCCCGTCCAGCTCTACTACCACGCCGCAGGACCCGGCACGCCGGACGCAGGACCCGGCACGCCGGACGCAGGACCCGGGACGCGGGCGGGTCAGACTTCGGGGAGGGGGATGTCGGGGTTGGTCAGGCGGGAGAGGTCTACGTGGCGGGCGGCGCGGATGAGGGCCTGGATGTCGTCGTTGACGTCCCAGACGTTGACGTTCATGCCGGCCACGACCCGCCCGCGGGAGAGCCAGAACGCGATGAACTCCAGTCCCGCGCGGTCGCCGCGGTAGGCGACCTCGTCGTAGGTACCGGGTGAAGGCAGGCCGGCGCACTCCATGCCGAGGTCGTACTGGTCGCTGTAGAAGTACGGGACGGGGTCGTAGACGACCGGCTGGCCCAGCATGGACCGGGCGGCGGCCGGACCGCCGTTCAGGGCGTTGGCCCAGTGCTCGACCCGGACCCGGCGGCCCAGCATCGGGTGAAACGAATTCGCCACGTCGCCGGCGGCGAAGATGTTCTCATCCGAGGTACGAAGGGCCTCATCGGTGAGCACGCCGTTGCCGACTTCGAGTCCCGCGGCGGCGGCCAGCTGGTCGTTCGGGGCCGCGCCGATACCGGCCACGAGCAGGTCGGCGGGCACTTCGGCGCCGGCCGAGGTGATGACCAGGCCGGGGCGGAACTCCTCCGCCCGCTCGCCGAAGCGGAACTTCACGCCGTGGGCCCGGTGCAGGTCGGCGAAGGTGGCGCCGAGCTCGGGCCCGAGCTGGTCGTGCAGCGCGCCGGGCTGCGGCTCGAGCACGGTGACCGGGCAGCCGGCGGTGCGGGCGGCCGCGGTGGTCTCCAGGCCGATCCAGCCGGCGCCGGCCACCACGACCCGCGTCCCCGGCTGGAAGGCCGCGCGCAGCCGGTCCGAGTCGGCCACCGTCCGCAGGTAGAGCACCTCGTCCCGGTCGGAGCCGGGGAAGGTGAGCCGCCGGGGCGACGCGCCGGTGGTGAGGAGCAGCTTGTCGTAGTGCAAGGTGCTGCCGTCTGAGGTGACGACGGCGGACGCGGCGCGGTCGATGCTGGTGACCGTGACGGCCAGGCGCAGGTCCACGTCGTGCCCGGGGAACCAGTCCAGCGGGTGCACGTAGATCGAGGCGCGTTCGTCCTGGCCGAGCAGGTATCCCTTGGACAGCGGCGGGCGCTCGTACGGGAGTTCCGGTTCGGTGCCCAGGAGCACGATCTCGCCGTCGAAGCCCTCGTCGCGCAGCGTCTCGGCGGCCTTGGCCCCGGCCAGGCTGGCGCCGGCGATCACAAAGGTTGGCATGGGGCTAGGTTAGGACCCGCACAGGCGGCGATGCCAGGCGATGGCGGACGTGTCGGTGAGGCTGGCGATCTGATCGACGACCACGCGGCGGCGTGCCGCGTCGGACGCGGCGGCGTCCCAGGCCGGGCGCAGCAGCGGATCGAGCGTCCGCGGCGCGCCGCGCTCGACCGCGAAGGCCAGCTCGGCCAGCAGTTCCCGTTCCCGCGCCTGGGCCGCGGCCACTCCCGCGCGGGCCATCACGTAATGCGCTGTGATCCCCTTGAGCAGGGCGCACTCCAGCCGTTGCCGCCGCGGCACGATGAGGTCCGCGGCGTAGCGGGTGAGTGGCCCAGGGTGGGTAAGGGGGGAATCACAGCGGGCGGCGAGGGTGGCCTGCTGGGCGGCGACGCAGAACCGGCCGATCAGCTCGCTGGTCAGGTTCTTCAGCGCGGCCACGGTGTCCGGGCCGCCGTCGTAGGAGCCCGGCCAGATGTCCAGGGCCAGCAGCGCGTCGAGGATCTCGGAGAGTTCGGCCACGGAGGCGTCATCGCCGGTATACGTGGTCGCCGTGGTCTGTGATACCACGGCCCGTTCGGTCAAAGAATTGAGGTTCTTAAAGGTGATCAGGCCGGCGTGGAAGCCGTCCTCCAGATCGTGCACCGAATAGGCGATGTCGTCGGCCCAGTCCATGACCTGGGCCTCCAGGCAGGGGCGCCCGGGCGGCGCGTCCCGGCGGATCCAGGCGAAGACCTCGGCGTCCTCGGCGTAGGCGCCGTACTTGGTGCCCGGCCCCTGACTGAAGCAGGGGTACTTGAGGGTCGCGTCCAGGGTGGCCCGGGTCAGGTTCAGGCCCGCCCCGGCGACCTTCGGCTCGAGCCGGGTGAGCAGCCGGAGGGTCTGGGCGTTGCCCTCGAACCCGCCGCAGGCCCCGGCCAGTTCGTCGAGGGCGAACTCGCCGTTGTGGCCGAACGGGCTGTGGCCGATGTCGTGCGCGAGGCAAGCGGTGTCGACCAGATCGGGGTCGCAGCCGATCTCACGGCCGAGCTCCCGTCCGATCTGCGCGCATTCGAGCGAGTGGGTGAGCCTGGTGCGGGGGAAGTCGGCCGAGCCGGCCGTGACCACCTGGGTCTTGGCGGCCAGCCGGCGCAGCGCCGCACTGTGCAGGACGCGCGCGCGGTCACGCTCGAAGTCGGTGCGCCCGGCCCGCTTGGGCGGCTCTGCCACCCAGCGGGCCGTGGCGCTTTCGTCGTACTCCGTCCTCACCTGGTGTCGGAGCCACCGCTGACCAGCGCGGCGCGGCCTGCCTCCAGGCGGGCGACTGGGACGCGGAACGGCGAGCAGGACACGTAGTCCAGGCCGACCTGATTGAAGAAGTGCACCGAGTCCGGGTCGCCGCCGTGCTCGCCGCAGACACCGATGTGAAGGTCGGGCCGGGCGGCCCGGCCTTCCTTGACCGCGATGTCGACGAGGCGGCCGACGCCGTCCCGGTCGATCGTCTCGAACGGTGAGACACCGAAGATGCCCAGCTCGATGTACTTGCTGAAGAACGCGCCCTCCACGTCGTCACGGGAGAAGCCCCAGGTCATCTGCGTCAGGTCGTTCGTGCCGAAGGAGAAGAACTCCGCGCTGCCGGCGATCGGCCCGGCGTTCAGGGCCGCCCTGGGCACCTCGATCATCGTGCCGATCAGCGTGTGCACGTGGGTGCCGGTCTCCGCTTCGACGTCCTTGAGGACCTTTTCGGCCCGCTCGCGGCTGATCTCCATCTCCTGCACGGTGGCGGTGAGCGGGATCATGACCTCCGGCTGCGGGTCCTTGCCCGCCCGCTTGAGCTCGGCGGCCGCGTGCGCGATCGCGCGGACCTGCATGTCGGTCAGCCCGGGGATGACCAGGCCGAGCCGGACGCCGCGCAGGCCGAGCATGGGGTTCTGCTCGTGCAGCCTGCGCACCGCGGCCAGCAGTTCGATGTCCTTCTCGGTGGCCTTGTCCCCGGCCAGCGCGATCTTCACGGACAGATCCGTGAGGTCGGGGAGGAACTCGTGCAGCGGCGGGTCGATCAGCCGGATTGTCACCGGCAGGCCGTCCATGGCGTCCAGGATCTCCACGAAGTCGCCCTTTTGCAGCGGCTCGAGGGCGTCGAGCGCGCGCTGGCGTTCCTCGTCGGTGCCGGACAGGATCAGGTCCTCGACCAGCTGCCGGCGCTCGCCGAGGAACATGTGCTCGGTGCGGACCAGGCCGACCCCGCCGGCGCCGAACCGGCGGGCCCGGGCGCAGTCCGGGCCGTTGTCCGCGTTGGCGTGCACGCCGAGGCGGCGCTTGGCGTCGGCGTGCACCATGACCGCGTGCACGGCCCGGATCAGGTCGTCGGCCTCGTCGGAGTGCGGGTGGATCTCGCCCTCGAAGTAGCGGACCACCTCCGAGGGGACGACCGGGACCTCGCCGAGGTAGACGGCGCCGCTGGTGCCGTCGATCGAGATCGTGTCGCCCTCGCTGACCGTGATGCCGCCGGGGGCGGTGAACTTCTTCGTCTTGGTGTCCACGTCGAGCTGCTCGGCGCCGCAGACACAGGTCTTGCCCATGCCGCGGGCGACCACGGCCGCGTGGCTGGTCTTGCCGCCGCGGCTGGTCAAGATGCCCTGGGCGGCGATCATGCCGTGCAGGTCATCCGGGTTGGTCTCGCGGCGGACCAGGATCGCCTTCTCGCCGTTGGCCGCGAGCTCGACGGCGCGGGCCGAGTCGAAGACGGCCTTGCCGACCGCCGCGCCCGGGGAGGCGCTTATCCCGGTGGCGATCTTGGTGACCTGGCCACTGGTGTCGAACCGGGGGAACATCAGGCGGACCAGCTCGTCGCCGGAGACCCGGGCGAGCGCCTCGTCCAGGTCGATGAGGCCCTCGTCCACGAACTGCAGCGCGATGCGGAACGCCGCCCCGGCGGTGCGCTTGCCCACCCGGACCTGCAGCATCCACAGCTTGCCGCGCTCGACGGTGAACTCGATGTCGCACATGTCGCGGTAGTGGTGCTCCAGCGTCTGCATGATCTGGATGAGCTGGTCGAACGAGGCCTTGTCGATGCGCTCCAGGTCCTGCAGCGGCACGGTGTTCCTGATGCCGGCCACCACGTCCTCGCCCTGGGCGTTCTGCAGGTAGTCGCCGTAGACGCCCTGGGCGCCGCTGCCGGGGTCGCGGGTGAAGGCCACGCCGGTGCCCGAGTCCGCGTCGAGGTTGCCGAAGACCATCGTGACCACGCTCACGGCCGTGCCCAGGTCGCCGGGGATGCGCTCCTGGCGGCGGTACAGGACCGCCCGGGGGGTGTTCCACGAGTCGAACACGGCGTTGATGGCCAGGTTCACCTGCTCGCGGGGGTCCTGCGGGAACTCCATGTTGGCGTGCTTGCGGACGATGTCCTTGTAGGTCGCCACGAGGTTCTGCAGGTCGCCGGCGTCCAGGTCGACGTCGTTGCTGACCCCGTTGGCCTGCTTGGCGGCCTCGAGAGCGTGCTCGAAGTGGTCGCCGTCGACGCCGAGCACCGTCTTGCCGAACATCTGGATCAGGCGGCGGTAGGCGTCCCAGGCGAACCGCTCGTTGCCGGACTGCTTGGCCAGGCCCTGCACGGACTCGTCGGACAGGCCGATGTTCAGGACGGTGTCCATCATGCCCGGCATGGAGAACTTCGCCCCGGACCGGACGCTGACCAGCAGCGGGTCGGCCGGATCGCCGAGCTTGCGGCCCATGGCGTGTTCCAGCTTGTCCAGGTGGGCGGTGATTTCTTGGGCGAGGCCTTCGGGGGTGCTGCCGTGTTCCAGGTAATAGCGGCACGCCTCGGTGGTGATAGTGAATCCGGGCGGCACCGGCAGGCCAATATTGGTCATCTCCGCCAGGTTGGCGCCCTTGCCGCCCAGCAGATCCTTCATGTCCTTGTTGCCTTCGGTGAAGGCATAAACGAGCTTGGGCACTTCCTGCTCCTCGTCCTGCTATTCGGTCCTGCTCTTCGCAGTGCGCGACGTCGTGTATCCACACGGGACTCTACCGGTGGAGCGTGAGTAAAGACACGGACCTTCGTCCCGGAGCGCAACCAGAACGTGGTGCCCGCGTCTCTGATATGTGCAAGCCAAAGCGGCGCCGCCGGACCGGCTGGAGCTGACCGGCGCCGCGGCCGGCACGGTGCCGCCGGACAGCGTCCCGCCGCTGCGGCTGCCGTCTGATCGCCCTTTTCGTTCCGGCCCGCGCTCGTTCGCTTCGGTGTGGGGCCGCTGGCTGGCGCCGATGGCCGCCGCGGCCGCCGTCGTGGCGGTCGCCGCGGCCATGGTGACCGCGGGCCGGATCATGGACGAGCCGCCCGGCGGCACCGGGTATCGGTGCCGGGCGGGCAGCTGATGACCGGGTTCGCCCTGTCCCCCGACGGCGGCAGGCTCGCCCTCGCGGTCCAGCCCGACAACAACAAGCGGGATCTCGGCCTGACCGAGGTCAGGGTGGTCACGCTGGCCACCGGCGCGACGGCGACCTGGACCGCCAACGGCACCATCGGCACTGGCCCGGATGACGCCCGGTCACTGTCCTGGACCGGCGACGAGCGGACGCTGGCCTTTACCTGGACAGGCGCCGGACCCGGGATACACACCGGGATCCGGGTCCTCGACGTGACCACCGGCGGGGGCAGCCTGCTGGCTGACAGCCGCGAGGCCGTGTCCCTGATCAACCGGGCCAGCCTCGGCGTGACACCGCTGCCGTCCGCGACGGTATCGCCGCCCCTTAACGGGAGCGCGAGCCCGTCAGGCCCGGTTAACGGGAGCGCGAGCCCGTCAGGCCCGGCGCAGGGCTCCGTGACCATCAGCGGGCCACGTGGCGGAGCGGCCACGCCGACGCCCACGCCCACCTCGGCTCCGCAATCCGCGACGCCGCTCCAGTGCCAGTTGGACGCGATCATCACGCCGGACGGTTCGGCAATCGTCTGCGGCGCGATCGGGCCGACGGGCACCCTCCCGCACCTGGGCGCCCAGACCGGGTTCATTGAGTACTCCACGGCGACCGGGAAGGTGGCGCGGGTGCTCGGGCACTGGGCGTTCGGGAGGGGAGCGCTGGCGGATGTGCTGTGGTCCAACACCTCGGGCAGCGTGCTCATCGGCGTGATCCCCGGCGGCGACAACGCGCGGGTCGGCGTGATCAGCGGCAATGAGTTCACGCCACTGCCCGGGACGGCCTTGGCGGCGACCTGGTGACAATGGGAACATGCGTGAGGCGACGGTCGGGCTGCTGCATCCGGGAGAGATGGGGGCCGCGGTGGGGCGGTGCCTGGCCGCGGCCGGGCACCGGGTGCTGTGGGTGCCGGAGGGGCGCAGCCCGGGCAGCGCGGCGCGAGCTGCCGCGGCCGGGCTGACCGCCGCGGCCGGAGGGCTGGCCGGCCTGGCCGGGGAGGCCGACGTCATCGTGTCGGTCTGCCCGCCGCACGCGGCGCTCGACCTGGCCCGCCAGGTGGCGGGGTTCGGCGGCGTGTACACCGACGCCAACGCGGTCTCGCCGGCCACCGCGCGGGAGATCGCCCGGATCGTCCAGGCCGGCGGGGCCAGCTACGTCGACGGCGGGATCATCGGGACGCCTCCGGTGGCGTCCGGATTCATCAGGCTCTACCTGTCGGGGGCCCGGGCCGGGGAGGTGCAGCGGCTCTTCACCGGCGGCGAGGTCGACACGCGGGTGATCGGCGGCGACGGCTCTGTCGCGGCGTCCGCGCTGAAGATGGCCTACGCGTCGTGGACCAAGGGCAGCGCGGCCCTGCTGCTGACGGCCCGGGCGCTGGCCCGCGCCGAGGCGGTGGAGGACGCTCTGCTGGCCGAGTGGAATACCTCCCAGCCTGGCCTGGCCGAACGGTCAGCCCGGGCGGCCGGGTCCGCGGCGGCCAAGGGCTGGCGCTGGGTGGCCGAGATGGAGGAGATCGCCGCGGCCATGGCCGCCGCAGGCCTCCCCGACGGCTTTCACCGGGCCGCGGCCGACGTCTACGGCCGCGCTGGCGACGACGGCTCCGTGGACGCCATCCTCACCGCGCTGCTGTCGCCAGCCCCGTCGCCAGCCCCGTCGCCAACCCCGTCGCCAACCCCGTCGCCAACCCCGTCGCCAACCCCGTCGCCAGCCCCGTCGCCAACCCCGTCGGCACCACTTTCGCCACCACTTTCGCCACACTGACCACACCCGTCCCGCGTTGGGCCCGGTCACGAACCAATGGGTGTGACACCGTACCGGCTCTAGGGGATCGGGGTGCCGCAGGGTCGTATGTGCTGCCGCCACCGCGATGCCCGTGCGCGGCCGTGTCCCGCAGCCCCCAGGAGTGCGCCAGCGTCCCATTTGCGCGGAAGATCCGGCTCACGCGGAAGATCCGGGCAGCCCGGGTTGCCCAAATCCTCCGTATAAGCCATATCCTCCGCATAAACTTCCAGTGCTTCGAATATGCTGGTGAATTACGGGACGGGTGAGGTGCAAGCGCCGCAGGTGAGGTGCCAGCGCCAGGGGCGGGGGTGCAAGCGCCGCAGGTGAGGTGCCAGCGCCGCAGGTGAGGTGCCAGCGTCAGGGGCGGAGTGCCCGGGCAGGCCGACGGGACCGGCCCGCCCGGCCCGGGACCGCTCACCCTGGCCGCCCGCCCAGACCCTGGCCTCAGCACGGCAGGCCGGCGGCCACGACAGCAGCACGGGCCACACCGGTCACAGGGTAACCACCACCCTCGACGGTCAGCCGCCGGGCACAGCTGGCGCGCTCCCCTACGGGTCTTGTACGCCCAGTGTGCGGGATATGGAGGACCGTGTACCAGGCCCTGCGGGGCAGGCGGGTGCTGGCAGGTTGCGCGTTGCGTGGCGGGCGGGTGGCGGTAGCGTGACGGTTTGCGGAGGGGCCGTTGCGGGTGTTCGTGAGTCATACGTCCGAGTTGCGCCGGTATCCGGCGGCCCGGTCGTTTGTGGCGGCGGCCGAGCAGGCGGTGAGCCGAGCAGGCGGTGAGCCGGGCGGCCGGCGTGGTGCTGGATATGGCGTATTTCACCGCCCGGGAGGACAAGCCCGCTGGTTACTGCCGGGAGCAGGTCGGGCGGGCGGATGTGTACGCGGGGATTATCGGGTTCCGGTACGGCTCGCCGGTCCGGGATGAGCCGGCTTGTTCGTATACGGAGCTGGAGTTCACTGCGGCCGGGGATCTGGGGTTGCCGCGGCTGGTGTTCGTGCTGGATGAGAACGCGGTCCTGCCGCTGCCGGGCGTGTTCTTTCCGGGCAGATGCCCGAGGTGAAGACCTGGCTGACGGTCGGAGTCATCACCGCGATCGCCGTGTACGCGGCCGGGACGCTGAGCCGCTCCCGTGCTGCTCGCGACAAGTGACGGCCGGCCGCGGCCCGCGCGGGTCCGTGGCGTATGCCGTCGGGCGTGCGCCACGCCGCGAGGAGTCTGACTACCATGGCTGGGTGAGCGCCGGTCGTGCTAGCGGGGTGGCGCTGGAAAGTGAGCCGATGATGGGCCAGGAGTTGCCGAGGCTCGCCGCCAGGCTAGAAGAGGCGCGCTCTGGTATCGCCGCACTTGTGCAGTCGCGCGAACGCGTCCAGGCGCGGATCACTGTCCTGGAGCAGCAGGAAGCAAGGCTTGGGGGGCAAGCTGCCAAGGCGCGGCAGATGGGGCGGGAAGACCTAGCTCGTGCGGCTCTGGCCAGGCAGCGGGAAGCGGAAAGCCAGCGTACTGAGCTGGCCTTCCAGCTCGATCAACTGCTAGGCGAAGAAGTAAAGCTCGCCATCGCGACGCAACGGTGGCAGGCCAGGAAGGCGAGGATCTACTGGTTCGGGCTCCAGGACGGGGACTGCGAAGACGCATTCGATACCAACGTCCGTCCGTAAGAGGAGGCAGCGTTCCGCGCTGCCCCGGCGAGAGCGTTGGGGTTCTCCCCAGAGGCGTGGCGCAGGTTCGCCGGCCAGGAGAAGGCAGGTGGGCTTAGTGTCTGACTCGCGGGGCGGTCTCCTCACCGCCGGCGCGGTGGCGGGATCATTCTGCGGGGCTGATGCGGGCAGCTGGGTTCGGGTAACGCTTCTGGTGGCCGAGTTTGGCAGGTCCGGCTGGCAGCGGCTGATTCCTGGGAGCGTGACGATGACGACCGCCGAGCCGAATGAGTTCGTGCGCGGGTATCCGACCACGGAGACGGTGGAGCCGGCCTATGACGAGGCGGACCTCAATCGTGCCGTTCGGCGTACCGGTTCTTCTATCCGACCGTCTCGCTCGAGGCGACCTGGCGCGGCAACCTGTCCGGTGGGGTGGTGCCGAACAAGGTGTTCCCGCTGCTGGAAGGCACCCCGCGCCAGCTGGTGTTCACGCCCAATTCCGAGACTCCCTATTCCGCTGTGGCGGTCGACCTGTCGGTCGGCCCGATCGTCCTGGAATTGCCGCCGGGTCCGCTGATGGGCACCGCGAATGACCTGAACCAGCTCTGGGTTCTGGACATCGGCCTGCCTGGGCCGGCCGGGGTCGCCGGCGGCAGGCACCTGCTGATCCGCCCGGCTACGACGGCGAGATCCCCGACGGCTACTACACCGGCACCGCGACGACCAACCGGGTGCTCGTCCTGGCCCGCGCGCTGCCGGCCGACACGGACATGGCCTCGGCGACCGAACTGATGAAGTCGATCAAGACCTACCCGCTGCACCCGACCCACGACTGGACCGAGCCGGCCTGGACCGACCTGACCGAGATCGACGGCGCCGACTTCACTCCCGTCCGGTGGGAAGAGCGCCTGGATTACTGGCGGGTGCTCCATGAGATCCTCGATGCCGAGCCGCCGAACCCGGCGTACCGGTTCCAGTACGGCGAACTGGCGCAGCTCGGCATCGCCAAGGGCCGGCCGTTCGAGCCGGGCGAGCGGATGACCGCCATCCTTACCAAGGCCGCCCAGATGGGCCACGCCCAGCTGTGCGTGCAATCCTTCGCCGACCGCCGTCCCGACCGCGCCGTGTGGGACGGCACCCACTGGGAGTGGGCGGTCCTGCGGCCGGAGAACGGCACGTTCGACACGGAGAACTACACTGACCTGTACGCCCGGCAGAAATGGTTCTATCAGGCCCAGATCGAATCACCGGCCATGTTCGCCCGCCATCCCGGCGCCGGGTCGCTGTACTGGCTCGGCCTGCGCGATGCCACCGGCATTTATCTGGACGGCTCGAATTCCTACACCCTCGCCGTGCCGCAGCCCGTGCCGGCCGAGCTGTTCTGATCCGTCACGGTCTACGAAGCCAGGACCCGCAGCGAGATCGCCACCAGCCAGAACAAGGCCGCCCTGCGGTCCATGTTCGAACTCGCCGACGTGCGCACCGGCCAGCCGGTCACCTTGTACTTCGGCCCGACGGCACCCGCAAGCCAGGCCGCCGGACGCTGGATCCAGACCATCCGCGGCACCGGCTGGTTCGTCTACTTCCGCATCTACGGACCCGACGCACCGGCCTTCGACCGCACCTGGCAACTACCCGATTTCGAACGCGCTTGAATCGGACCAGGACCGACTCCCTTTCCTCAGCGCCTAGCTGGCGAAGATCAGAGTGGATACGCAGCATCGATCCTCAGCCGGCGCCAGGGTGCCCGGACTGATGCGGGACTCAGACAGCACCCCTGTTCTAGGTACGGTGCCACTCTCACGGGGGCGGGGCGGCGGGTCAGCAGGGGCCGAGGCGCTCCGTCTCCGTCAGGTAGGCCTCGACGCGGTCCAGGCCTACGCGTTCCTGGCGCATCGAGTCGCGGTCCCGGACCGTCACCGCCTGATCGTTCAGGGTGTCGAAGTCGACGGTGATGCAGTAGGGGGTGCCGATCTCGTCCTGGCGCCGGTAGCGGCGGCCGATCGCGCTGGCGTCGTCGAAGTCGGTGTTCCAGCGCTTGCGCAGGACGGCGGCCAGGTCCCGGGCCTTGGGCGACAGGTCGGTGTTGCGCGACAGCGGGAGCACGGCGATCTTGACCGGCGCGAGCCTGCGGTCCAGGCGCAGGACCGTCCGCTTCTCCAGGTTGCCCTTGGCATCGGGCGCCTCGTCCTCGGCGTACGCGTCGAGCAGGAAGACCAGCGCGCCCCGGTCGACACCGGCCGCGGGCTCGACCACATACGGGATGAACCGCTCGCCCGACTCCTGATCCGGGTAGGACATGTCCTGCCCGGACGCGTTCTGGTGGGTGGTCAGGTCGAAGTCGGTGCGGTTGGCGATACCTTCCAGCTCGCCCCACTCGCTGCCGGCAAAGTCGAACCGGTACTCGATGTCGACCGTGCGCTTGGAGTAGTGCGAGAGCTTCTCCCGCGGGTGGTCGTACAGCCGCAGGTTCTCCTTGCGGAGACCGAGGTCGGTGTACCAGGCCAGCCGCTGCTCGATCCAGTACTGGTGCCAGTCCTCGTCGTCGCCGGGCTTGACGAAGAACTCCATCTCCATCTGCTCGAACTCGCGGGTCCGGAAGATGAAGTTGCCGGGCGTGATCTCGTTGCGGAAGGACTTGCCGATCTGGCCGATGCCGAACGGGATCTTCTTCCGCGAAGTCTGCAGCACGTTGCGGAAGTTGATGAAGATGCCCTGCGCGGTCTCCGGGCGCAGGTAGGCCAGCCCGGACTCATCCTCCACCGGGCCCAGGTGGGTACGGAGGAGGAGGTTGAACACGCGGGGCTCGGTAAAGGTGCCCCGATTGCCGCAGTTCGGGCATGTGAGATCAGCCAGCCCTCCCTCAGGGGCATGGCCGTGCCGGTCCTCGTAGGCCTCGATCAAGTGATCGGCACGGTACCGCTTGTGGCAGAACGAGCACTCGGTGAGCGGGTCGACAAACTCGGTGACGTGCCCGCTCGCCTCCCACACCTCTGGAGCCAGGATCACCGAGGAGTCCAGGCCGACAATGTCGTCGCGTTCGGTCACCATCGCCCGCCACCACTGGCGCTTGATGTTGTTTTTCAGCTCGACGCCGAGCGGGCCGTAGTCCCAGGCGGCCCGCAGGCCCCCGTAGATCTCGCTGGACGGGTAGACGAATCCCCGTCTCTTGCTCAGGCTGACAATGGCGTCGAGGCGGTCACTGCGCAGGGCCATCAGTGGTCTCCATCCGGCTGGCGGTCGGCGGGCGCGACGGGCGCGATCCCCGTGGTGTGATCCCGGCGCGGGTGCGGCCTGACGGGCTAGGAGCATCCGTGACCGGAGGCCCCTAGCTTAGGAGCACTGGGCCATGATCGCGAACTGGATTCGGCCGGGTAACTGACCTTACCCCCGCGCCACCGCACCATTCACCAGGTCGGAGTCGATGTCCAGGGAGATCCCGCCGACGGTCACCACGTGAGGGCCGGCGTACTGCTTGGACCGGGCCGAGGTCGGCCATACCGCGGAGGTGATGTAGGGCGCCCCGGTCAGGTTGGTCACGTTGTCCCACAGCGCGATCCAGATCGCCTCCGGCTCGGCGAGCGGGTGGCCGCCGATGGTGCTCGTAGTTTGCAGGTCGGTGACGCCCGAGGCCGCGCTGGAGTAGACGCCGGACACGTAGCCGCTGGCTTGCAGTTGCCGGTCCCATGCGTCCAGGAACGTGAGCACGGCCGTCACGCAGCTGGCCTCGGTCTCGTTGTAGGCCTCCATGTCGTAGTAGATCGGCGATCCCGGGCCCAGCCCGAACGAGCCTGCGTCCGCGACGGCCTGGCTGGCGGCTTGCTGTCCTTCCGAGGCCGCCTGATTCGGGTTGATCTCGTCGCTGAAGCTGTTGCACGGGGCCTGCGGCCCGACGTAGGTCGGCATCAGGGACCAGCCCATGCCCTCGGCTGCCTGAACCCAGCTCTTGGACAGGTTGCCGTAGTCACAGCCCATCTCCTGGCCGCCGATATAGATCGCCACCGAGGCGTACTTGGCCCGCCAGGCCGTCATGGCCTGCAGCGACGGGGCGGTGCAGGTGTCAAAGCCAGCCAGGGGGCCGCCCGGCGCGGCCGGCGGGGAGGAAGGCGGCGAGGAGGAGGGCGCCGGGGCCGGCTGCGTCGGCGTCCCCGTTCCGGTCGGGGTAGGGGTACTGGCCGGGGCCGGCGTGCTGGCCGGAGCCGGCGTGCTGGCCGGAGCCGGCGTGCTGGCCGGAGCCGGCGTGCTGGCCAGGGTTGGCGTGCTGGCCGGAGCCGGCGTGCTGGCGGGAGCCGTCTCAGGCCAGGACGGCGGGATCCAGGACGGCGGGATCCAGGACGGCGGTGAGCTGCTTGGCGGAGCAGAAGCCAGCGGCGCGGCCGAGGCGGTCGCGGTCCCGGGCCGCGGGGCAGCCGACGGCCGGGGACTCGGCGCGGGAGTGGCGCCCGAAGGCTGCTTCGCGGAGTTCGCCGCGCCTGCCAGCCGCTCGATCCGGTGCAGGCCGGCCAGCATCCGCAGAATGAGGTCGGGGTCGGTCCCGTAGGTGGCGGTGATAGACGGGGCGCTGCCGGGCATGGCCACCGCGAACTCGCGCAACTGCGCGCTTTCCAAGATCGTGCCCGGCTGGGCGGGCATGTCCGTACCCGCTCGCTTGGCTCCTATCGCAGCCCGCAGGTTGGTCCGGACCGGAGTCGACGGCTCTCCCGGCATGACCGGGCCGCCGATGCTCACCGTGTCGGCCCGGCCGACCAGGTGCGACGGGCAGTTCTGGTTGGGCCCGGGAGTGCCGAGATAAACAGCGTTTACGTCATAGCGGACGCATTGCTCGGGATCCTTGTTGAGCAAGTACACCGGCCAGGTGGCCGGAACCCT